>ERZ650302.1148-NODE-1148-length-15080-cov-4.627887_pt1 | contig 15080 bp, 11 predicted proteins | sample MGYA00376238_ERZ650302 | MGnify/ENA primary metagenome ERZ650302 (study PRJEB26733, sample SAMN07839298) | wastewater metagenome | biome: urban; feature: wastewater treatment plant; material: waste water | place: USA: North Carolina | collected 2016-04-28 ... | reverse complement strand
CCCGAATTCTCACATTCTGCTCATCTGTACCACGTTGCACTCGCCATGTCAGCACACAAGCCATACTGCTGATCAGTAGTCTTCTCAGGATTGCTTGAGGTGTCGTTTGTAGCCATGCTTCAACGTCATGTCCTGCCTGCTTAAGCAATTTGAAATAACATTCAATTGTCCAGCGCCAGTAATACCATGTACTCAATTCTGCTGTATCTATATCCATTGCAACATTACTCAGCAAACACCATCTCGCCACAATTTTGCCGTCACGATCCTTAACGACAGAAACAACCAGCCTTGCATCGACAGCATCTCCCTGCTCAGGAGCAACCCGCTTCCCTGAGCTATCTTTCTGCTTGGGTTTTGCTGCACGTGTTATGCGTATATGGGTCTCACCCACATGTAAAGTATGCTGATTGCCTTTGTAGGAAATATTTTTGATCGAATGTGTTTCTATCTTTTCTGCAATCTCGCCCACCTTGTATGTTTGACCCTGATACTCGACTCGATGACCTTCTTTAGCGCGAATCAACCATTTGAATCCTTGATGATTCATCTGTCTAAGGTGGGCAATTGAATCTCCTTCACGGTCGATAATATGGACTAAAGTCTTTTGTACTACAGATTTCTCTATATGCTGTATTTGATGAAGAAGAGAGTTTAAGTGTGTTTCACGCTGACTGTGGTCATCTGTAAACGTTGAATAACATCCTGTTGCATCAGACAAAGTTTGGGCAAGAGGTGCAACAGGAAGTCCAGATGCAGCATCGACAAGTAGGCTGCTTTGTAATTCATAGCCTGTATCGTATTGATGGGTTCTTTGAAGACGCTGAGTTTTATTGTTGTGTTTCACATATTGTAGTTGAGACCAATCATGAACAATCAGTGCATAAGAGTGAGAGGATTGATCAATCTGTTCAAATGCAAGTTGCTGTATTGGTTCATTCAATTGCTTGAAAGAGACTTTTTCATTATTGAGGAATCGCCAAACCGCCTGAGTGGTTGCAAAGCTGGACTTCTGGGCAGAGGCAATTTCCTTAATTGCAGGGGCAAGTGAAGAAAGAGGATTCATATTAAGTTTTACGAGGGCGTTGTATCGTCTGACGAGACGTGTATCAAGACAGGAGATATTAAATTGAAGAGCATGCTCTTCAATTTAACCTAAAGCATAGGTATTGTTTAGATACCTATGCCTTTTAGAACAGTGTTAAGGAAAGGTCAAATTACGCCTTCATTTCCGCAAATGTTTCTTTCGCTGCTTGAATAGTGAAAGCAATATCTTCATCACTATGTGCAGATGAAATAAAGCCCGTCTCAAAAGCAGATGGTGCCAAGTTCACACCACGTTGCAACATCCCATGGAAGAATTTACGGAAAGCATCAACATCGCATTTCAGCATAGAATCAAAACTGGTGATGTCATCTTGGTCTGTAAAGTACAAACCAAACATCGCACCGACTTGTTGCGTCTTGAATGGAATACCTGCTTCATCTGCTGCAACTTGCAAACCTGTTAACAATTTTTTCAGTTGTGCGGTTAAGTTTTCATAAAAACCTTCAGCACGTAAATGTTTAAACATTTCAATGCCCGCACGCATCGCTAACGGGTTACCTGACAAAGTCCCTGCTTGATACACTTTACCCAATGGCGCAATACATTGCATGATTTCGCGTTTACCACCGAAAGCGCCCACTGGTAGCCCTGCACCAATAATCTTACCAAGTGTGGTCAAGTCTGGTTTAACATTATAATGCGCCTGAGCACCGCCCAAACCAACACGGAAACCAGTCATTACTTCATCAATAATAAAGACTGAACCGTGTTCATCACACACATCACGAATCGCTTGTAGAAAACCATCAATCGGTTTAACCAAGTTCATGTTGCCCGCAACAGGTTCAACAATCACACCTGCAATTTCAGCACCAAACTTTGCAAAACATTCTTTTAAGGTGGCGATATCGTTATACGGTAAAGTCAATGTGTGTTTGGCAAAATCGGCAGGAACACCCGCAGAAGTTGCTTCACCTTCGCCACTGGTTAAAAGCCCTGAGCCTGCTTTCACCAACAGCGAATCTGAGTGTCCATGATAGCAGCCTTCAAATTTGACGATTTTGTCACGACCTGTATAACCACGCGCCAAACGAATTGCAGTCATGGTGGCTTCAGTACCTGAGTTGGTCATGCGAACCAATTCAATTGAAGGCATAATTTCGCAAATAATATCGGCCAACGTCGTTTCATGCACAGTTGGCGCACCAAAACTCAAACCATCTTCAGCAGCAGCCTGCACCGCCTGAATGATAGCAGGATGGGCATGACCTAAAATCATTGGTCCCCAAGAACCTACATAGTCGACATAGCGTTTGCCATCGACATCGTACAAATAAGCACCTTTGGCTTTTTCTATAAATACAGGGGTACCGCCTACCCCGTTAAATGCGCGTACAGGTGAATTAACCCCACCTGGAATATGCTTATTGGCTTGTTTAAACAATTGTTCTTGCTTTGGAGATAAGCTCATGAAGGCACTCAACTCAAAAAATAAAATAAAATTAGCTGTCTGCTTTAAGCTTCTGCTTGGAAAAGTACAGACCAATCATAAACACGCTGTGCAACAGTATGCATCGGACGTCCTAATATATCACTAATCACTGCACATAAATCTGCACCTGCATCAATGACGGGCTGACTGTTTTCAACAGTTAAACCACCAATTGCACAAATTGGGACATTGAGTTGTTGCTTCGCTTGTGTGAGCGTGTCTAATGTGAGTCTACTTGCCTCAGGTTTAGTCTCAGTTGCATAGACTGCACCAAAAGCCACGTAGTTTGCGCCATCGGCAATGGCTTGTTTTGCCAATTCAATCGAGTTATTGCAACTACGACCAATCAATACATCTTGTGGTAAGCGTGCAACCGCTTCAACAATAGAGCCATCCTCTTGACCCAAATGTACACCAACACCATATTTCACTGCAGTTTCAAGATCATCATTAATCACAAATGGCACTTTGTATTGATCACACATCGATTTCATATATTCAATTTCGTATGCCTGCTGAGTTTGAGGCACATTTTTACGACGATATTGCAACACCGCGACTTCATAAGTTGCCATCGCCCCTTCTAGTTTTGCCAAAAGCAGTTCGATAGGATCATCATTGGTAATCAGATATAAACCGCGCATAATCTCAGCCACAAATAATACAAGGTCTGCATTATTACATATTCAGGCGACATACGTCAGAACCTCAGGCTCAGCAAGTTTTTTTTATAGGCTCTATAAGCTTCTATTTTGTTTGGGTTTTATTAAGTCAAAAAGTTAAAAATACCAAATTCTAGTGATAGCGTTCTAAGCTAGATTTAGCTTTAATTGAACTGCGCAAAACAAGAACTGTAACCAGTTCAATAAGATATGGATCTTAAAATCCATATGGGTGACTACAGCGAATAACGACATATTTAGGCACCCATTTAGACACATGATCATTTGTGCCAGAGCGCATGTGGGGGTGCGACAAATGATCATGTGTCTATATTTTTTCATGCCGCTCTATCAGTAACCTGCTTGCTCTATATCCTTGCTTAAAGATGAATGACTTCTGATTTAGCGCGATTCTGAATATAAATTTTTCGCATAAAAAAAGCCTAGAGAAAGGTCACTCTAGGCTTGGAAAGTCACAAACTTTTATCAATAAATTTGATGACACATTATTAGAATATTCACTCTATCATTTCAACAAAAAATTAATTTTATTTGTACATTTTTTATGAAAATAATCACATATCGTTTAGTTTTTGGCTAAACGGTATAACTAAGCACTCAATTCAACTTGAAATTTTATCTTTAGCGCGATCTTGCAAACTTAAATGACCACGCAAAACATCGGCAAACATTCGCCAATCTGAAATAAAACTGTACACAGGCTGTTTAAAACTGGCAGGTTTATTTTTTTCAAAAACAAAGTGCCCGACCCATGCACAGGCATAGCCTGCCAGCAAACCATAGAGTACATATTTGGCTTTTTTCTGGCGTATAGCTTTGCTCACACAATATAAACCGATACTGCTGCCAACAACGTGCAAACGACGGCTCATGATGTTGCGGTGTTCAGTTAAATAAAAACGGTAAAATGTTGAATAATCCTGAATTGGCAATTCAAATTTGGGGTCTGGTGTCGGCTCAAATTCGGGCTTTAATGCTGCGTTCATGTTCATCATCCTGATGTTTATAAATTTGACTTATTTTTGCTACGCTCAACGACACTTTAAACCAAGTAAAATTAAAAACCAAACATTAAAAACCCAAGGTTAAGTCTTACATCTTGGCTTATTTTGGTTACAATCAAACGCACTTTTGCAAAACCTTAGTTCTGCAATTTTCACACATTTATAATACCAATTTGTTTGCCGCTGCTTTGGCGCAACATGCTTTACGTTCAGGATATTTTTCATGGTCGAAGTTGAATTAAAATTTCAAATTCCAGTGGCACGTCGCACTGCACTACTCAAAACTTTAGACCCGAAAAAATCGACCCTAATTCCTTTAAAAGCACGCTATTTTGATACATCTACGCACAGTTTGGCGCATCATGGCATGGCATTAAGACTGCGTTTAGAAGGCGAGCAATGGGTACAAACTTTAAAAGCGGCAGGTCAAAGTCATTTTCATAGTTTTGAACATAATCATCCGCTTGGAGCAATTGAAACTACTGATACTTCACCACAACTTGATCTGCAAATTTATCAAAGCATTCCCGAAGCACAACAATTGCTGAATCATGCTTTGGGACAAAATTGGGATCAGTTGCAACTACAATTTGAAACCGATATTCAACGTACTTCACGACTAATGACCGTTGAAGATACTGACATTGAAATCAGTTTAGATATTGGTCACATTCGTTGTGCAGATGCAGAAGTTGAAGTACATGAGGTTGAGTTTGAACTGAAACGAGGTTCTATTCAGCAATTGCTAACATTTAGTTTTGAGTGGGTGAAAAAATTTCATTTATGGTTAGATGTACGCAATAAAGCAGAAATTGGACATTTGCTTTCTGTGCAGCAAAAAGTCAGCCCTGCGGCTCAGAGCAAAGAATTTCAATTCAGTAAAAAAGACCATGCAGACCAAAATTTACGTCTGTTAATTGCACAACAATTACAGCATTTATTGCCCAATATTGCTGCAATTTCTGCTCAAGTTGCCGAGCAAAGTCATATTGATCAGGCGCAACTCGCATTGCAGCATTTACAACTCACGTTGTCCTTATTTAAAGATTGGTCAAAGCATTTAGGCGATAAATGGGCAATGCAAATTGCAGCATTTAAACAACATTTTGATCACTTGCAGCATTTAGAACACATGCAAGCCACACTCGGCGCGTTTTTACAGAACCCGACGACTGCAGAAAACCTAAAAAAAGATACCTTGTACGCCCAAGAAAAATTGGTCAATTTAGTCCGGTCAACGCAAAACGTGCATCACTATTTAGAATTATTGATGTTTAGTTTAGCCGCGAGCGATCACTCGACTTTAGACTTAAAAACTGCTGCACAAAACACGTTACAACAGCAATATAAGCAGTTGCATGAACAATTACAGCACAGCGATATTCACGATTTTGAAAGCTTAGATCAACTGGCTTTGCGTATTCAGGAGCTTAAGTTCAGCTTCCCCATTTTGACGCATATTTATGATGTCAAAAATTTGCAGAAATATAGTAAAGCTTTGAATGATGCCCAGCTTGCAGCTCAGGAATATCAAATATTGGCATCTTCTGCAGCATATATTCAACAAACTGAATTGGAAGCGAGCGACTGGTTTGTTTTGGGCTGGCTAACCGCAAAACAGGAAGTGTATGCACAACGTTTATTAGAAGCGACTGAACAATTTATGGTGAGCCGTAAATTCTTAAAATAAGCTCCCTTAATATCCTCACAACAAACGCTAAAAATACTGCAATACAACGGCAGTCTTGTGAATATTCATTCGGCTGCTTTATCTTAAAAACTGAATACAAATTATTTTCTTTTTCAAGCTTTTGTTCACAGTTACCCCCTTGTTCATTTATAGATTCACACTATAGTAAAGAGAACTTGTCTTGTTTCATCGAGGGAATTCCCGATGTCTGAAATAGAGTTAAAATTTCAAATTCCACACAACTATCGTGCGGCATTCGAAAAAGCATTTAAAAAGAACAAACTGGTTCAACAACAACGCTTATGGGCTAAATATTATGATAGTCCTGAGCAGCACTTAGCCAAGCAACGCATTGCCCTGCGTCAGCGTTTAGAGGGCGATATTTGGCGACAAACTTTAAAAGCGCCTAGTCCACAACATTATGAACGCTTTGAACTTGAGCATGAATTAGGACATGATGCACCTGAATTGTGTGATTTGGCATGTTATGAAAATCATAAACAAGCTCGAAAGATTTTAAAAAAAGCCCTGGATGGTTCAGAAGTCGATTTAAGCTTACAGTTCGAAACCGATGTTTTACGCTACAGCCAATTGGCGCATTATAAAAACAGCCAAATTGAAGTTGCTTTTGATTTAGGTGAAATCCGCCAAGGCAAAAATTCGGTTGAAATTTACGAAGTTGAGTTTGAACTGAAACAAGGTGAAATTACAGATTTAATTGCCTATATTCAGCCGTGGATTAAAAAATATCATTTATGGCTTGACACACGCAGTAAATCGCAGCGTGGCAATATGCTGTATAACAATGAAACCATGATTCCTGTTCAACAACAAAGTGCCTTGCCATTGCAACACCCCGAAAATATGCATGAGTTGTTGACGCAAATTACCCAGAATTGTTTGGCACACTTGCTGCCAAATGCAACTGCGATTGCCAGTCAAGATTATGCTAGTGGGCATGTGCATCAAGCGCGTGTTGCAATTCGACGTTTACGAAGTGCCTTAAAAATCTTTGCTGAATATGATGCATTGGCAAATAACAATTGGGAAAGTCAATTGGCTACCCTCTTTCAGCAGTTAAGTTCGACCCGCGATCAAGATGCTTTGCGTGAAAGTCTGATTCCTCAACTTGAAAACGCAGGCTCACCTATTACCGAACTACCACCTGCAGCATCTGAAAATATTGCGATTGATGCAATTTTCCGTTCACCAACCACCACCTTATTACTGTTACAACTCATGAGTTTTGCGCATTCTGCGGCGGTTGCAGATGTAGAATCAAAATCACTGAAAAAAGTGTTACGTAAACGTTTGCAGAAAATGCATCAACAAATTTGTGATGATGCAGGTCATTTCCAAACCTTGGATGTGGAATCTAAACACCGCACACGTAAGCGTGTGAAACGCTTACGCTATACCGTGGAATTTGTGAGCAATTTATTTGCAGAAGATGATGTCAAAACATATTTAAAAACCCTAAAACCATTACAGGAAACTTTAGGACATTTTAATGATTTGATGGTGGCACAAGGTCTATATGAAAGCCATGTTCAAACGGAACCGAAAACATGGTTTGTATTGGGGTGGATTGCGTCTGAAGAGCATCATATTTCCATACAGATTGAACAGGATTTACAGCAGTTTGCTGAAAGTCAGCCTTTTTGGTCCTAGTTGAAGTTTGATCATCAATCCATGATCACATTTAAGCTCAACAGGGATTCATTTCATGTTGAGCTTATTTTTTATATCTCAGATTAGTATTTAATCTGCAAATTCCATACTTTCTAAAAGATTAACGATATTTACCAAATACTTTCCATGTTTGGTTATCTGCCAAAGGGTCTTGATAACTGTCACTGCGCTGCTTACGTGGCTTATCTCGGGCATCGACCAGTTCAAAATGTGATTCGACACTTAGCACAATACCATTCACATAAAAACGGGTGCGCGTGTAATCACTTTGTCCATGTTGAAACACGTAAGTACGCAAATCAATAAACTCACGATGTGCCACTAGTGCTGCACGGTCATCGCTGTCTAACCAACGTTGCATAAGCTGAATTTCCTGCGGTGCAAATTGCCCGCATTTTTCGATCAGGCTAGCAATTCCCCGAAAAGTTTTCGATTCTTTGGCGCGAGTTTTATTCACTCGAATCCGATCGACATGAAAATAAAATAAGGGCAAGTTCAAATGACTGGGTAAATGCACCGCATCAATCACTTCATCTTGCATAAAGGGTTGAAATAAATCCTGCGCACGTTCAATCAGCCCTGTCCATTGCTTATAATATTCTGCTACTTCTGACCGTGTACCATAGTAAATAGGCAAGCCTTCAACATGGGCAAGTTGCACGGGTGGCCAAATATTTTGACGTAATAAAGCTATGTCACTTTTTAAACTTTGTACTGCAATTGCATCTTGCATCAACCACTCCAATTTTGCTTAGGCTATTTTTAGATTAAGGCAAAGGTTTTGTTTCTGCAAGGCTTTGCCTATAATGAAACACTCAGATTTTTAGCTTAGGAAAAATTCATGGTTCAAAAGATTGAAGCAACCGATGTAACCGAAGAAGAAGCATTAAATGCGGCTTTTTTTGAACGTGCCGATGAATTTATTAAACAGGCCAATGGCTTCTGTCATTTTGAAAAAGGCTCGACAGTAAAACCTGCCGAAATTCGTGGTCAGGTGAGTGCTGCCATGTTATTTGCCACTGCGCGTTTTAATACTTGGGTGGCAGCCAATAATTTTAAAGATGGCAATGAAATGCGCGATGCCAAAGACCAAGTCATGTCATATATCTTGCAACAATTTCAAATGATGCTTGAAGATAACTATGACGAATATTGCGAACAGTTTGAAAACTATTTGCGCTTCCGCCACAACGAAGAATTTCATACTCATAAACATGATCACGACCACTCGCACGATCATTAATTTTTCGTATAAACAAAGCCCTACGGGGCTTTTTTTTTATTGAGGCTATTTTTAAAATTTGTAGTTTTACGTTAAATAACCCTTTCCTTTTGCAACATGATGGCTTTGAATAGTGAAAGACTAGCGTCATAAAAACAGGATGATTATGCAGAATCTAGGATTTGCACTCATTGATGCACATATTCATCAGTGGGATCCCTATAACACGCCGCACAGCGCACGGCTTGCTGTTAAGCTTTTGGGCAAGCATCCCAATTTGCTGGATAAAACCATTCGCTTGATAAAACCGAAAACACTCATTGAAACTTTAGGACGCACCGAGCACGTCACATCACGCTATTTACCTGAGCATTATGCCCGTGACTTAGGTTTTTATACGGCTGAAAAAGTCGTGCATATTGAAGCCAATTGGCACGACCATAAAGGCAAAGGCGTAGTTGGTGAAACCGAATTTATAGAAAGTCTGGATTTTAAAAATAATGGTTTAGCTTTGGGCGCGATTGTCGCCACTGCAGACCCGCGCGATTCTCATTTTAAGAAAATTCTCAAATTACATCACAAAGCCTCTCCACATTTTCGCGGAATTCGTAAAATGGCAGCCGTGCATGAAGATCACGGGATTTTTGCTTGGGCAGACGAACCACACTTATATCGGAACAAAAAGTTTCTAAAAGGTTTTGAAGCTTTAGCGCAATATAATTTAAGTTTTGATGCATGGACGTATTCGACCCAATTGGGTGATGTCTTGGCATTGGCCAAACAATTTCCAGAAACTTCTATTGTGCTTGACCATTTGGGCACACCCGCAGGACTGTTCGGGCAAGTTGGCACACATACAGGCGTGACCAAAACAGCACGAGAAAATATTCTATTTCGTTGGCAAGAAGATATTGCCGAGTTGGCACACTGCCCAAATGTTTACAGCAAAATTTCTGGCTTATTTATGCCTGTTTTAGGTCATCAATTTCACCTGCAAAAACGTGAAGCCTCGAAACAGGAAATTATAGATTTAACTGCACCACTGATTCAGCATGCCTTACAAAGCTTTGGAATATATCGGTTGATGCTTGCCTCAAATTTCCCAATGGATCGGGTGAATACCTCTTTGGTCAATTTAATTGATGCGACCAGTGATATTGTTGCGGCTTATCATCCAAATGCTTTGCAGCAAGTATTTCATCATAATGCCAAACAGTTTTATCGCTTTTAAAGCTTTAGCCAGTTGAGCATGGATAGAAAACTTACAAAAAAAACGCATCGAAATAGATGCATTTTTCTATCTGCGAAAATTAAATCTTTATTTAGAATACGGCTTTAACGGAAGCACTTCAAGATTGGCTTGTCCATACTGATCGGCGGCGACTTCAAGCAAATGTTCTAAGCGTAAATATTTCTGAATCACAGCATCTACATCGGCTTTAGTGAGCTTTGCCAACGCTTGATCACGCCGTTCACGATAGCGCAAATCACGACCTTGTTCTAATTGTGGCACCAACATACGGTGGATAGTGCGTTCATCTTCCAAAGCAGTCACACGTTTTTTCAAAATATCAGCTTTTGCAGCTTCAACTTCTTGCAAACTGACACCATCACGTTGCAAATCCTGGAACACTTTATGCACCGCCTGTGACACTTGAGTCGACTTGCCTGCACTGTATTGTGCAGAAATACTGAGTGCACCCGACTCTTCAAATTCACTTAAACTCAAACCACTACTAAAACCATAAACCAATGCATTTTTTTCACGTAATTCTTGCGCCAAACGTGAAGACAATTGCGATTCGCCCAAAATATAACTCAGCACCATCATGGCAGGTGTATCAGGATGATTCACGCCCAAAGGTAAGGTCAATAAACTTTGATAACTACCAAACTCACGCTGTTCTGACAATACATGCAGCTTTTTTGCAGGATATGCTGTATAGGTTGAATCTAAGCGTTGATACGCTTCCGTGTTACGTGATTGCCCTAAACGCTGAACTAAAATTTTTTTAATTTGTTTCGGATCAAATTCACCTGTAATAGCAATATGCGCATGATTCATGGCAAAAAATTGACGATATAACTGCTGCACCTGCGCTTGGGTTGCAGCTTGCAGTTGTTGCTTCGCGAATTCAGGCTCAAAGTGATAGCGTAAATCGCCCTGCGGATAAATTTCAATTAAACGCGCCATAGTCAAAGCTGCTACAGTTTCAGGCTCGGTATAAGGTCGTTCTAAACTGGATAAACTTTGGGAACGAATTAAATCAAATTGACTTTGCTCAAAACTTGGGTTTTGCATGACATCTAAAACAAAATTAAAAAATGCATTAAACTTTTCTTTTTTCGCCACAATTTGAATATGAATTGCATTGGCATCGGCTTGGGCAAACGCAGAACCACCTGCGGCAATCGATTGATCGGCAATGTCTTGCAAGCTATGCTCTTGAGATGCACGCAACAACAAATATGCGGTTAAATCTAAAATTTCACCCTGCTTAAATAAAGATTGTGCCGTACCAAAATTCACCGAAATGGTGGCATAGGTTTTATCATCCCGTGTTGCAGTTGGAAATAATGCATATTTGGCACCATTTTTTAAGCTGCCACGCTGAATCTTTTTTTCATTTTTTATCAAAGCTTGTTTAGATTTTTGCACATAGTCTGTCACTTCTTGCTGATAACTTTGCACATCTTTCAAAGGTGCAACAGGTGCATCTTGCTGGTCTAAAGTTTTTGCTACATTTAGATTATTTTTTGCTGTGAGTCCCTGTTTTTGATCTTCAGGTGTAGGCTGAATATCCCCTATTATGCGATGTTCTGCAGTAAAAAATTGTTTTAAACGCTGATTGAGCGTATCTACATTTAACTGTTGAATATCTTGTAAATCTTGCCAGTATTGTGTCCAGTCGCCCTGATACGCCACTGCATAATCACTCAAGCGACCACCCAAAGCAACCGCATCATTCATCACACTGTCTGCCTGATTTTGAATCAAGTTTTTCACACGTTGTAACTCGGCATCATTAAAGTTCTTTGCCTGCTCGATACTTTGATTCAAGCCAGCTTGTACTTGCTTAGCATCATGATTCGGTGCATACAAAGCACCCATTAGCACCAAATTAAAATCTTGATCTAACCAAGTGCTGGACTGCACCATCGTACTTTTGCCTGTTTCTACCAGTGCTTGATACAAATGCCCACTCGGTTGCAACGTATGTAAATAAGGTGACAGTGCCAAAGCAGTTTTTATCTTTTCATCCTTACCATTTAAATACAGATTAAATTTGGCCAGTTGACTGCCCTTTTGTACCACGAAATTTCGTTGCTGAATTTTATTACTGTCTAATCGTGGCACCTGTATGTGTTTGGGAATTTGCCGTGCAGCAATTGGACTAAAATGTTGATCAATTTGTTTTAACACCGCCGCCTGATCAAATTTGCCTGTCATCACTAAAATGGCATTATTCGGCGCGTACCATGTGCGATAAAATTGATTTAACTCCTGCATTTTAATGGATTGCAGTTCGTTTAAATCGCCAATGGGTAAACGTCCAAAATACTGATTGCCATAGGCCGTTTTCCACACCTGATCCAATAAGACTGAAAATGGCTGATCCATACGCACTTCGCGTTCACGCTTTACAATCTCAATTTCTGCAGGCACATATTTTTCCTGCATAACCAATTTATCCATGCGCTCCGCTTCAAGATAAATCATTTCATTGACTGCGCGTGTTTCAGGACGAATGATGTTAGTGTATTTGGTCGAGTAATAATCGGTGCTGGCATTGTGCATTAAACTATATTGATCTAAACGGCGCTGAAACTCCTCGGCAGGTACATTTTCTGTACCTTTAAATGCCAAATGTTCCAACAAGTGTGCCAAACCACCTTTGCCTTGTGGGTCATTGAGTGATCCTGTCAAATACACCATATTCATAAAGACTTTGTTTTCTTTTTGATTAGGTGCAAGAATGACACGCAAACCATTATCTATTTGATATTCTTGTATTTCTTGCTGAGATTTTACTAAAACTGGCTGCGCGAAAACCACGCCATTGAATGCCAGTAAACATAAAGATAAAGTGAGGGTTTTAAAACGTAGCAACTTCTTTTTCCCGATTAATTTCATTCTATTTTTGATTTGCCATCGAAAATGGCAATTTTCAACTTGAGCGCAACAGCATACCAAGCTGCGATTAAAGCAACCGTAAAAATTTGCAAAAGATATGATATAAACCAAGCAAAACTAGCAAACTACTCTCATCTCAGCTTTTTTCCAATATAAAGAAAGATGAAAACTCAATTTTAACCCTGAGTTTGATCATTTAAATGGATTAAAAAGCTTACTGCAGTGCATCATTTAAATCATGATTTCGCCCTGCAAATATAGCTGTGCATAACCTGAAATTTCAATGCGCTCATGCTCTAGCACACGGCAATACAACACCCCACCACGTGCTGAAGCCTGATAAGCCACTAATTCAGTTTTTCCTAATAGCTCTGCCCAAAGCGGGGCAATTGCTGTATGAATCGAACCAGTTACAGGGTCTTCAGGAATACCCATGGCAGGCGCAAAATAACGTGAAACACAGTCATAATCGGCTTGTGAAGATGCAGTAATTGCAACATCAACACTTGAACATGCGGCAGTTAAAGCAGTACGTAACTGTCCAAGCTGTTTTAATAATTCTAGATTCGGCTGCTCGTCTAGTACATCTTGCACAGATTCATATTCCACAATATAAGCTTGCGCATTCAGATGTACATTTTTAAACGGCTTGCTCAGTGCCTGTCGCAAAATTTCAGGATACTCCTTGACTAACTTGGCTCGACGGATTGGAAAATTCATGCAGATTTTGCCATCTGGCTGTTGATGTACCGTGAAAATACCCAAATTTTTCACATGAAATTGAATGGTTTTGGCAGCGGTATAGTCCTTAAATATAACAAAGCTACTTGCGAGCGTCGCATGTCCGCAAAAATCAACTTCTGTGGTCGGGCTAAACCAGCGAATTTCAAAATTTTCAGCATCCAACATTTTCACAAATGCAGTTTCTGATAGATTATTTTCCAATGCGATATTTTGCATTAAATCATCAGCTAACCATGTTTTGCTAACAAGCACGGCGGCAGGATTGCCTTTAAACAGTTCTTGGCTAAAAGCATCGACTTGATAGATTTTCATGGTTAAACGGTTTGTCCTAAAAATAATGACGTCTACCTAATATAAATAGGCTTAAAACAAAAATGCTAGAAATTTTTGATATTTATTAAAATATTTGAGCTGAGATTAGCGTGAACTTGCTAGTAAATATGGATAAGGATTCAAAGCCCCTTGCCCTCGTAGATAAATGCCATAATGCAAATGTGGTGGTGTGTTTTGGGCATTGCCTGTTGTGCCAACAAAACCAATAACTTCACCAGCTTCAACCCAGTCTCCCACTTGAATATGTTCGGCATAATCATCAAGGTGTGCATAATAATGTTGGCTTAATGCAGGCCCAGTAATCCAAATGACTTTTCCACCTAAGCGGTCTAAACCAATTTTATGCACAATGCCATCTGTCGCCGCAATGACGGCTGTCCCACGCGCTGCAAAAATATCAGTCCCCTGATGCTTTCGCCCTTCACTGCGTGCTGCACCCCAGGTATCTTGTATTTGAGCAATATTCACACCTTTCATTGGAATTTGTAGTGGAGTCACTGTGAGTTCAGTTTGTTGCAATTTCCAGTATAAATACGGGGTTTGAATTCCTGCAGACTCGCCAGACACGGGTGGCTGACATGCACTGAGCAAAGCCAGCATTGAAAAGCTAAAGAAGAGTATAAAGCACCAATGACCTTGTTGCATAACATCCTAATTTTTATTCATATCAGTTTTATCTTAATTTTATACACTATAGATGCCTAGCCTGTTTCTGTAATTTTAAATGCACACACTAAAAAATAATTCCCAATATGCAATACTTTCTGTTGTTCTTATCGCATAATAGCGACATCCAAACCCACTTTATTTGAGTTTTAATTTGGAAATAATATTTTCCTCATTTTAGACAACTCACTTTATCTCCAATTTGTTGAATTTAAAGAAGCATTTCTTATGAAAATCGTCATCCTGAACAAGCCATATGACGTTCTCTCTCAATTCCGTGAGGATGAAAAACACCTCACCATGTCTGCTTTTGTAGACGTCCCTGACTTACGTTTAGCAGGGCGTTTAGATATGGATTCGGAAGGCTTGGT
>ERZ650302.1146-NODE-1146-length-15092-cov-4.646539_pt1 | contig 15092 bp, 12 predicted proteins | sample MGYA00376238_ERZ650302 | MGnify/ENA primary metagenome ERZ650302 (study PRJEB26733, sample SAMN07839298) | wastewater metagenome | biome: urban; feature: wastewater treatment plant; material: waste water | place: USA: North Carolina | collected 2016-04-28 ... | reverse complement strand
AGGTACTATATGCGCGAATCCAAATATAGGAAACCAATGAGATTTAGCAACAGGAAACTCATCAATCAACTTAATTAAATTATCACTTTTATTTTCAATAATTTCAAAATAATCAATAATTAATTGTGAGGAATCAGTATAAGTATATTCAATTGTTGCTTTAGACTTTGGAGAAATAGCTAAAATTCTTTCCGAATTTTTAAGTTGATCAATATCATTAGCAATACTAACTTTTATTGTCCCCCCCGAAGTAATATCTTTTACGTTATCAAGTACACGTCTAATTTCATATGTAGATACAGGTAAGCTTAATGATTCTAATGCACGATATAATTCTATGTAATTATCAGTTCTTAGTTTATTAATTCTAAGAGGATAACCATGTATATCAATATCATGATCTAATATTTCCAAAGAATCAGATCCCTCCTGATACTCAACTAATAAAAAATTATTTCTTATTGACTCTGCTTGCTCTGAATTAAATTGAACATACTTAAAAATTGTACTTAGAATTTTTTTAATATTAGTATCATTAACACTATAACCTAAAAATACTATAGGGTTATGAACAAATAAAGAAATTAACTGAGCTCGTATTAAATCATATCTTTGATCAAAATCATCATAGTCTTCTGTTGTAAAAACTAATTCTTCAGGACTATCCACACTCCCATGGATTTTATATACTGAACCATAAGGATTGCTTAATAATATATTATTTCCCACTAAAGGCTCAAACTCTGTAACTTCCTCAATCAAATTATCATAATTTGTTGTAATTATAGAAGATATATTTTTAGACAACAGATTAAACACTGTCAATTCTTCTTCTTTATCAACTTTCTTACTTAAATCTTTTAATAAAATAGCAATTCCTAAAGCAAATTCAATTCCGATTAAAATTCTTGAAAAATAAGGAGCAAAACCTTCTGAAAATCCTAATGGATACAATTGTTTTACTTCAAAAGTGGAAATTGCAAAATACGGCGATGGATATAATTTGGCTACAGCCGAAACAATAAATAAGGCAGAAATTATAAGGCGTAAAATCCAACTTAAGTTTTCTTTTTTCATGCTTTTTTTGATTTTTGATAAAAATACAATTTACAAAAAAGGTAATGTGTTAACGACTTGTTATTTATTTTCCATTAATATTAATGCGAAAACCGAATAGTTAATCATGTCTTGGTAATTAGCATCAATTCCTTCCGAAACTAAGGTTTTTCCTTTGTTGTCTTCGATTTGTTTCACGCGAAGTAACTTTTGAATGATTAAATCGGTTAACGAACTGATTCGCATATCGCGCCAAGCTTCACCATAATCGTGGTTTTTGTTTTCCATTAAGGCTTTCGTTTCAGCAATTTTTTCATCGTATAATCTTACAGCTTCATCAGCTGACATATCTGGTTGATTGGCAACTCCTTTTTCCATTTGAATCAAAGCCATCGCACAATAATTGATAATTCCGATGAATTCTGAAGTTTCATCTTCATCTACTTTACGGACTTCGTTTTCTTGTAAGCTGCGAATTCTTTGGGCTTTAATGAAAATTTGATCAGTTAAAGAAGGCAAACGTAAAACACGCCATGCCGTTCCGTAATCATGTGCTTTTTTTGAAAATAAATCGCGACAAACCGCTATAACTTTATCATATTGTTGAGAAGTATTCGACATTATTTGCTTTATATTTGTGTGAAATTTTTCAAAAGTAAGCATTTAAGTGAAAAGTGAAAAGTGAAAAGTGAAAAGAAATACAAATTAAGATGAATATCAATTGTAACGGAAAATTAATCGATTTATCAACTCCAAAAGTAATGGGGATTTTGAATGTGACGCCCAATTCGTTTTACGATGGTGGCAAGCATAAAGAAATCAATTCGATTATTCATCAAGTAGATAAAATGCTTTCGGAAGGTGCTGATTTTATTGATATCGGAGCCTATTCGAGTAAGCCAAGTGCCGAATTTGTCTCGGAAGAAGAAGAAATCAAACGTTTGGTTCCGATTGTGAAATCATTGGTTGAAACGTTTCCTAATATTGTTTTATCGGTTGATACGTTTCGAGCTCAAGTTGCGAAAGCTTCAGTAGAAAATGGCGTAGCGATGGTTAATGACATTGCAGCAGGTTTGTTAGATGATAAAATGTTGGAAACCGTTGCCGAATTGAAAGTGCCGTATATTATGATGCACATGCGAGGCAACCCGCAAACGATGCAAAGTCTAACTGATTATAAAGATATTGTGAAAGAAATGATTTTCTATTTTTCAGAGCGAATTCAAAAGGCGAGAAGCTTTGGAATTTCGGATATTGTGATTGATCCTGGATTTGGTTTTGCCAAAACAGTAGAACAGAATTACGAAGTGTTGCATAAAATGGAGCTGTTCGAAATATTAGAATTGCCAATATTAGTCGGAGTTTCCAGAAAATCGATGATTTATAAAGTATTGGAAAATTCGCCACAAGAAGCCTTGAACGGAACTTCGGTTTTGAATACGATTGCGTTGCAGAAAGGAGCAAAAATTCTTCGAGTGCACGATGTAAATGAAGCGGTGGAATGTATAAAATTAGTCAGTAAATTAAAATAAAGAATGAAGAAATTAGTTGCTATTGTTGCCTTATTAGGTTTGTTTTCTTGTAATAACGAAGAAGTATTATTACCTCAAGAAAGTGTTTCGGTTCTAAAAGAAATGACCGATCATTCGCCTATTTATATGTTTTTCAAAACGGAAGAAAATCCAGATGACAAAGAAAAATTAGATACGATTGTTGAAGTAAATCGCAAAAATTCTATTGCATCAACGAATTGGGTTTTCAATATCGACAAACGTTTGCCTCTGAAATTAGTCATTCCAGAAGTGATGAATTTACAAGACAAAAAGAAACGCAGTTCACACTCAAAAGAAGGAACCATGAACGTTTTTACGTATTCGGATAGCGTAGCTAAGAATTTGGCTTTTTTCCCGTTTACGGATGTGGAGTTCAAGTATAGCAAGCATTTTTCTAAGTTTTTCATTAAAAAACACGCCGAACATTACAGAAACTTCCACAATTTCACTGTGAATTTCAATAAAGACAATAAAATTACAGTTGACGGAAATGACGTTTCAAGAGAAGAGTTTATTGATTTTATCAGAGAATTTGCCGACTTTACAAGTGACGGTAAAGTCACGATGCTACATTTGAATTTTGATAATCGATTAACGTACGACCAATACATTCAAAACAAAATTTTGGCTTGGAAAGCAACAAATAATGAAATTCAATTGTCTTCTTTTGAATTTGTGTACGATGAGAAAAAATTGCCTGAATGTGGGTGTAAGTTGTAAGTAATAAGTTAAGAATTGGATGGAATAGTTTACTTTTATCCTTTATCCTTTTATCTTATCACTGATGATGATACGGTTCATTTCTTAAAATCGTAAAGCCTCTATAAATTTGTTCAATTACGAACAAGCGCACCATTTGATGAGAAAACGTCATTTCGGATAAGGAAACTTTACCTTGTGCTTTTTGGTATACCGTTTCACTAAACCCGTATGGACCACCAATTACGAATACTAAGGTTTTGATTCCAGCATTCATTTTCTTTTGTAAAAAGTCTGAGAATCCTACGCTACTAAATGTTTTGCCGTTTTCGTCGAGTAGAATTAATTGGTCGGTTGGTGTAATTTTGGATAAAATCAATTCGCCTTCTTTTTCTTTTTGTTGGGCTTCCGATAAGTTCTTTACGTTTTTGATATCGGGAATAATTTCCAAATCAAATTTCACGTAAAACGACAAACGCTTGGTGTAGTCATCAATCAAGGTTTGTAAGGCTTTGTTATCTGTTTTTCCGATAGTTAAAAGACGAATGTTCATGTGGTTGGTTTTGTGAAATGAAAAATCACTCTTTTTGGGAGTGATTTTCGATATTAGTTAATTTCTTCCGTTTGCTTTTCTTTGAAATCAATTTCGCAAGCGTAAGAAAATAGTTTTTCTTTTTTAATGATATCTGCAGTTCCTTCAGGAAGCATGTCTTCCCAACCTGATTCACCTCTACAAATCATTTTTAATACTTTTCTTGAGAAAATATCTAAGTTCTTTTCATCATAATCTTTGATATCGATTACTTTTCCGTTGAATTTGAAGAATTTGTATAATTCTTTCATTCTAGGATGTACTTTTAAGTTTTCTGAAGTGATAACGTTTCCATTATCATCTTTCATTGGATATAAGTACACTTTTAAATCGCGATAGAATAATTTTCCAAAAGCTTCCAATATTCCTCCTGATAAATGGCGGTAGTATTTCTCGTCGAAAATTTCAACTAAGTTATTTACTCCCATAGCTAATCCCATTCTTGCTTTTGAATAGTTAGAGAAGTATTCTACAACTTTGAAATATTCTTGGAAGTTCGAAATCATTACGTTTTTACCAAGTTTACAAAGTAATTCAGCACGGTCAAGGAAATCGCGTTCGTCAATTTCACCTTCGGCTTTTAAGTTGGAAAGCGTAATTTCAAAAACAACAAATGTGTTGTCTTCGGCAACTTTATTTTCTTTGATAAACATGTTGTATGATTCCTCATACATGTCCATATTTACTTTAGTAACAGGTCTAAAACTTCCTCTTAATGCTAAGATATTCTTCTTGTATAAAACAGCAGCAGGTAAGATATTTTTTCCATCAGGACCAAACATTACGGCATCGGTCATTCCGTTTTTAACCAATTGTAAACTCATCAAACGATTGTCAACATTAGCAAAACGAGGACCTGAAAAGTTTACCGTATCAATTTCTAATTGGTCTTTATCTAAATGGTCGTATAAATAACGAAGTAATTTTTTTGGATCGTTGTATTTATAAAAAGCGCCATAAATTAAGTTTACACCTAAAATTCCTAGAGTTTCTTGTTGTAATTTGGCATCATTTTCTTTGAAACGAATGTGAAGAATAATTTCGTTATAATCTTCGTCTGGCTCTACTTGATACACAATTCCAACCCATCCATGACCTTTAAATTGCTTTGCAAAATCGATTGTAGCAACCGTATTGGCATAACTAAAAAACAATTTATTTGGATGTTTGTCGCGACTTAAACGTTGTTCAACAAGATTAATTTCGTGGGTTAGCATTTTGCGAAGACGACTTTCTGTAACATAACGACCATCAGCTTCTTCACCATAAATAGCGTCACTAAAGTCTTTATCGTATGCCGACATGGCCTTTGCAATAGTTCCAGAAGAAGCTCCTGCTCTAAAAAAGTTACGTACTGTTTCTTGTCCTGCACCAATCTCTGCAAACGTTCCATAGATGTTTTCATTAAGATTGATTCTTAATGCTTTATCTTTAATGGAAGGGATTTGCTCTATCTCTTTATCTCCACGAACTTTAATATCTGTAACCATGCTTTTCATTAAAATATATTTTGGGGTACACGAGAATAATAATCTCTAATTGCAAAGTTAATCATTTTATAAAAACTACCATAATTATTGTTATTTTTGTGCAAAAGATAAGGTTGTGAAAATTTACTTTTTAGGAACAGGTACATCTCAAGGAATTCCAGTAATTGGAAGTCATCACTCGGTATGTTTGAGTTCAGATGAGAAAGACAAGCGATTACGTGTCTCGGTTTGGATTGAAACCGAAGATACTTCTATTGTTATCGATTGTGGCCCCGATTTTAGACAACAAATGCTAAATTCCAAATGTCCTAAAATTGACGGATTATTATTTACGCACGAACATGCGGATCATACTGCGGGTTTAGATGATATTCGTCCGTTCTTTTTTAAACAAGGTGCAATTGCAATTTATGCTCATGAACGTGTTTTGAAGAATTTAGAACGACGATTTGATTATATTTTTCAAACCGAAAATAAATATCCAGGCGCACCTTCAGTTTCTGAAAATGAAGTAATTAATAACCAATCGTTTTTGGTGAATAATGAAGTCGTTATTCCGGTAAATGCTTACCATGGTTCGTTGCAAGTTTTTGGATACCGAATTCAAGATTTTGTGTATTTGACAGATGTAAAAACAATGGAAGCTTCTGAAATCGAAAAAATTAAAGATTGTAAGGTTTTGGTAGTGAATTGCTTGCGTGAAGAACCACATGCAACACATTTTAATTTAGAAGAAGTTTTACATTTCATATCTTTGGTGCGTCCAAAAACAACTTATTTAACGCACATTAGCCATTTGTTTGGTTTTCATGAGGAAATTCAAAAGAAATTGCCAGTAAATGTGTTTGTAGCTTATGATAATTTAGAAATTAATATTTAATACTTATGAAGAACGTAATTTTGTATGCTTTGATTTTCTCATTATTGTTTAATGTATTTCAATATGTGAATTCAACCAAAATATTAGATGCAAAAGACAAAGAAGTACTAAAAGTAAAAGCGAATTTAAAAACGTCGAGAGATTCTGTTGCCACTTTAGCTAATGCTAATTATTTTGCTTTGGAAAGCGACGAAGATGCGCAAGAATATTTCTTTTCTAACAATTTAGATTATCAAAAAGTTGCCGTAAAAGTCAAAGAAGATTTGATTAGTTTGAATGCAAATAAAAATGGAAATCCACTAGTTCCTTATGAACCAATTGATGGTGTTCCATTTTTAATTAATACCTCTAAAGTTTTAAATCACAGATGGATAATTGCTGAATTTTCTTGTGGCGATTTATGGGGTCAAGTTTTAATAAAATATTTTGTCACAGAAGGAAAACCAACTGATTTTGAAACAGTAGAAACGGTTTTATACGAAAGACAAACGAAAGAATAAATAAAATACAACGCATGTCAACTACAACAACTAAAACCCAATTAGAATGTTACTTTGAGGAGTTCAGAAAGGATATAATTGGTATCAATCAAAAATTTCAATCACCTTTTGGGGAAAAGAAAATCATTTATACCGATTGGACAGCCAGCGGAAGATTATATCGCCCAATTGAAGAGAAATTGATGAACGATTTTGGTCCGTTTGTTGCCAATACGCATACCGAAACTTCAGTTACAGGAACCGCAATGACAATGGCGTATCATGAAGCACGTCACATTATCAAACATCATGTAAATGCATCGGATTCGGATATTTTAATTACCGATGGAACCGGAATGACGGGTGTTGTAAACAAATTCCAACGTATTTTAGGACTTCGTATTCCAGAAAATTTAAAAGAGTTTACTGCGATTCCAAACGAGTTGAAACCAATCGTTTTTATTTCGCACATGGAACACCATTCGAATCAAACGTCTTGGTTAGAAACAATAGCAGATGTAGTGGTAATTCCAGCCGATGAAAACGGATTGTTATGCATTAACGAATTAAAGAGTTTACTAGAAAATTATAAGGATAGAAGTTTTAAAATAGCTTCAATTACTTCGTGTTCTAACGTTACCGGAATTAGAACTCCGTATCATGAAGTGGCAAAATTAATGCACCAAAATAACGGTGTTTGCTTTGTAGATTTCGCTTGTTCGGGTCCGTATGTGAATATTAATATGCATCCAGAAGATGCAGAAAGTTATTTGGATGCGATTTTCTTTTCACCTCATAAGTTTTTAGGTGGTCCTGGAACTTCAGGCGTTTTGATTTTCAACAAAGATTTATACAAAAATAACGTTCCCGATTGTCCCGGTGGCGGAACCGTAAGTTGGACAAACCCTTGGGGTGAGCACAAATACATCGACAATATCGAAGATAGAGAAGATGGTGGAACTCCAGGTTTCTTACAAGTAATGAAAACGGCTTTGGCAATTCAGTTGAAAGAAAAAATGGGTGTTCAAAATATTTTAGATAGAGAACACGAAATTGTTGACTACATTTTTGATGCTCTTGGAAATATCGATAACTTACATATTCTGGCAAACCAACACCAAGACAGGTTAGGAGTCATTTCGTTTTATATTGATGATTTACATTACAATTTAGGAGTGAAATTATTAAATGATAAATTCGGAATTCAAACGCGTGGTGGCTGCAGTTGCGCTGGAACTTACGGACATTATTTGTTACACGTAGACCAAGAAACTTCGCATGATTTGGTTTGTAAAATTTCTTCAGGAGATTTAATTCAAAAACCAGGATGGATTCGTATGTCGATTCACCCAACAACTACAACAGAAGAAATTGAATTCGTTTGCGAAAACATCAAAGCTTTAGCAGCTAATCATAAGGAATGGGGAACGGATTACGAATACAATCCTAAAACCAATGAATTTGTACACAAAAGTGCCAAAGGCGAAATCAAAGAAATGGTTCACAATTGGTTCAATTTATAAAAAGAAAAAACTCAGTTATTACTGAGTTTTTTCTTTTTTATGTTTCCATCTTTTATGTGTCCATAAATAAAATTCGGGAGCTTCGTAGATTTGTTCTTCTACTAATTTCAAGAATTTATCGGTAATCTCGTAATTAGGAACTGATTTTACATCTTCAGAAAGAATTTCAAAACTTGCTTCGTAATAGCCTCTTTTTACTTTCTTAACTTTTAAGAAAATCACATTCATATCAAAACGTTTAGCAAGCATTTCTGCCCCTGTGTGAACGGGAACAATATGTCCCATAAAAGGAGCCCAATGATAAGCAGCATTTGCCTTTGGCGATTGATCACTAGCAAAGCCATATATACCTAAAACATGATTTTTATGATTTTCTGCAATTGTTGGAATAGTTTGCTTTGTAGTAATTAATTCGGCTTTAAATTTAGAGCGAATTCTTTTTACTAATTTGTCAAAATAAGGATTGGATAATTTTTTATAAATTCCAAATCCTTTGCAATGAATATAATAATTCATAGATATTACCCACTCATAACTAGCATAATGCGCACACATTAAAGCAATACTTTTGTTCTTTTTTTCCAACTCATAATACACCTCCATATTACTAAAAGTAAAGTGTTTTTCAATTTCTTTTTGCGAGATCGTAATGGTTTTTATCATTTCTAAGAACATATCACACATGTGGCTGTAAAATTTCTTTTCAATGGCAAGTCTTTCTTTATCAGATAAATGAGGTAAAGCTAATTTAATGTTAGCACGCACTACTTTTTTTCGGTAACCAATAATGTTATAAGTTAAAAAACATATAAAATCGGAAAACAAATAAAAAATAGGGAATGGTAGAATAGAAATTATCCACAATATCGGATAGATAAGTATGTAAACTAATAATTGCATTCGTTTAAATTTTTACAAATATACTTTTTTACTTGCAAGTAAATTTGCCAAAGTATTCCTAAATTTACAAAAAAAACTTTATGGACATTGTTTTATTAGTTATTCTTGCGGCTAATGGTTTAATTAGTTATAAAGGTTTTAACGATACACATTTCTTTAGAAAATACGAATTTCATATTGGAAGCATTCGCTCTGGTGAACAGTTTAGAATGTTTTCTTCTGGATTTTTACATGTAGATTTGATGCATTTGCTTTTCAATATGTTTACGCTATATATGTTTGCTCCTTTTGTAATTAATAGTGTAGGTGCTATGTATTTTGCTTATCTTTATTTTGGAAGTTTAATTGCGGGAAATTTACTCACTTTGTATTTTCATAAAGATGAATATTACTACCGAGCGGTTGGCGCTTCTGGTGCGGTAATGGGAATTATTTACAGCGCTATTTTGTTAGAACCTAATTTGTACATGTACGGATTTATTCCAGGTTATATCTTCGGATTTGCCTATTTACTATTTTCAATTTATGGTATGAAAGCAAAGAATGATAATATTGGCCATGTAGCGCATTTTGGTGGCGCTATTGGCGGATTTGTAATTACTTTAGTAAAATTTCCTTTTTTAATTACAGAAGAACCAAAAACAGTTATGGCTTTATTGGTTCCTATTGTAATTTTATTTATCATGGCTAAAATGAAAAAAATATAAGGAGATTCATTTTTGGCACAATACTTGAAAACTATAAATTATTAAAATATTAAGATTATGAAAAAACTAGTAATGATACTATTATTCTCAGTAGGTATGGTACAAGCACAAGAAGTAAAAACAGTTCCACAAATTAGTGTTTCTGGCGAAGGTAAAATCAAAGTAACTCCAGACGAAGCTATAATTACAGTTGCGGTGGAAAATACAGGAAAAGAAGCAGCCGAAGTAAAAAAGAAAAATGACGAAATCGTAGATAAAGTCTTGAAATTAATCAAGCAACGCGGAATTCCAACAGCCGATTATCAAACACAACGTGTAAACTTGTATAAAAACTACGATTATAATACTAAAAAATACAATTATGTAGCCAATCAAACGATTTCTATTCATTTGAAAGACTTAACCAAATACGATAAGTTAATGATGGATTTGGTAGATAGCGGCATCAACTCAATTCAAGGAGTAGAGTTTAAATCGTCTAAGATTAAAGAGTTTGAACGTGATGCTCGTAAAAAAGCAATGGTAGATGCCAAACAAAAAGCAGAAGATTACGTTTCTGTTTTAGTAGGACAAAAAGTAGGGAAGGCGTTAGTGATTTCTGATAATTCTTATACCAACTATCCACGACCAGTTTATGCTTCTATGAAATCAGTTGATGTTGCATACGAACAAATGCCTGAAAAAGAAACATTAGCCATTGGAGAAATTGAGATTATTTCTAATGTTTCAGTTTCCTTCGTTTTAGAATAAAAATTATTAAAAAAAAGAAAAAGCCAGAATGAAAGTTCTGGTTTTTTGTTTATATAAAGATTGTGATCAATCATAGATATCTGTTTGAAATTTAACTTCTTCATATGTGTAACTTAGTTGTATATCTCACCATCTTTGGTGTACATGTATGCTGCCTATCAGTATATTTTTATTTCTAAATATAATAAAATACTTACAAAACCTTTGATATAAAAACAAAAAAACTCCGATTTGCATCGGAGTGATTTTTTCTAAACTAACCCTAACTAAATGAGAAACTTTCTCTTATTACGTTGCAAATATCTTACCTTTTTTTGAATTGTAATGTTAAGGTTATGTTATTCTTATGTTATTGATTACTAAATTTTTACGAAAACGTTTTTTCTGTAAAAAATCAATTACAAATCATTATTTTTTGTCTTGTAAAGCAAAAACCTTTTTTAATAAATCGGAACTTCTAGCTGTTAAATTTGTACGAATTTCCTTCTCCTCAATAGCAATCATTTTGAAAACACCTTCCATTGCTTTGTTGGTTGTATAATCCGTTAAATCAGGATTCACTTTTGTCACTAACGGAATGGCGTTGTATTTCGTAATGATGTTGGTCCAAACTTTATCAGCACCTACTTTTGCAAAAGAATTTTTAATCACAGGATTAAATTTTGCATACAAAGCAGTAGAAGTCGTGTTTTGTAAATAAGTCGTAGCCGAACTTTCATTCCCCATTAAAATGTTTTTGGCATCGTTGAATGTCATTTGTTTTACCGCATCAACGAAGATCGGAGTCGCTTCTTTTACCGCGTCTTCAGCAGCACGATTTAAGACTTTCAATCCTTCATCGGCTAATTTACTCATCCCTATTTGACGTAATTTTTTATCTACCACTTGCAATTCTTGTGGTAATAAAATTTTAACAGCTTCATTCTTAAAAAAGCCATCTGTAGCAGTTAATTTTGAAACTTGTTTCGTAATTCCATTATTTAAAGCTTCTTTTAGTCCGTTTCCTATTTCCGCCTGGCTCAAAACTCCTGTACCTTGTGGTAATTGATCTAAAACTTGTTGCATCTCGGCGCATCCAACTAAACTAAAAACAACTAAACTTAATACGATTTTTTTCATGATAAATATTTTGTCAACTATTAGACAAAGATAATGCCAATTTTTATCATAATTAATTCAAAATTTTGAATGAAATAAAATTATTAAATTCGTAAATTGCACCCTTTAAAACGAACAAAAATTACATATGGAACTACAAACTCCTTATATTCCTAAAAATAAAGTAAGAATTGTGACCGCAGCGTCACTTTTTGATGGACACGATGCAGCCATTAATATCATGCGTAGAATTATTCAAGCTACTGGTGTTGAGGTAATTCACCTTGGACATGATAGAAGTGTGGAGGAAGTTGTAAATACAGCTATTCAAGAAGATGCTAACGCAATAGCAATGACGTCTTATCAAGGTGGTCATAACGAATATTTCAAATACATGTACGATTTGCTTAAGGAAAAAGGAGCAGGTCACATTAAAATATTTGGTGGAGGTGGAGGAGTTATTTTACCTTCTGAAATCTCAGAATTACACGAATACGGAATCGAGAGAATTTATTCGCCAGATGATGGCCGTGCCATGGGATTACAAGGTATGATTAACGATTTAGTGCAACGTTCCGATTATCCAATTGGTGATAAACTTACGGGAGAATTATCGCATATCGAAGAGAAAAATCCAACCGCAATTGCAAGATTAATTTCGGCAGCTGAGAATTTTCCAGAAATTGCAAAATCGGTTTTTGATGAAATTCACCAAAAGAATGAAACATCAAAAATTCCAGTTTTAGGAATTACAGGAACGGGTGGTGCAGGAAAATCATCTTTAGTAGATGAATTAGTACGTCGATTCTTAATCGATTTTCCAGAAAAAACAATCGGATTAATCTCGGTAGATCCATCAAAACGTAAAACGGGTGGTGCTTTGTTAGGTGATAGAATTCGCATGAATGCCATTAACAATTCTCGTGTTTACATGCGTTCGTTAGCAACTCGTCAATCGAATTTAGCCTTATCAAAATACGTAGCAGAAGCCATTGAAGTATTGAAAGCGGCCAAATACGATATTATTATTTTAGAAACTTCAGGAATTGGGCAATCGGATACCGAAATTTTAGAACATTCTGATGTTTCGTTGTATGTAATGACGCCAGAATTTGGTGCTGCAACGCAATTAGAGAAAATCGATATGTTGGATTTCGCTGATTTAGTTGCGTTAAATAAATTCGACAAACGTGGCGCTTTAGATGCGATTCGCGATGTGAAAAAGCAATACCAACGCAATCACAATCTTTGGGATGTAGATACCGATAAAATGCCAATTTTTGGAACTATCGCATCGCAATTCAACGATCCAGGAATGAATACGCTTTACAAATCTATCATGGATAAGATTGTAGAGAAAACAGGAGCCGATTTAAAATCGACTTTCGAAATTACGCGTGAAATGAGTGAGAAAATTTTCGTAATTCCGCCACACAGAACACGTTACTTATCGGAAATTGCAGAAAACAATAGAAAATATGACGAAACTGCTTTAACACAAGTAGAAGTAGCTCAAAAATTATACGGAATTTTCAAAACCATTGAGTCAGTTAACGGAAATCTACCTCAAATTGATAAAGCTGGAATCATTGAAAGTTCTTTAAAAGTTAATGATGGCAACAAAGATTTCTTAGGCTTATTATTAAAAGAATTCGACCGAGTAAAAATGAATTTAGACCCATACAATTGGGAAATTTTATTGACTTGGGAAGAAAAAGTAAACAAATACAAAAATCCAGTGTATTCGTTTAAAGTTCGTGATAAAGAAATTAAGATTGAAACGCATACCGAATCGTTATCTCATTCTCAAATTCCAAAAGTGGCGTTACCTAAATACCAAGCTTGGGGCGATATCTTAAAATGGAATTTACAAGAAAACGTACCAGGAGAATTCCCTTTTGCATCAGGATTATATCCATTTAAACGTGAGGGAGAAGACCCAACACGTATGTTTGCAGGAGAAGGAGGACCAGAAAGAACGAATCGCCGTTTCCATTATGTTTCTTTAGGTATGCCAGCAAAACGTTTGTCTACTGCATTCGACTCAGTAACTTTATATGGAAATGACCCAGACCACAGGCCTGATATTTATGGTAAAATTGGAAATGCGGGAGTTTCAATTTGTTGTTTAGACGATGCGAAAAAATTATACTCAGGTTTCGATTTGAGTCACCCAGCGACTTCAGTTTCTATGACAATTAATGGTCCAGCACCAATGTTGTTAGGATTCTTTATGAACGCCGCAATCGACCAAAACTGTGAAAAATACATCAAAGAAAACGGTTTAGAAGCGGAAGTTGAGAAAAAGAAAAAAGAACTTTACGACGATAAAGGCTTAGAAAGACCAAGATACAACGGCGAATTACCAGAAGGGAATGATGGTTTAGGATTGTTGTTATTAGGTGTTACTGGAGACCAAGTGTTACCAGCAGATATTTATCAAGATATTAAAGTAAAAACGTTAGCACAAGTTCGTGGAACGGTTCAAGCGGATATTTTGAAAGAAGATCAAGCACAAAACACCTGTATTTTCTCAACTGAGTTTGCTCTTCGTTTAATGGGAGACGTTCAAGAATATTTCATCAAACAAAATGTTCGTAATTTCTATTCGGTTTCGATTTCAGGTTATCACATTGCTGAAGCTGGAGCGAATCCAATTACACAGTTGGCGTTTACATTAGCGAATGGTTTCACTTACGTGGAATATTATTTAAGTAGAGGAATGAACATCAACGACTTCGGTCCGAATTTATCGTTCTTCTTCTCTAATGGAATTGATCCTGAATATGCTGTAATTGGTCGTGTAGCTCGTAAGATTTGGGCAAAAGCCATGAAAAACAAATACGGAGCAAACGAAAGAGCGCAAATGTTGAAATACCACATTCAAACATCAGGACGTTCGTTACATGCGCAAGAGATTGATTTCAATGATATTCGTACGACTTTACAAGCGTTGTATGCGATTTACGATAACTGTAACTCGTTACATACAAATGCTTACGATGAAGCGATTACAACTCCAACAGAAGAATCGGTAAGAAGAGCAATGGCAATTCAGTTGATTATTAATAAAGAATTAGGTTTAGCAAAAAACGAAAATCCAATTCAAGGTTCGTTCATCATCGAAGAATTAACCGATTTGGTGGAAGAAGCAGTTTTAGCTGAATTTGATAGAATCACTGAAAGAGGAGGCGTTCTTGGCGCTATGGAAACTATGTATCAAAGAAGTAAAATTCAAGAAGAATCATTGTATTACGAAACCTTAAAACATACAGGAGAATTCCCAATTATTGGAGTAAACACGTTCTTGAGTTCAAAAGGTTCACCAACAGTTATTCCAGCAGAGGTTATTCGTGCAACAGAGG
>ERZ650302.1143-NODE-1143-length-15095-cov-43.040226_pt1 | contig 15095 bp, 16 predicted proteins | sample MGYA00376238_ERZ650302 | MGnify/ENA primary metagenome ERZ650302 (study PRJEB26733, sample SAMN07839298) | wastewater metagenome | biome: urban; feature: wastewater treatment plant; material: waste water | place: USA: North Carolina | collected 2016-04-28 ... | reverse complement strand
GCTAATCAGTCGGCTTTTGCCCAGCTTAAGGCTATTAGCGGTGCGTAACTTCAGTTAATAAAAAAAAGCCAATCTTCCTCAGAGTGGCTTTTTTAGAGGGCTAAGTTGATAGTCTCTGTTGCCAGTCACCTTTCCCAATGACAGGCAACAATCACCTGAATTAACCCATACGAATTGCCCCGTCCAAACGAATGACGTCGCCATTAAGATAGCTATTTTCTATGATGTGTACCACCAATTTAGCAAATTCTTCTGGATTGCCCAAACGTTTTGGAAAAGGGACGGCTTGCTCAAGACTGGTACGGGCAGCTTCTGGCAGGCTTGCCATCATAGGTGTGCCGAACACCCCTGGGGCGATGGTCATGATACGTATTTGATGGCGCTGCAGCTCACGCGCGAGTGGTAAGGTTAAGCCCACCACACCTGCTTTGGATGACGAGTAACTGCCCTGCCCAACCTGACCATCGAATGCGGCAATTGAAGCGGTATTGATAATCACACCTTTATCTTCATTAATGTCTGCAGTATTCTTTGCCATCGCAGCCGCCGCCAGTCGAGCCACATTGAAAGTACCGATGAGGTTAATCTGGATACCACGGGCAAAGGTGGTTAAATCGGCTGGATTGCCTTCTTTATCCAGTAATTTTTGCACCACCACGATACCGGCACAGTTGATTGACCCTGATAATTTACCAAATTTAGTCACACCCGCCTCAATCGCATTTTTGACATCCGCTTCGCTGGTGATGTCACATTTTGCAAAAATCACGTTGTCGCCCAATTCAGCCACTAATTTCTCACCGGCTTCTTGGTTGAGATCGGCGATGATGATATTTGCGCCATGCGCCACCAAATAACGGGTTGTCGCTTCACCTAGACCTGACGCGCCGCCTGTGACCAAAAATGTATTATTTTGTACTTGCATTGTTTTTCCGTTAACCTGTTATTTTTTTTTGATGTTAAAAGTAGTGGGTTTATATTATTGAATTTTTCACGGTTATGGCTGTCGGTGAAAACCACTTTGATAGCGGCTTTTTCAAGGGGGTATTCAATCGCTTCGATACCAAATGCGGTAAACAATGGCTGATATCCGATCGCCTTTTTTCATCCCCAAAACAATGAGCAGATTACGGGGTTTGGGTGTCAAGATTGTCCATGACAGGCTCCTAATGTCGTCCATGAGATAGGAATAAGTGCCAGTGTCAACGGTCACCCACTGGCTTAAAATAACGCTGACTTGAAATAAATTTGAGTTAATACAACCAGTTTTTTGACGATGGAGTCGCAACTATTGCTGATTTACACTCACGCTGATTTACTTGTATCTCGATTTACTTGTACCAAGTCAAGCTAACAAATTCCTTTTGTCAGCTTATGATGCCTAAAATTTTGGATAATTTCAAGTATTATGATATGAATTGTATCGTTTTAAAAATATACTGTTAACCAATAAACTTAAAAAAATGCGCTTTATAATGGCGCAGTTCACGAATCGAATCACGGATATCATCCAGTGCCAAATGATTTCCTTTTTTCTCAAAGCTTGACAAAATATCGGGGCGCCAGCGATAAGCAAGCTCTTTGACCGTTGACACATCTAAATTGCGGTAATGAAAAAACCGCTCAAGCGTTGGCATTTGACGTGCCAAAAACCGTCTGTCTTGGCAAATCGAATTGCCACACATCGGTGAGCGTCCTGATTCGACATATTTACTCAAAAATGCAATGGTTTCGCTTTCTGCTTGAGCCATGGTCACGTTACTACGGCGAATACGGTCAATCAGTCCTGATTGCCCATGTTGGCGCGTGTTCCAATCATCCATGCTGTTGAGCACAATGTCAGGGGTATGGATGGCAAACACAGGACCTTCGGCTAGGATATTGAGTTCACTGTCAGTCACTATCGTCGCTATCTCGATGATGGTGTCATTAAGGGTATCTAGACCTGTCATCTCAAGGTCAATCCAAATCAGATGTTTTTTATCAACCGCCATACTGTTGCCTTTTCATACGCTTTAACAAATAATCCGCCATCTTAGCAGATTTTACAGGTAAAATATCGGTTTTGTTGGCGCTTGCTCATGCGTGCCCATGTAGCGATGTCTAAAAGTATTGCAAAATTTTATAAGGTGTTAGTATGGTAAAAAATCCCCTAGTGGCTGATGTAGTAGATAGCGTATGGCGTTAATCCGTAAACGTAAACTCACTGACCAGCAAACCCGTCGCATCCAAAAACAACAAAAATCCCAGCAAGTGCTGGACGATGCTCAGCTGATGGATGGCATTGTTGTCGCAAACTTCGGCAAGCAGCTTGAAGTCCAAGCCACTAGCCTACCGCAGACCCTGCCTGAAAAACCGATTGTCGCCGCTGACGAGCCAGAACCGTTTTGGCAACCCATCACCCTGCACAGTGTTTGGCGTTGTCACACCCGTACCAACTTGCCACTGATTGCCACTGGGGATAAAGTCCGCTTTGTCGCTGACCCAAATACAGGACTTGGGCGCATTGAAGCGATTTATGATAGACAAAGCATCATCAACCGCCCTGACCGTTACCACAAGCTCAAACCCATCGCCGCCAACGTCGATATTTTAGCGGTCGTATTTGCGCCGCTGCCGCTACCGTCTGCCCAGCTGATTGATCGGTATTTGGTGGCTTGCCATCACTCAGGCATCACGCCATTGCTGATTTTAAATAAAGCCGATTTGTTGGCAGATGACAGTCATAGTGAGGTGACAGAGCTACTGTCAGCCTATCAGCAGCTTGGCTATGCCACCTTGGTGACCCAATCTAATGGTGATTTAACTGAGCTAAAAAACACCGTTGCCGGCAAGAACGTGATTTTTGCCGGTCAATCAGGGGTTGGCAAAAGCAGCTTGGTCAACCAGTTATTGCCTGCCGCGGGACAATCAGTCAATGAAATTTCAACCATTTCACAGTTGGGTCAACATACTACCACCACCAGTCGATTTTTAGCGTTTGACCCGATGGCGCTCAGCAAAGGCGCCATTATTGATACACCCGGTATTCGCGAATATGGGCTTTGGCATTTGACCCCTGATGATATTTTGCAAGGCTTTATCGAGCTTGCGCCGCTTGCACCCTACTGCCGTTTTCGCGATTGCAAACATACCGAATCCACGCCCAATTGTGCGATGTGGCAGGCGGTGACAGAAGGGCAAGTGCTAGCAAGGCGGGTAGATAATCTGGTGCTACTGCAACAAGAAGCGGCCTCGAAGGATTTTTAAGCTTGCGATTTTAGACCAAATATTAGACTAAATAAAAGTTTCTTAAAATTGACAACTACCGTTATAATACAGTCAATTTTTTATGGGCAATCAAACGATAATTTTGACGAAATGCCCCTGTGGAGGATATCTTGGAACGTTGGTTTGAGTTTATGGGTCATCACCCATTTTTATTTGGCACCATGTTTGTGCTAATTGTGCTATTTTTTATGCTTGAGAACAAACGCGGCGGCAAAAAAATCAATCCAAATGCAGTGGGCTTGATGGTTAACAACCAAAATGCTCAGCTGATTGATATCCGCCCACGAAAAGATTTTGAAAAAGGCTATATCAAAGGCAGCCGCAATATCCCGTTTACTGAGCTTAAAAATCACGTTGACGCACTTCGCAGTGCTGACCATCCTATTATCATCGTTTGCCAAATGGGTATGACCGCGGGTACTGCAGTGGCAATGATTGGTAACGACAACGTTTATCGTCTCGATGGTGGTATTACCAATTGGCAAGCCGCAGGTTTACCTTTAGTGGTAGAAAAAACCGTGCCCGGCAAAACCAAATAAGGTTGGTTGGCTGCTGACAATTTGAAATTTAAATCGCCAAGCCCCATAACCATCATTAACGCTTTATTATCTCATCGGTATCTGATAATAAGCTTTTAACCCATTTTGAAAAATTCAGAAATAAGGAGATTGTTATGGCTATGGTGAAAATTTATACCACACCGACGTGCCCCTACTGTATGCAAGCTAAAATGTTATTAAAAAACAAAGGCCAAGCATTTGAAGAAGTTAACATGTACGATGTGACCGCAGAAGAACGTCAGGCATTGGCGCAAAAAACCAATAACTACCGCACAGTACCGCAAATTTTTATTGACGATAATTTCATTGGTGGTTATGATCAACTCGCTGGTCTTGAGCGTCAAGGCAAACTTGATGGTCTATTAGCGGATTAATCGTTCGCAGATTAAAAAACTTTACTAGAACTTTATTAGATAAATACCCCCCATTATAAATACAGTTGATAGTTTTTAGACTTTTTTTTAGAAAAAGTTAAAGCTGTCATATTGTTATAATTCCCGTAAAAACAGTTAATTGAGGACACTACCATGGCAGACGAACAAAACTTACCACAACTGGCGCTAGAGCGTATCTATGTTAAAGATATGTCATTAGAAGTACCGGGTGCAGATGTATTTACCCGTGAATGGCAACCAGAGCTTGATATCAACCTATCAAGTGCTGCTGAAAAATTGGACGATGACCACTACCAAGTGATATTGACCGTTAATGTGACTGCCAATAACGGTGGTGAAACCGCATTTATCGCAGAGGTACACCAAGCGGGCATCTTTATGTTGCAAAATATCCCTGAAGAACAATTGGGCGCAATTTTAGGTGCGTATTGTCCAAACGTATTGTTCCCTTATGCCCGTGAAGTGGTCAGTGACATTGTGACCCGTGGTAGCTTCCCACAATTGTTACTTGCGCCAGTCAATTTTGACCAAGCCTATCAACTAACGCTTGAGCAAGGTAACTAATTTTTTTTAAAGTTAACTATTTTAAAGCTAACTAATTTTCATTAGCAAAAATTAAGAGCAGGATAACCCCTGCTCTTTTTTTATGTAAATTTAAGCTAAATCGCTAGAACTTGGGCCTGTGGCATAGTGACCAAATAGCAGTGAGCAGCTATGACAGCTGGGAAGGCATGGGTGCTTTGCTGATAATCCTGCAGCGCTTGATAAAGTTGTGTCGCTCGTTCAAGGTGTGTGATAATCATGGGGTTTTCCAATCCCAACCAATTGGGCTCATATGGATTAAAGCATAAATGATTAAAACGATAAACCGCTTAATCAAATAAACGCTTAATCAAATAGACATAGGTAGCAAATGATGTTGAATCAAGCAGCGATGAGCAAAGTATCCAATCACCGCGTGGCGTGTGTCACAGGTGGCGCCAAACGAATTGGTCGGGCGCTTGTGCTGGCACTGCACCAAGCCAATTATAATATCATCATCCATTACCATACCAGTGAATCAGAAGCCATTGAACTTGTTGATTACTGTAATGCCATTCGCCCACAATCAGCAAAAAGCGTACAAGGGGATTTAGAGGATTTTGAAACGTTACCACAATTGACTTGGCGCATAATCAACAGTTTTGGTCGATTGGATTGTCTAGTTCATAATGCCTCACGCTTTTACCCGACGCCCTTTGGTCAAATCTCCCAGCAAGACTGGCAAAATTTATTTTTGACCAATGCACAAACCCCGTTATTTATCAGCCAGTATTTATACCCTTATCTAAAAAAATCGCAAGGCTGCATTATCAGCATTTTGGACATTCACGCCAATGGCAAGCCATTTGGGGGTTATACGGTCTATAACATGGCAAAAGCCGCGCACCAAATGATGGTGCAGTCGCTAGCAATCGAACTAGCGCCCGATATCCGCGTCAATGGCATTGCACCGGGTATTAACATTCTACCCATGGAAGGCACTGAGCAAGCGCTCACCGCTGAAACGATTGAAAAAATCTGCCATGCCGTACCGTTAAAAAGAATTGGCACACCGCAAGATATCGCGCAAGTGGCGGTATTTTTGGCAGCTGCCCCGTATATCACAGGGCAGATTATTGCAGTGGATGGCGGGCGTGGTTTGACTTTAGCTGGTAATGAAAGCAGGTAATGAAAACAGATAACCATAGCCGGCAGCCAGAGCAATTAAAGCACCCGACTATCCGCAACGCAGCAAACTTTTGAATCAAGCTTAATGATGTTTTTTGAGTAATTCCATTAATTCTGCTGGAATGTCATCCTCATTGCTGGCGCCATTTTGATTAGCGCTGTCATTGTTTTGGTCAAAGTTTTGTGACGTGGGTAGCTCGGTCAAAGCCTCTTGGGGTTGTCTTTCGCCTAGGGTCACATTGACGCTGCTTTGTGCTTTATTACGCATCACTTGTAGATTGACCACACTGTTGGGTGCTTTACGTGCGACCATTTGAATCAGTGTATTGGCATCATCGACAGGTTTATTATCCATTGCGGTGATGATATCGCCTTTTTGCAATCCCGCTTTGGCAGCAGGACCATCGGGCATCACGTTCATCACTTCAACGCCCTGGGTGTCATCACCTAGCTTGGTTGGGTCTTTCATCGAACTTTGTAATTCAATCCCAAGCCAGCCGCGGCGCACTTTACCATCTTTAATAATGCCATTCATCACAAGCTTAACAATCTCAGTAGGAATGGCAAATCCAATGCCCATTGAGCCGCCTGAGCGTGAAAAAATCGCGGTGTTGATACCAACAAGCTGACCATAAGCATCGACCAGCGCACCCCCTGAGTTACCGGGATTGATAGCGGCATCGGTTTGGATAAAATCTTCCACCGTGTTGATACCCAGTCCCGTGCGACCTGTTGCCGAGATAATGCCTTGGGTGACGGTTTGACCGACCCCAAACGGGTTGCCAATTGCCAACACCACATCGCCCACTTGGGTCGACTGTTCACGAAATCCTAAGGGTTTCAGCCCTGTCAAATCAACCTTAATCACCGCCAAATCACTTTCCACATCGTTGCCGATGACTTTTGCGGTTGCCTTGCGGCCATCATTGAGCATCACGATAATGTTATCGGCTTTGGAAATCACATGCGAGTTGGTGACGATATAGCCATCTTGCGAAATAATGACACCCGAGCCTAAATTGGTATTATCGCTTTCGCCATTGGGAATACCGTGATATTCAAAGTAGCGGCGCATCATCGGGTCATTCATATAGGGATGCTCCTCGATTTTTTGCGTGGTATAGATATTGACAACTGACTGGGCAGCGACTGCGACAGCATTGTGATAAGATGCCACCGCAGCATTTGGATTGTCACCGAGTTTTTTGGTATCGACAGGCTCAGATTTCGGCGGCTGCCAACTGGGCTGACTGGCTACCACTGCTTGATTTTTTTGCCAAGGCAGCTGTGGCTTGGTCATCATCCAAAAGCCCGCCAACAGCACTAGTAGTAACAAAATCCAAGGAAGGATTAGAGTAAATTTGCTAGGTTTACGATACGTAGGCGGCAAAACGGGCGGGGTTTCCAAAGGCTTGTCTGAACGGGGGTCTGTCATAGTCAACGTTTCTCAACGATAGGTCAGAAAATAGACGGGTTTGAGCGAAAAATACAGTTTAGTCTAACACTGATTATTTGGTGAGTTGAGCCGATTTTTTATTAGTTTTGTTTCAGAAGATATCTTTGATATTACTGGCTTCATTATTGTATTCAATGATGGCTGCATTATCATAAAAAACCGCAGTCACCATAATGACTGCGGTTTTGAAAGCTATCGCTATATTAACGCTGTATTGGCATTTTTTAGACGTCCTTGCGACGCATATGGGGGAACAAAATCACATCACGAATACTCGGCGCATTGGTAAATAACATCACTAAACGGTCAATACCGATGCCCTCGCCTGCAGTGGGTGGCAAGCCATAGGACAATGCTTCAATAAACTCTGCATCATAATGCATCGCTTCATCATCGCCTGCGTCTTTCTCAGCCACTTGTTGTTTAAACCGCTCGGCTTGGTCGATTGGGTCATTGAGTTCGCTAAAGCCGTTGGCAATCTCACGCCCGCCGATAAATAATTCAAAACGGTCAGTAATTTCGCTATTGTCATCGTTACGGCGTGCTAGTGGTGAGGTTTCGGCAGGATATTCTGTGACGAAGGTTGGTTGACGCAGTTTGGTTTCTGCGGTTTCTTCAAAAATGATGGTTTGCAGTTTGCCAACCCCAAAGATGTTTTTAACGTCTTGTTTGAGTACGTTTTTGGCATAATCCGCTAGATAATCACGGTCTGCGATTTTGCTCATGTCAAAATTATCCGCGTATTTTTCAATCGCTTTGGTCATTGGCAAGCGTTCAAATGGTGCTTTAAAACTAATTGCTTCACCTTGATAATCAATCTCCGTGGTACCTAAAATATCGTTTGCCAGTTTTTCAAACATATTTTCAGTCAGTTTCATCAAATCTTCATAATCGGCATAGGCTTGATAAAACTCAATCATGGTAAATTCTGGGTTATGACGCGCCGATACCCCTTCGTTACGAAAATTACGGTTAATCTCAAACACACGCTCAAAACCACCGACGACTAGACGTTTTAAGTACAGCTCTGGCGCAATGCGTAAAAAAAGCGGCATATCAAGCGCATTGTGATGGGTGACAAATGGACGAGCCACCGCACCGCCTGGGATGACGTGCATCATCGGGGTTTCGACTTCCATGTAACGCTCATTTAGCATATATTCACGAATACCAGCAATGACTTTACTACGAATAATAAAGGCGTTACGGCTGTCTTCATTGGTCATCAGGTCAAGGTGACGGCTACGATAACGAGCCTCAGTGTCGCTTAACCCATGGAATTTGTCTGGTAGTGGGCGTAGTGATTTGGTCAATAACTGTACTTCAGTGGCATGCACAGATAATTCACCGGTGTTGGTGCGAAATACATAACCTGTCACACCAATAATGTCACCGATATCCCACGTTTTAAAGTCATTATAAATCTCTTCGCCCAAGTCGTTTTTGCTGACATAGGCTTGTATACGCCCTGTCATGTCGGCAATGGTCACAAAGCTGGCTTTACCCATCACCCGTTTGAGCATGATACGACCGGCGACAGTCACCATCACTTTATCGCTATTTGCCAATGTTTCTTTGTCTTTATCGGCAAATTGCTGCTGCAAATCTTGGGCGTATTCTTTGCGTTTGAATTGGTTTGGGTAAGGGTTTTTACCTGCTTGTTTGATTAAATCAAGTTTGCTGTGACGTTGTTTGATAAGTTCGTTGACGTCTTGGACTTCTTCATTTACGGTGTCTTTTGCTTGGTTTGACATGATGTTTCCTAAAAAATTACTGTGATAATTACAACTAAGATTTAATACTATTAAGTCAATTACTGCATTTAAAAATGAATGAGCGCTAGTTTAATTTAAAAAATATACGCGTTAATCTACGCACAACACGCCTAATGATTTTCCATTTTCCAATCTCGCACGACAGCCAAATGGGCTGTTGGATGCTGAGCATTGACCTTTTAGATTGGTTTTGCCCGTCGGTGGCTGAACCAGATGCACATCTACGGCAAAACAATCACCCAGACACTCGCTGCTATCTTGGCAAGTTTTGCCTGCATCGGCAAACTGGACAATGCACCTCTCACAGCCTGCCATGCCTGATTCAACCATCTCACCGCCTACTGCTTGACACGCTGCGATGTCGCTTGGCGTGGCACGGCATTGTTGCGTTCTAGGTATCTTGGATTTGATAGCTATCTTGGGGTCAGTAAATGAGTGGTTTTCTATATTAACTATTTGGCTAGGCATTGGCGTAGCTGGACTTAGCGACGGATTTGCACAGCCAAATAATGCGAATGACAATAAACAAATACTTAGCTTTGATAAACTTTTCATGTTTTACTCTCATTTTTTATCATCATTCGGCATTTTCCAAGTCGTTTTTGGCAAAAAATATAGCATAGAAAAAATTGTACCGATAGGGAATGCCAATAATAAAAACGCAAACACGATTTCTGAAAGTTTGCGAGAAATCTCTAGCTTATTTTTTGCGCTAATCGCTAACGAGGTATGTAATATGATTAAGGGTAGGAAAAATAACAAGCAAGCAATCAATAATTGAGCAACTGTCATATTGGTTGAGCTATAAGCAAAAAACGTATAAAGACACGCGAGTAAAATATAAAAAACCATAAAGCCAATATGCACTCGCATTAGGCGTAAATGATTGTCATTATAGGTGGTTTCCCATTTTTTCATCAAAATTAGCCTTCGTCACTCAGCTTATTCTTCCCCACTCACCGATGCCATCAAATCGGCTTGGTGCTCACGCAGTAGGCTGTCAAGTAACTCATCTAAGTCACCCTGCATAATGGCATCGAGTTTGTACAAGGTTAAATTAATACGGTGGTCGGTCATCCGCCCTTGGGGAAAATTATAAGTGCGAATGCGCTCCGAGCGATCACCACTACCGACCAAATTGCGACGCATATCACTTGACGCATCGATTTGTTTTTGTACTTTTTCTTGCTGAATTTTGGATACCAACATTTTCATGGCTTTATCGCGGTTGGCGTGTTGGCTACGCTCTTGCTGACACTCGACCACCGTGCCTGTTGGAATATGGGTAATCCGCACCGCAGAGTCGGTTTTATTGATATGCTGACCACCTGCCCCACTGGCACGATAAGTATCGATACGCAAGTCGGCAGGGTTGATATCTACGGTATCATCAATCTCAACCTCTGGCATCACCGCGACCGTGCAAGCCGAAGTATGTACCCGTCCTTGGCTTTCAGTCTCTGGCACCCGTTGCACCCGGTGTGCACCCGACTCAAATTTTAAGCGGCCATACACACCCGTGCCGGATACACGGCTGATGATTTCTTTATAGCCGCCATGCTCACCTTCGTTCTCGGACAATACTTCCACTGTCCAACCTTGGGTTGCCGCATAACGCTCATACATACGGAACAAATCACCGCTAAAAATCGCCGCTTCATCGCCGCCTGTCCCTGCTCGAATCTCTAAGAAGGCAGGCACTTTATCATTCGGGTCTTTAGGCAGCATCATCACATTGAGCACGTCTTCAAGCGCGTTGATGGTGTCTTTGGCGGCTTGGATTTCTTCCTGCGCCATTTCTTTCATGTCGCCATCGCCAGCTGAATCTGACAGCATTTCTTCAGCGGTTGCCAAATCTTCTTCCGCTTGGCGGTATTTGCCCCAAACATCTACCAATGCGGATAAATCACTGTGCTCAACCGATAATTCACGGAATTTTTTGTTGTCATTCATGGTTTCTGGCTCAGACAGCATGGCGGTGACTTCTTCGAAACGGTCAGACATTTGGTCAAGGCGAAAACGTAAGGATTCTTTCATAATTTTAGACAAATAAAAACGGCAAAATAAAAACGTTTATTTTGCCATAATTTATGCGGTTTTGCATTAGGTTTACATGATAGAAGCTGATTAATGATTTAGCTGACTGCGTTTTAGCATATTCTTTAAAAATAAAACTAACAGAACTAAACTTAACCAAAACCACCAATTAATCAAAAATTTATCCCAATAAAAAACATCGATTTGTGAGAGTAGCAAATCAATCGGATTGCTTTGTAAACTGTTGACAGGGGATATGCCTTGATGATCTTCAATGAAATAAAAAGGCAGCCCACCAACTAATACTTCATCTGGCATAAATTCCGCAGTATAAGGCGGTGTTGGCGGCATTTTATACTCAACAAAAACCGTCAAATAAGTCATCAGTAAACTTATTAGCATAGCTTTTATGATATTTTTAGGGTTTATTTTCATCTTGATTTTCTAATTTGAATAACCCTGCTTAATTAAACTTTTTTGACAATCACTGAGCCAATCGAATACCCGGCACCAAATGAACAAATCACACCCAAATCACCTGACTGCATATTTTCTTGGTGTTTATGAAACACAATCATAGGACTGGCTGAGCTGGTATTGGCATATTCTGCTAGCACCATAGGCGCGATTGATTTATCCGCTTCTTTGCCCAATACGGTGCGTAAAATCAAATCAATCATGTTGGCATTGGCTTGGTGCAGCCACATTTTTTTGAGCTGTTGTGGCTCAATGTGGTTTTTATGGAGCAGCTCAAGGATTAAATTGGACACGGCAGGACACACTTCACGAAATACTTTGCGACCTTCTTGCAAGAACAATTTGTCGGTCACAGGCGCGTCGATATCAGGATACATCGGCGTGCCAGCGGCTAAGAATTCACTGCGATCCAAAAAGCCGTATTCATTTTTAATATTGGTTGAAAACTGGGTAAACAAATGGCTATCTAAAATTTCATAGCCTTTGGGTGTGGCTGTTTTTTCGTCAATCTCTTCGATAATCGTCGCGGTTGCCACATCGCCAAAGATAAAGTGGCTGTCACGGTTGCGCCAGTTGAGGTGCGCTGAGGTGATTTCGATATTGACCATGGCGACACGTTTGGCGGTGCCAGATTTGATTAGACCGACCGCTTGGGCGATACCAAAGGTTGCTGCGCTACAGGCGACGTTCATATCAAAGCCAAAACCGCCTTGCATACCAATGTATTGCTGAATTTCGATGGCGATGGCAGGATACACGCGCTGGAAGTTTGAACAAGCAACAATAATACCGTCTAAGTCTTTACCTTGTAGACCAGCATTGTCCAGTGCTTGTTTGAGTGCATCTAGACCCATTTCTGCCATGATGGACATCTCTTCGCCAAGCTTGCGATAAGGAATCACAGGCGCCATGATATCTGGGTTTAAAATTCCGTCTTTTTCCATCACATAGCGGGATTTGATACCTGAGGCTTTTTCGATAAATTCAGCCGTCGAATGCACGAGTGCTGTCTTCTCGCCACGGGCGATGGCATCGGCATTTTTGGCATTATAGTTATCAACGTATTGGTTGAAAGTAGCGACCAACTCTTCGTTACTGATGCTATAAGGCGGGGTATATAATCCTGTGGCAGTGATACAAATACTCATATTAGGATTCCTTTTCTAAACGTAAAACGGGAAGGTAATCATCTAGCTGTCGTCATCAATAATGATGCCGCAGTGCATCCCATCAGGGATGGTATTGAACAAACAGATGATTAAAAATAGGGGTGTGGCTTATTATGCCTTGAAAATAGCGATAATGCGATAACTATGTTACAAATTATTTCATAGCCTTAAAAATATAGAAAACAAAGTCGAGGTTTTTTGCCGGCATACACTCCATACTACTGTATCCCTGCTACTGTCTGGGTCAATCGATACTGCGATAAAGCACTACTTGGTTAAACTGCTTGGCTTCATCCATATCGGGCAAAGTGGTTGTGTTATCTAACGTCGTTACCTTGTGGTAGCGCGGGTGAGCAAAGTTTTTGACGCGGCTATCAGCGACCCAAACCTCATGCGCGTATTGTAAGAACACATCTAATAACGGCAGGTTGGCTTTGTCATACAGCACATCCGCGACCAACAGCACATCGACTTTATCGATGCCAAATTGCTGTTCTAACTCAAATAAATTATCTAGCAGCTCAGCCGTTACCCCATTTAATTGCGCATTGGCTTGGCAGCTAGTTAGGCTCATGCTATCAATATCACAGCAAATGACCCGTTTGGCACCCGCCATTTTTGCGGCAATACCGACAATCCCCGACCCTGCGCCAAAATCCATGACCACTTTATTGCGCACCATCTGTGGCTGCTGCAAAATATACTGCGCCAACACTTGCCCTGACGCCCATGCAAACACCCAATATGGACAATTCTTCCACAGATTTTCTATCACCGCTAGCGTCAAATCTTCATGACAAAAATCTGGATCAATGAGCCATAAATAAAAAGGTTGATTCGGCTTAGATAATAATGGCACATATGTCTTGGCAAGATTAGCGCTAGGCAACACTTGCTGCAATGCGGTAATCAGTTGATGAAAAACGGTTGATGGGTCAGAAGTATTTGATGGCATTGAATTTTTATAGGGGGAAGTTTTATAAGCGGAAGTTTCAGCATCAGTCACGTAGAGATTTCCAGTCATAAGTCATGGTAAAAAAATGAATACAAAAAAAATGTACAAAAAAAGGAAGCTTTAAACACTTCCTTTTTTAATTCAAACCCATTATTTTGCAGCTGCTTTTTCTGCCGCTTCTACCGTTTGACGGATGAGTGTATTGATGGTCATTGGACCTACGCCACCGGGCACTGGGGTATAACTTGAGGCAATATCTTCGATACCTGTCAGCTCAATATCACCCACGCCACCGCTCGTACCATCCGCATGGGTACGCGGATGAAACCCTGCATCGACCACAACAGCGCCCGATTTAATCCAATCTTTTTTGATAAGTTCTGGTTTACCCACAGCCCCCACCACGATATCCGCTTGTTTGACCAATTCTGCCAAATTCTGTGTACGTGAGTGGCAAATCGTCACCGTACAGTTGGCGTTTAATAGCATCATCGCCATCGGTTTACCCAAAATCGCGCTACGACCCACGACCACCGCATGCTTACCAGCAAGCTCAACGCCGTTTTTCTCTAATAAATACATAATGCCTTGCGGGGTGCAAGAACCATACGCAGGCTCGCCCATCGCCATATTGCCAAACCCTAAACAAGTCACGCCATCCACATCTTTTGCCAGTGCAATGGCATCAAAACAGGCACGCTCATCAATTTGGCTAGGCACGGGGTGTTGTAGCAAAATCCCATGCACGTCTGGATTGTTGTTAAGCTCGGCAATTTTTGCTAATAGTTGCTCGGTGGTGGTGGCTTGTGGCATGGCAACTTTTAAGGAATCCATACCCACACGTTGACAGGCATTGCCTTTCATTTTGACATAAGTTGCAGAGGCAGGGTCATCACCCACCAAAATTGTTGCCAAAATCGGCGTGCGTCCAGAGTCTTGTTTTAACTTGGCAACCCGCTCGGCAAGTTCAGCTTCCATTTGTTTGGCATACGCTTTGCCATCTAACACTGTCGCAGTCATGGTGGTTCCTCAATCAATAACGAATCGGTCAACAAAAAGTCGGTTAGCAAAAAATTTGCGTTATTTTAACCGATTTTGCGGCGTGATAACATCCATTGAAAATGTTTAACTGCTAAATTAGCGCTCAAATACCCTTCACCATCCTTCATCACATCGCTCAAATGGCTAAAAAAGTCCTTGCACTTTTAAAAAATTTTGCTATCATAGCAAACCTAAATGAAATGGCTGGGTAGCACAGTGGCCATGCATCGGATTGCAAATCCGCGGACGC
>ERZ650302.1141-NODE-1141-length-15096-cov-5.617911_pt1 | contig 15096 bp, 9 predicted proteins | sample MGYA00376238_ERZ650302 | MGnify/ENA primary metagenome ERZ650302 (study PRJEB26733, sample SAMN07839298) | wastewater metagenome | biome: urban; feature: wastewater treatment plant; material: waste water | place: USA: North Carolina | collected 2016-04-28 ... | reverse complement strand
CTGTAAAAATATTTGAGTACTTTTGTAGTTTTATATCATCAAGGTTTGTTTTAGTATCTTCAACAACATTTAACCAATCAAAAGCATTATAAATATCATAAGAACTTTTTTTATTTTTTGTTTCGAGATTGTAAACAATATTATCTGGTTTTATATTTAACAACTCTTTTGCATATAAAACATATAAACTATTATCCCAACTTTTAACTAGTTCTTCTAAATAGTAATTTTCTTTTGTTACTAAATATAACCAAAAAGCAGCCTTATCTTTCATGTCTCTTTGGTTTGTTTTATTAAAAGAAGTAAGAAAAAAGCATGGCGTTACTTTAGAAACTTTTTACTTTGATACAGGCATTCATTTAGCACGTATTGAGCAAGGTAAAACGAATATTTCTGTTTCAACATTATCAAAAATTTGTAATTACTTTAATTTAAGTTTGGCAGATTTTTTTAAGTTATTAGAATCTTGATTGCATCAAAACGACATTTAACCCAAACGTTTAGGTTATATACTGGTTACGTTAGGTTGTTTAGCCAAAATTTTGAGTCGTTATATTAAAATTTTAGGTAGGTTAACGTAAAATTTTAGGTTATGTAGCGTAAAAGATTGAGTAGTTATCCTAAATTTTTGTTGGTAACACCTAAAATTTTAGGTTATGAACTTTTTAATCTTAACGAGTAAAACAGCAATTGGCACAAAATTTGAATGGGTTACATTGTCTAATTTTTAAAATAAAGAGCCATGGCAATTAACAATTTAGGGGTTAATCATCTTACTCCACAGCAAAAAACAGATATAGACAACGCCTTGTCTGTAATTGAAAATAGTTTAATGGGCATTACTCAAAATCTTTCGGCAGAAGAACGCCAAAAGTATGGTAGTGTAAATGAAACCAATAAGCTGTTTGTAAACAAGTGTAGAGAATACCAGCAAACACAAGCCAGCTTAGCATCGCCCGATGTGGACTGGGTAGAGTTTGAAGCCGATTTTCAGGACCGCACCTTTGCCGATACGCGTTTAGACCGTTTAGCTACTTTAACACGTATGCTTAGCGATTTTAAAATTGTGCATGATTATGACAATTATCAAGATGCATTAATAGATTATGATTATAGCAAATACAAAGCAGGCACAAAAACACCAGGCTTTACAGAAAAAGTAGAGGAATTAAAACAGTTTTTTCCTAATACTGCAGGAGGTAGTGCTAAAACTGTAGATAATTCATAGTTCTTGTTTAACGCTCTATATTTTGGAAATAATCGCCTTTCAATAATTGATGGGCGATTTTTTTAATAATCAAAATACCAGTTAAATAAATCGCTTCTTAGTCCAATTGAAAACCATGTGGTATTCGATTGAACAGTTGCCGCAGTTTCTGCCGTTGGGTCAAAATTTCTTAACATCACATTTCCAAAAACCTTTAGATTATAAGCTGGATTTACTAAATATCCTACTTGTAAATCAGCAATCATAACGGTAGTTTTATTTCCTTGCGCTATTGAAACTCCTGTGTCGTATGGGCGATTTTCATCGTAATCTAAATAGATATTACCTCCGTAGTTGAAGTTATCGGTTCCGTTATTGAAATCAAATCCGCGTTGGCCGTAAATAAATTTGGCATCTGCAAAATATCTTCCTTTGTAATAACGTGCAATAGCAATAAATTCTCTAAAATTTGCGCCCCATAAATGCCCCATACTTTGGTTGTTGTGACCATAATTTGTAATAGGATCACTATGCGAATACACGTAAGGACGCACTTGGTTATATTCTAACTGAAGTAATAAATTCTTTATTTTAAAAGCATCATAATATTTTACTCCAATTTGATACGCAAATTTATTTCTCCAACTTTGATTGCTTTCTTTTACATCACCAATTGCAAACTCGTCAATTAAAAACTGTCCGTAGAAGTTAATTTGATTGTTCCATTTGTATTTTGAAGTCAATCCAAGCAATGCATTTCCTGTTTTAGACGATGAGCCAAACTCAACCGTTCTGTAAAAAATTAATGGATTCACAAAATTAAAATCAAAACCTCTATCGTTGGTATTTGTCCAAACCACATTTTCAAAGAAACCTAAATTCCATCTTTTAGTTACATTCCAACTCAAATAATGACTTGCCATGTATTTTGTTGCATAGGTTCCGTCAACTGTAGCAGCATCACGAACATCTTTTAGCCACATGTAGGTATTGGTGTATTTAATTTTCCAAAAAGTAGTGTTGATTTTGAAATACGGATATGGGCTTGCACCATCACTTTGTAATAAAGAACGATATCCATCACCTAAGAAATTTCTTCCGTAACCTAGTTGTAGATTTACAAACTTACTTGGTTGGTATTTGATATTTGCTTCTGCCAATGGAAAATCATAAGCATCCTCTTTAAAACGTTTGGCAATTCCAATTCCTGGGATAATCGCTGGATTTCCTCCCGAAGGACGAATACTTTCTGCATATGCGTTGTAATAATCAGCAAATCTTCCTTGACTTTCATAAACAGAAGTTGTAAAAGTTAATTGCTTTCCTAAACCACCATTTACAATTAAACCTCTTGTGTTAACAAATGTGTTAGAAGCTTCACTTTCAGTATCTTTTCCTAATCTAAAATCGAAAATTGGATTTAGAGTAAACCAATATTCTTCGCCTTGAATCGCTACTAAATTTTCGTTCCATAATTTTCTTCCCCACCAAGATGCTTTTTGTTTCACAAAAGATTGATTTGCCGTTTCGAAATCATAATATTTTGCCACTTCATCATATGAATAAGGTTTTGAAGCCGTATGATTATTACTTCCTACTTGATTTAACAAAGCATCGAAAACACCATAATTTTGATGAGAAAACTGCACAATTCCCGAACTTTTAAATTGCGGATTTTCGAATGGTTTTATCACCAAATTATCGTATTCTGATAATTCTTTTTTGTTATCAATTAACAGCGTATTTGTTTTGGCATACTTAGTAGCTACATCCTCTTGCGTGCTTGGGGCAACTAAAGGAATATTGATTTTTATAGAAAATTTGGAATATGTTGGCTTTCCTGCATAAGTAGCAGGCGAAACTTTTGGCAACGATTCAAAAACGCGAGCAGCTTCTTTTTTTAGTGACTCGTGAGCAGCATCGGTATACAAAACCTTGAAATTACCTGTAGTATCGACTTCAAAAACAGCAATTACGGTTCCTTTGTAATTTTGTTCTTGAAGTTCTTGAGGTACTTTAAAATTATTATAAAAATAATTTTGAATCGTATTATAAAAACAAGATTCTTGCTGTTTGCCAATAGCATTTACACAATCTGGAAAGATTGGAAATTGTTCATTTGACGAATGTTGAGCAAAAGTCGCAAATCCGAAAACCAACAACAGTAAACAGTATATTTTTCTCATAAGATATTTTTAATAATCGCTATTTGAAATTTCGCCATTTGCAATTGCTTTAGCAGCTGAAGTTCCAATTCGCTTTACGCCTAATTGAACCATTTCTACAGCTTCATCATAGGTTCTTACTCCACCTGCAGCTTTAACGGGTAGCGGACAAGAATTTTCAAGCATTAATTTAATAGTTGGAACTGTAGCTCCATTTGGAACACCCTCTGGCGTTTTATAAAAACCTGTTGATGATTTCACAAATACCTTATCGTATTCTTTCTCGCTAAAATTAGCAATCACCACATTCTTAATTAATGCCGATAATTGTACAATTTGATTATTATCTAAAGCTGCTACTTCAATAATCCATTTTACAATTTTATTGTGAGCTAACCCTAATTTAGTTCCTTGTAAAACTTGTTCTTTTACAATATCAATTTCACCTCTTTTAAAAGCTTCATAATCTACAACATAATCTAAATCATCAACACCATTTTCTATAGCTTGTTTAGCTTCCGCTAATTTATCTTCTAAAGTCCCATTTCCTAATGGAAAATCGATAACCGTTCCAATTGTAACTTTTGAATTAGCCTCATGAATCATTTTTCTTGCCATAGCAACTTTGTCTGGTCGAATCATGATTAATTTAAAATCATTATCAATGGCTTCTTGAATACAATTTTTCACAACTTCAGTATTTTCTTTTTCAGAAAGGTTAGCTTGGGCTGCAGTTTTAAGATAGGTTGAGTCTAAATATTGTTTGATGTTCATTTCAAAAAGAATTATATTGTGTAAAAATAAAAAAATCCCATCGAAATGGGATATTTTATAGTAATTATATTTATTTATTTCATTCTGAATCCAACTGGAATACTGTATTTGATTTTAACAGGTTTATCAGCATGTGTTGCAGGGATAAGCTTTGGGATTTTTCTAACTGCTCTTTCAGCAGCTTTTTGCATATCAATTGTAGCTCTTTTATTATCTAAAGCTTTAACATTTGTTATCATTCCTTTTTCATCAATAACAAACTCTACTAAAGCTACACCTTGTCTCCCTTTTTCTAAATCATTATCTGGATACACAAGATATTTTGTGATTGCTTTCGCCATTTGCTCATCAAAACATGCTTTTTGATCAACTCTACTCAAACCTTTACAAGCCTCAAACATTGGTAAATTATCAACAGAATAAGGAGTAAACTCTTTGGGCAACTCTTCTTTTCCATCTCCATTATCTTTAGGGTCTTCTGTTGGAATTGTATTTGAATTATTGTTTTGATTATCCGGATTCTCTTGAGGTGCTACTTTAACACTAGTATCATCTTTTTTGGGCTCTTCTTTTGTAGGCTTAAAAACATCTGTAACTCTAGTAACTTTGACAATAACCGGCTTACTTACTTCTTGTTTTGTTACAGGAGCTGGATTATAAACAAATATTGGCTCCGAATAAATCCCAGTATCAGGAACATGACTAAAAGGTTTTGACACATCCTTAAAATTAAATTCTAAAATAAAAAGCACAACTAACATGGTTGCAATTAAACCAACTTGAAAATAGATAAAGCTATTTTTTACTCTTTTCGGGAAATCAACATTTGCTTTCATGATTATATAGATTAATAGTTAACACTTTGTTAATTAATCTACACAATTTATATGCCAAAAAAAATCCCAACTAAAAAGCTGGGATTTAATATTATTGTAATTTGAAAGTAATTGGCTGACTGTATTTTACTTTTACAGGTTTACCTCTTTGCATACCTGGTTTGAATTTAGGTAATTTCTCAATTACACGTTTCGCTTCTTTTTCTAAAAGTTCACCACCTTTAGGACCACGAACTTGAACATTAGTAATACTTCCATCTTTATCAATAACAAAAAGAACTGCTACTCTACCTTGAATATTATCTTCCATAGCCTTTTCAGGATATTGTTGGTTTTTCTTGATGTGCTTAGCCATTTGCTCCATAAAACATTCTAAACGTTTGTTTTTCGCAACACCTTCACATCCAGGAAATACTGGAACATCTTCAATAACAGTAAAAGGAACTTCTTCATCAATTTCTTCAGCAGTACCACCTTCTTCACCATAAGAAGAAGCCGTATTAACTACAACTGCCTTATTTTCATCAACTTCAGTAGTTTCAATCTTTTTCTCTTCAAGAACTTGTTTGTTATCAACAATTTGAATTACCTCTGGTGCTGGAGGAGGAGGTGGAGGTAGTCTTTGTGTAGGAGGCATTGTAAGAATAACTTCTTCATCTTCCATTGCCATATTATCTGAAATTGCAAGTTCCACTTTTTCTTCTCTAGGATCTTCCGTCTTCATTTCAATGCTCACATACGTTAACATTAAAACAGCTGTAAGACCAATAAGAAAATATAGCGAACTATTTCTCTTCGGATCAACATTAGGATTTTTCTTTACTTCCATAATTTTAATTTTGAGGTGCTAATATAGTTAATATTAGAAATGTTTTAAAAAAATTTATTAAAAATTTTATTTTTCACAATTAAAAAGCCAACAAAACCTACGATTGCTCCTAACGAATTAGCGAACGCATCAAATAAATCAGCTTCTCTTGTTTTGGTTAATACACTTTGAAGAACTTCAATAATTATGCCATAAAATATTGCAAAAACTACAATTAGCAAATCATACTTCATTTTTAAATATGACTTTACATTGGCAAAACTCCAAAGAACAACAAATACCAAATAAAACAAAAAATGTACAATTTTATCATTCCAAAGTAAATTTACTTTTGGAATAGCACTAGAACTCACCAAACTTGCAACTGTAATTAAAACAGTCCAAATTATAGCAAGCAATAAAAAATTACGCTCCGATAAGTGCTTTGTAATCTTCACTTGACAAAAGTGCTTCTATTTCAGATGCATCAGAAATTTTCACTTTCACCATCCATCCATCTCCATAAGGATCTGAATTTACTTTTTCTGGATCTGATTCTAAAGAATCATTAAATTCAATAATTTCACCAGATAGTGGTAAAAACAAATCAGAAACCGTTTTAACAGCTTCTACTGTTCCAAACACCTCGTCTTTATCTAACGTTTGATCTAAAGTTTCCACTTCTACATATACGATATCACCCAATTCTTTTTGAGCAAAATCAGTAATCCCTACAGTTGCAACATCGCCGTCAACTGAAACCCATTCGTGGTCTTTAGTGTATTTTAAATTAGTTGGTATATTCATTTGGTTATAATTTTTTGACGTACAAATGTAATTGTATTTATTGAATTGAAAAAAAGGTTTTTGTTATTTTTTTACATAAAAAAACACCCGTTTAAAAAAATACTTTCTAACGGGTGTTTTACTTTATAGTTAAATTATTTAATTCCCAAAATTGTATCGTAAGGTAAATCCACTTCTAATATTAGTTGTTGGAAAAGATGTTGAAATAACTGCTTGAGAAAATTGATGATCATAGAAGAAAATTGCGGTTAAATACTTACTAAACGAATAATCTGCTGTTAATTTTATAGACCATAAATCTTGTCCTCCTCCTAATTGATTATTATCATAATCTAAATATCGAACAATGGTATTACTTTTTCGTAATGAAAAATCAGCCTTTATATTGATATCACTCTTTATAACTCCCGCAGTATTATCCGCTAAAGCAGAATTAATGGTAACATCTTTAATTCTATATCCAAGACCAATTATGTATTCGTTATCACTAACCTCAGTAAGTAGATTATTATCAAAACTCATATTAAGTGTTCTTCCTTTTTTAATTTCCGCTAAGAATTTAAATGAATTTTTTAACGTCATATCAACTTTCACTAAAGGATTAAATTGTTCAGTAAGGTTAACATTAGACACAATCTTATTCGCATAAAAATTACCATTAGCATCTACTGGAGCGTCATTCAAATTAGAACGAAAAGCATTAACATTATAACTTGCTCTGTAACCATGTTGGATTGAGAAGGTTTTGAAATTATCTTTAAACCAAGAATAACGCATTAAACCTGTATATTTAATATTCCAATTTGGTAATGGTGTATTTCTAAAAACTCCTGTTGCTACTTTACTTGCATCTTGTCCAGAATAAGCTGCAATGAAGGAAGGCAATAATACTTGTTGGCTATTTTTACCGTAACCAACCGGATAACCTTCAGCATCTCTCGGGAAAGTTGCAGAACCGTAGTAACTTTCTGCTAATCGATTTGCTACAACCAATCTGTTATCCCTTAAATCTTGAAAGGCTTGAGAAAAATTCACATCGCTTTGAGAGAATGAAGTTTTAATTAATATTGTTGAAATATTAAAATTACCAAAATCGTATGGCGAACGAGAATTATAATTCCCATTAGTCACATCGTACTGTTCTGAAAAATTATAAGTATAAGAACGATCTGCACTTAAATCGATTTTCAAATCAGGAAACACTTCTAACTGAGCTGTCAAATTCAATTTTTTGTTTTCTACTTGAGTGAAATTTTGGTTAAACTCTGGAAATGATGTCAACCATCCATTTCTTGCAGCTTCATAACGCACATCCGCTTGGCTTCCAAAAACAAAACCTAAAGAAGGTTTAGAAGAACCAAAGAAACCTAAACCAGGTAAATATCCCGGCAACACAGTCCCTTTATTTTCAGTATAATTTACTTGAATATTTTTTACGCTTGTTATAACACCTATTAATCCCGACATAAAAAGATTGCGTTCATTAGAAATATTATTATTTCCTGCTGACGTAACTTTTTGACCAGGTTTTGGCGCTACTTGCTTATTTTTAGGTGCATTTTTACCTTTATTTGACTTCGCTTTAGTTAAACCTACATACTTATAAAACATATCCATATTCAAAATAGTATTCAACTTATGAGAACTCGCGTTTTGAACTGTATTACCTAATTGATACGTTGTTCCATCTTCTGCTTCTATACTTGAAAACGCATCTGAAGAACGTTGCCAATTATAATCTCCTGTGTAAGTATAAGTAGATTTTACAAAACTAAATATTGGTAACTTATTAATTGGAAGATCATAATTTACCACAAATTGTTGATTGTGTTGATTTGCTGTTCCTGTATTCCAGTAATCATCCCAAATGTCCAATCCATCAATTGGTAAGTTGTTTTCATCTAAATAATTTCTAACGATATTATTAGAAGCCGCTGTATAATTTACACGTAATGATTTTGTGATATTATAATTGAAACCATATTGATAATTAAAGAAATAATTTCTTCTATATAAATCTCCTAATCCAACACCTTCAACATCTACTAAACGGAATCTCTGTTTGTTAAACTGTCTTAGTATGGTAGAACTGAATGAAATATTTGTTGGTAAGAAATTAAAATTAAAATCACTCAACAATTTATAATAATTACTCTTTTTAAATACTTTAGTTTCTTTAAAAGGCTCAACAGTTAACGGTTTAAATGAAAAAGCATAATCTACTGTAGATCTATTTTGTTGATCAATTAAATTTTCAATTTCATAATCATGATGTTGCGTTTCGTTTAATGAGTACGAAAGTGTTAAATTCTCAACATCATAAAAATGAGGTTTTTTCTCTGGATTTTTCTCTTTTTTAACTCCAATTAAGTTGATACTTGTTCTCTTTGTATAATCAATTGCTCGATTTTCGATATTAGAACGATCAGTCGGATTTGTTGTAAGATCTAACAATTGTTGTAGTTCAATATCTTGATAAAAAGGATCGTATTTTGGCGTAATAGTTTGTTCACCTACTCCGTAATTAAAAGGTAGATTAATTCCCCATTTTTTTGGTAATAATTTCCCTAAATTTATATTTGTTACAATATCGTATTGAAAAACATCTTCTCTACTTCTTTCATTTGGGCCTTGTTCTAATGATCCAAATCCAATAGTACTCATTCGAGTGGTAGCAGAAACGTTTGCAAAGTCAGCCAAATTGGAATCTAAGTTAGCAACTGCAGCATACCCACCTTTGTTATCCATATCAGACATACGAAGTTCGTTAAACCAAACTTCTCCCCTTTGAATTTGCCCTGTTTTATTTTTAATTCCAATCATTAACGTTCTAACTAATCCAAAATTAGGATTTCCTTTAATTCCTAAGGTTAACCTATTTTTTGAAGAACCTAAGTCTTGTTCATTTAGAAAATGAATACCATTTACATCTGGAGCTCCTAATGCATTAATGATTTTTTTTGATTTTAATGCCGTTAACAATGAAAGCGGCAATTCTATTTCATTATCTAATGGCCAAATTGCATCTGGCGAAGACTCTCCATAAGCTGTAACTTTTAAAGGAATTTCCACTTGATAAAAGTTGTCGGTAAAATCGTTTCCAAATCGAATAAATGCTGTAAGATTATCATCTTGCAAACCTCCATTTTCTGTAGCTTCAGCATGTAAAAACATACGCAATTTTTTATATTGACGCATGTCGACACTTACGTTTTTGAAAACAGCTCTAGAGTCGTTTGGTTGTAAACCATTTGCAATACCACCTGTTTTATCATATACTCTCAACGACAAAGATTGTTCGTTTTGATTAATTACCGTGTTGTTATTGTATAATTGCTCTCTAACTACTCCTGGAGGAGTCACATATTTAATAGGTGTTCTATCTCCGTTTTCTTGGATATTTAAAGCCACAACATCAAATCCAGTATTATCATCATCGGTTTGAGGGTCATTAAAATCTAATGAATTTACGTATCGTCTCCATTCACCTCTAACTAAATCTAAAGCTCCAAAACGCAATGTAACTTCATCTTTAAATCCAGTCATATACATACGCATAAAACGAATCGATCTAAAATCATTTATAGGACCTACTTTGTTGGCATCTGTAAATTCTTGAATTGGAATTTTATACAAAATCCATCTAGCATTAGCCGTTTCTCCATTAGGCAATACGTCTGTGAATTTTCTTGAATCCACAATATAGTTTTGACCCACAGGTACTCCATTGTCATTATCTGGATATTTTAAAATGGGCACTTCAAATTTAAAATAAGCATTAATCGTGTTCATAGTATTGTCACGATTGATATCTTCTACATCAGGATAAGTAGTGTTTCCACGATTTGAATCGGTTACATTAACCGGAGAGTTTCCTTCAAAACCATTATAATTTTTGTATCGTGTTACAATATCGCCAGATGCATTTAAATAAAACTGATAATTATCTGCTGAAGGATCTGGTTGAGATGCGAATGCTGGAAATTTTAAAACTTCATCGGCATCGGTTAACCCATCAAAACCTGCATCTTGAACTGCTCTATTTCCTCCATTAGTATCAAAGGCATAAATTAAAGACTGCGATGCTGGAACTTCTCCCCAAAAAGTTGAAACTACTGGTTGAGTTGAATTTTCTTCTGGCAAACCATTTTCGTATAACTTTTTCCCATCTCTTAAAATATCTTCTGAAATTTCACCTAAATTGAATACTAATTTTCCAGTATTAGTAGGGTCTGCAACATCTCCTGGATTTCCATAATAAGGATCTAACACCCAAAACTGAATATATTCAACATTTGACTGTTCGAAATTGGTTGAATTTATAGAACGCATAATTCCACCCCAATTATCCGGAGCTTCAATATCTGTAAATTGATTAGTAGCAGCCAAAGTAGGATTAAAGTTATATGGACCTCTATCTTTTGGATAATAAGTTAAATCTAAAGTATTAATTACTGTTGATTGTCCTTGAGCAATATCCGTAACCGGATACAATTCTCTACTAAAAATTCGTCTTGTTTTATTTAAAGATAAGTCTGCATCAGATATTCCTGCAGGAGGCTGAATGTAAAAAATAGGATCAATAGTATACCATGACATTTTAGCCCTTTTGTAACCTACATTCAAAACATCCACTGGAGATTCATTTGATGTTGGATCACCATCAAAAGCTCCTTCTAATGGAACACTAGCTAAAGACCACGCTTGTGGACTTCTCATATCTATTGTTGATTGCGAACCTTCAAAATCATCTATGTAAGATGTAGGTTCTCCATTAAATTGATCCGCTTTTGATGCTCCTGGTTTTAAGTAAGCAATTTCACCTCTTAAAGAAATATTTGAAGGAACATCGGTATCAATATTTGGAAGTTTATTAACCAATCTTGTTAAAAAAGGAACTTCAGTTGAGTAATTTCCATTAAATCCAAAAATAGTATTATTAACCGATTCTTGTCCATAATTTGATTTGGTAGTAAATGGTCGCTCCGACATGTTTAACATTGTTGCGCCTAACAAGAACTTATCATTGAACTTATGTTCTACATTGAAACCCCAAAATCTTCTTGTTTGCTGACCAAAAACAGAATTATTCTCTACCGAAACTTCAATAGGTGTGCTAGCTAGAGAGGGATCTAGAATATTTACTTTACCCATTTGATAATTCACTGTATAGTCAACACCTTCAACCAAAACTCTTCCTCCAGCAGTTACAACAACAGAACCTTGTGGCACATTAAAAGCGCCTATTGAGATTCCATCGCCCCCCATAGATTTAAATCGCCCTTTTAATTGAAATTTATTTTTAGCACTTTCTTGTAAAGCAGCAGCTTGTGTTGTTTTATATAAATTTCTAAAAACATACTTAGCTTGATTGCTATTATATGTTAAAGGATCATCATAATTTTCAGCAAGTGTTGAAACGTCTAATTTATTAAACAGGTGTTTCCCAAAAGGTTCCACTTTTAAGAAAATAATCCTTCCTTTTTGAGCATCAACTGTTAAACCTGGATAAAAATCAAAAAAACCATCACCCCCCTCTTGAGGGTCATTGGTGAAATTTAATTTATCTAAATCAAACACTTTAAGCAAAGGAGTTTCGACAACATCCGCTGGCAAAGGATCAACCCCAGATTGCGTAATGTAATTTAAAGGAGATGGATCTGTGTATAAAATATTTAACTTAAAATCATCTTGTTGTAATTGAGAACCTCCTGGAATTTGATAAATATTTTTCATCATAATGTTCCAGGTTGGCATAGTAAAATAAGGTCCAACCCCTCCCACTTGATATTTATCAATTGTTAAATTACTTTTTAACAATTTCAAAATTAAAGCTTGAGAACTAGGCACTCCCGAGTTATCTACATTAGTTGCATCAACACCATCTGTTCCAAATTCCCCGACTTGATAAACCTCACCACCGACTGTATATTGATAAGCAACAGCCAAAACTTCATCATTTGCTAAACGCTGATTAAGTGAAATATAACCAAGTTGAGGATGAAATGTAAACTCCGAAGCTGTTAACTTTCTTGCATTTTCTAATTTAGCAAAGTCAACCCCTTCTGCCATTCCTTGAATAAAAAACCCTCTAAAAGCTGAAGAAACATCTCTAATTTCATCTTTTAAAAAACTTATTGAAGCTTCCCCAATTGTATTGGGATTAAATTTATTATTTCTATTATCAGACGGACTATCAGGTAAAACATTATAAAATGATGGATTGTCAGTCAAATTAACATGAACGGTTTCTTCTGGCAAAACATTGGTTAATGGCCCTTCCCCAATATCTTGTAGCGCTACTATATTTCTTAAATTATTTTCTGTTGAATTTACTCTATTTTGCTTATTTGTAATCCAAACTTCAATTCTGTTAATTTGAACTCGAGAATTTACGTAAGGAAATGTTTCCAAAGCTTTATCATATTTATCTCTAAAGTATTGCGATAAGAAATAATGACGATCTACATCATAATCCAATGCAAACAATTCAAAATCTTGGAGAGTTCCTCCACCTTGCGCTGTTACCGATTTAGTTTGCGATTTTTGTTCTGAAAAAACTCCTGTAACTGTGGTCTTACCAAATTGTAACTGGGCTTTAACCCCAAATAAACTTTGCGCGCCTCTAATTAAAGAATTTGACAATGGAAAACTAACATTACCCACTTCAATTTTTTGGATTATATCATCTTCCGTAGGGGTGTATTCTAATTTTATTAAATTTTGAAATGCAAAAGTAGATTGTGTATCATAATTTACATTGACGTTTAAACGTGTTCCTACTTTTCCTTGTAAACCAACACTAATTTTTTGATTAAAATCAAAACTTGTTGTTTTTCTGTTTCTAGGAGAAAAAGATGGGTTATCTTGTTTTGTAAAACGAATACCTAGATCTAACTCTACAGAACCAGTAGGTTTTACATCAATTGTATTACCACCAAAAATAGTTTCAAAAAACTTAGAATTCACATAATATCTTGGCAACAAATTCTTCTTTGCCTCTTCAGAGCCCGCTTTCTTACCATCTATTGCAGCGGATTTTTCCTGATAATATTTACGCATTTGCTCACGTAGAACTAATTCTTCGTATTGCTTTGGCGTAAGTATCATCGGATATTTGATATTGAATCCGTCTACAGAACTGGTATAGATATAACGATCAGATGCTGAGTCATATGTATATTTATCTAATATACTAACTGGATTAGGCAAATTTAACTTCCCTAAATCAACACCTGTTTTTACAGAATCTTTTTCCTCTTCATCTACCTGAGCTTGTAGTGAAAAAGAAAAAAGCATACATAATAATGCAAGGCTATGTTGTAATTTATTTATTGCTTTTATATTTCTATTTTTCAAGTTTTATAAATTTTTTAAAGCTTGTTTTATTAAGTTTTCAACAGTAGCATTTGGGGTTTCTCTGATGATTTTGTCGATTACTTTTTCGGCTGCTTTTCTTGCAAATCCTAAAACTTCTAAAGCAGATAACGCTTCATCTTTATTTGTATTGCTTTCAACTACAGAAACTTCATCTAAATTATACACTTTTAACACTTTTTCTTTCAAATCTAAGATAATTCGTTGGGCTGTTTTAGCTCCAATCCCTTTCATAGATTGAATCGTAGCCACATCATTAGCCGCAATTGCCTGAATAATCTGAGCTGGTACTAAAGATGACAACATTGTTCTAGCTGTACTAGCTCCAACGCCTGAAACCGAAAGTAATAACTTAAAAAGTTCTCTTTCCTGTTTTTCAACAAATCCAAACAAACTATGCGAATCTTCTTTAACTTGAAGAAACGTGTATAATTTCAAACTCTCAGAATCTGGAATTAATGAAAAAGTGTGCAGTGAAATATTAATATGATAGCCCACACCATTGCAATCAATTACAACTTCGGTAGGTGTTTTTTCAACTAATCTTCCTTGAATGTGCGCTATCATATATCAATTATCTGTTTTGTTTTCTATTTTTTTCTTGTGCATCTACAACAGCAACTGCCGCCATATTCACCATTTCTTCAACACTTGCACCTAATTGGAACACGTGAACTGGTTTGTCTAATCCTAAAATAATTGGACCAATTGATTCCGCCTTATTCAACTCTTTCAATAGCTTGTACGTGATGTTTGCTGCGTCTAAATTAGGAAAAATAAGTGTATTTACTTTTTTATTTACCAATTTCGAAAATGGAAACTTGCTCTTTAGCATATCTGGATTCAATGCGAAATCGGTTTGAATTTCTCCATCCACGATTAAATCAGGGAAATTTTCGTGTAAGTATGCTACCGCTTGACTTACTTTGCTTGGTCCTTCATTGTAAGAAGAACCAAAATTTGAATACGAAACCATTGCAATAACTGGCTCCATTCCGAACATTCTTACCGTTTTAGCTGTCATTAAAGCAATTCTTGCTAAATCATCAGCAGAAGGGTTTGGATTGATGGCAGTATCTGACAAGAAAATTGGACCTCTTGCCGTCATCATCATATTCGTAG
>ERZ650302.1139-NODE-1139-length-15099-cov-74.012829_pt1 | contig 15099 bp, 15 predicted proteins | sample MGYA00376238_ERZ650302 | MGnify/ENA primary metagenome ERZ650302 (study PRJEB26733, sample SAMN07839298) | wastewater metagenome | biome: urban; feature: wastewater treatment plant; material: waste water | place: USA: North Carolina | collected 2016-04-28 ... | reverse complement strand
GAAAATAAAAATAACAAATCACCTTTTGAATATACAGTTTACGATTCTGATATTGAGAAAAAATTTGCAGAAGAGTTTGATAAAAATCCTGATGTAAAACTATTTACAAAATTGCCAAATTGGTTTAAAATTAATACTCCTCTTGGAACTTATAATCCAGACTGGGCTGTGTTAATTGAAAAAGACAGTAATGAAAAGCTTTATTTTGTGGTTGAAAGTAAAGGTGCTGATTTAGGATTGGATATAAAAACAACAGAGAGTTCAAAAATCAAATGTGGTAAAAAACATTTTGAAGCTTTAGATTCAAGTGTTGAATTGGTTCAATCAAAAGATTATAACAATTTTATGGAAAAGTTTTAGTGACATAGTGAGAATAGGCTGTAATTTAAACTGCCTTCACTATCTTGTATTATAGACTTTTAACCAAAGTCTCTACAGGAATATGTAAAGCTTGAGATAAATTTCTAACCATTGTTAAAGATAGAGATATTTTTCTATTTAAAAGTTCTGATACTTTACTTTTATTTCCAATATATGGAATTAAATCCTTTTGTTTTAGATTCATCTCTTCCATTCTGTATTTTATAGCTTCTATTGGATCAGGAGTTTCAATATTCCAGTTTAACTCTTCATATTTTTCTACTAATAAAGCTAAAATTTCAAGTTCATCACTCTCTGGAGTTCCTAGTTTTTGGTTAAGTTCCATTAACTCATCAATTCTATTTAAAGCTTTATCATAATCTTTTTCAGTTTTTAAAATTTTTAATTGCATTTTAGATTTCCTTTGCATTTATTTTGTCATACTCACTATGAGTACCAATAAATTTAACTCTTACTATTTTTCTTAAATAATCAATATGAACTATAAGCCTATAATCATTGCCTTTGATATTAAAAACGACTCTATTATCTTCTAAAAAAGATGCACTAGAATAGACTTTTTTAATATCATCAGGAGTTTTCCATTCAGCTTTTTTTGCATCTTGATGCCATACCTCTAAAGGTGTTTTAGCTTGTGGATGTTTTTCATAAAATTGTACTAATGTTCTTTTACTTATTATGTTCATTTGAAATATTATCCTTTGTTCCTTTATAGGGAACTTAATATGTTTATTTTATTAGGTTGTCTAACCAATCAGCCCACCACTGCATCAACTCTTTTTTTTCTTCAAAATATTTCATTTTTGATTCTCGATTATAAGCAGCTTTAACTCTATTTGTTTCAGCATGAGCTAAACAAGATTCAATAATATCACTATGAAAACCATGCTCTTTTATTTTTTCATGTGCTATTGTTGAAAACATAGCTCTAAAACCATGAGAAGTAATTCTATCTTTATAACCAAGTTTCATAAGTGCATGATTTAATGTGGCATCACTTATACATTTTAAGTTAGAAGTAGGTGATGGAAAAACATATTTACTTTTATTAAAAGAATATGATTTAATAGAATTTAATATTTCAATAGCTTGTTTTGATAATGGTAAAACAAAATTTTTATTTGTTTTCATTTTTTCAGCTGGTATATCTAAATATTCATCCTCAAAATTAACTTCATTCCATTCTAAAAATCTAATATTATAAGGTCTTAAAGCAAGATATGGAGAAATTTGTAATGCATAAATAGTTGAAATATCAGCTTTGAAAATATCACCATAGTTTTTTATATCTTGCATTAATTCTTTAATTTCATTTTCTTTAGTTAAAGCTGCTCTATGAGTAATCATTCTTTTTGTAAAAAGTGTTCTTTTATCTATATCTGCAATAATATTATGTTCTACAAATCCATAAGTAACAGAATATTTATATATTCTTTCTATTGTATTTAAAATTCTTTCAGATGTTTCAAAATGTTCATCTAATTGTAGTTTTTGTACTATTTTTAAAATATCTGAAATTTTTATATCTGATATATTTTTATTACCTATATAAGGATATACATGTAGTTTTAGTCTCTCTTCATTTAATTCATATGTAACTTCTTTCCATTCTCTTTTCATTAATTGGAACCATTTATCAGCAACATATTTAAAGGTAGCTATATCTTCATAATTTGAGCTTTTAGACTCAATAGGGTTTATATTATTGATTAATTGTTCTCTAGCCTTTGTTCTTTTCTCTCTGGCTTCTTTTAGTGTTACTTCTGGGTAAATTCCAAAACTCATGGATTTTCTTTTTTTAGCATAAGTAAAATCAAATCTAAAAAATTTTGTACCATTAGATTTAACAACTAAATATAAATTTTCTCCATCACTTAATTTGTAGTCCTTATCTTTGGATTTAGCTTTCTTAATCTCTGTATCTGTAAGGGGTTTAACTATTCTTGCCATATAATAACGGTACCGCTTTCATAAATTTATATATTTTAATTTTTGTACCGTCAATAATACCGTTAAAAAATTTATATATAGATAAATAAATAAAAACACTAATAAACATAAATAAAAAAGGAGTTTCGATTTTAAGGGAGGTTTAACACATAGATAAACATAAAAAAACTAATATATGGTAGCCCTAGCCAGAGTCGAACTGGCACTCCAATGGAACACGATTTTGAATCGTACGCGTCTACCAATTCCGCCATAGAGCCACATATTTTAAAATAAGTCTTAATATTAAATAAAGTAAATTATAAATATAAAAAAAGAAAGGAGAGTTTATTTTAAATAGAAATAAACTCTCTTAATAAGTTTTAAAACTTACTTAGCAACAGCCTCTTTAAGAGCTTTACCAACTTTAAATTTAGCAACTGTTGTAGCAGCAACTTTTACAGTTTTATCAGTTCCTGGAACTCTAGCTTCTCTAGCTGCTCTACCTGCTGTTGAGAATGTACCAAACCCAATAAAGCTTACAGAATCTTTTTTAACTAAAGCTTCAGTAATAGTATCTAATACTGCATCAACAGCACCTTTTGCATCTTTTTTAGATAAACCAGCTTTTGCAGCAACCGCATCAATAAATTCCGCTTTGTTCATAATAACTCCTCGTATAAAATAAATTGCGAAAACTTTATTATAGTTAAACTTTAAGTTTCCTAAAATTTTTACAATTTTTTATTAAATTTTATAAAAAATCATCTAAAAGTGCTTTTTATACTTAAAAGTCTGCAAGAATTTTCCAAAATTGCTATTTTTTTTACAAGTTCATGAATATCTCTATCGTAAATATAAGTACCGATACCTTTAATAACAAGTAAGTTATGGTCTGTATTTTTTATAGATTTTGTAATCTCTAAAGCACTTCTCTCTTTCCAAGTTGATAAATCACCTGGATTATATATTGGAACTTCTCCAAAAAGTATTTTTCCAAAATAGTCTTCAAAAATTATATTATCATGTCCTAAAGTATAAGCTGTAGTATAAATTGGCATACCAAATGCTATATATTTTGCTTCGTGGATATTTGTATAAATAGCTGAATGAGTATATGCATCTAAACTAGCAATATTCCATCTATAGTCTGGTTTATTCATATTTAAAGTACAAAAAGATTTATCATCTAAATTATCAAAAACAGCATCTTTTGAATTTATCATAAAGTGTTCGTGGTCTAGTTTGGCTGAGATTGCACCTTGAAAAATTCCAAAAAAGTTTTTTGTAAACATCGATAGAGATAATTCTGATAATAATTTTACTGTATCTTGATTCAACATTTTAAGCCTTAAATATATTTTCGGTATTATATACCAATTTTAATAAAAGGTTAAATTTGCAAAATATACCACATATTCCTGTTTTATATAATGAAGTTTTAGATTGTTTTAAAGATATAAACAAAGGTTATATTATTGATTGTACTACAGGATATGCAGGACATAGTAGTGGATTATTAAATCAAAATAGTAGTGTAAAATTAATCTGCAATGATCAAGATGATGAAGCATTGAATTTTAGTAAAAATAGATTAAAAGATTTTGAAAATAGAGTCGAATTTAACAAAGGAAATTTTGAAAATATTATTAAAAAATTTGAAAATTATCCAATAAGAGGTGTTTTGGCTGATATTGGAGTATCTTCTTTGCAACTTGATAAATTAGATAGAGGCTTTAGTTTTAATTCAGAAAATCTAGATATGAGAATGAATCAAAATCAGAGTTTAGATGCTTCAACTGTTATAAATTCATACTCTCAAGTAGAACTTGAAAATATTTTTAAAGAGTATGGTGAAATTAGAGAATATAAAAAAATTGCATCTTTGATTGTTCAAAATAGACCATTTTATAGTGCAAAAGAGCTCGCAGAGTTTTTTTATAATAAACTTCCAAAAGGAAAAATTCATCCAGCTACTTTGATTTTTCAAGCAATTAGAATTGAAGTAAATGATGAGTTAGGTGTTTTGGATAGATTATTTAAATCTATGGAAGAGGCAAAACTAAAAGATTGTATTGTTGCAATAATCTCTTTTCACTCTTTAGAGGATAGAGTTGTAAAAAACTATTTCAAAAAATGGAGCGAAAATTGTATTTGTCCTAAGGATGCTTTTAGATGTGAATGTGGGAAAAATCATGCTTTAGGTAAAATTATTACTAAAAAGCCTATAATTGCAACAAATTTTGAGATAAAACAAAATCCAAGAAGTAGAAGTGCAAAGTTGAGGGTATTTAGATTTGTTTAAATTAAATGAAAAAAATTCATTAAGATTTGTTATTATTATGCTATTTTTAGCACTCTTTATGTACATCCCAAAAATTTATGTTAGCAATAATATTTATTATACAAGTAAAGATATAAATAGACTCTATTCACATTATATATCTCTAAATGAAGAAAATACATTTTTAAGCAAACAATTAGAGGATATGAAGTTTAAGAATCAAGTTTTAGATTCTCTTTTATTCAATCCTTTAATTAGACTTGAAGAAAATAAATAGTTTATAAAATAGTTATTCCTAAAACTTTTTTTAATATATTGCTATCTTGTGTAAAACCTTCCTGCTCTTTTGCAGGCTCTAGAGTTGTAATAGCTGTTTTCCCTATTATATATCTAAACTCTTTGTCCTCTTTGTCTTTTAATTTAACACTCCAAACATTATGAACAACTAAAGGTTCATTATTTTCAAGACCTATATACAACATTATGTGTCCTTTTAAATATACTAAAGTAGAAAAAGGGACACCATTTTTTCTTATAAACTCTTTTTTTTCATCAAGATTTAGTTGTGAAATATCAAAATATTTTCCATTTGTTGTTTGTGCTTTTGAGTTTCTATGAAGATATTTTCCAAATACACTAAAATAGTCTTGAGTAAAACTAGAACAATCTCTATTGTTTAAAAGTCCTGCCCAACCGTAAGGCTCATTCATAAACTCCTTTAAAATTCTAGCACGGTTTTCGTGATTATAAGATAATGGCATTTTTTCAATGAACTCTTCTTCTATTTGAATATATGATATTTTTGCATTTAAATTATCATCTTCTTTTGCAACTATAAAATTATTATCTTTTTTAGGAAAAATTGTACCAACTTTCACATACTCTCTAAAAATAGGGTCATAAATAGCAAATTTTTCTTTAGTTGCTATAAAATAATCATTTGTAGTAAAATCTTTTATAAAATCATCATCTACAAATGCAATGTTATTTATCTCTACCCAACCACCAACAAAGTGTGACTCAACAAATGCCCAAGCTCTATCTTTTGAGAAGTGAGAAACTATCAAAGGAGTATTTATTTTTAGTAGTGAATTTTGGTTGTAATCAAATGGAAAACCTTCTCCTGGTAAACTAGGATTATAAAACATTGGTGAGTTTGTTGGCAATACTCTTACATTTGTATTTTTTAGCGTAATTGCTTTTTTAATATCTTTATTGTAGTTTTCAAAATTTGCATTCTCTATTTTTTTATCAAACCACTCTTTTGTTGCTTGATTATGATTTTCTAAATATACTTTTTTATTTTTATATGAAAATCCCCATTTTGCCTCAATTTCACTATAAGATAATTTTGATTGTTTCCAAGGTCTAAAATATTTAGAGAAATATTCATCTGTTTGTTCTTCTTGATTGAATGATTTATCATTTGCTTGTTTCGATAGTTCTACAATTGTATCTTGTTTTACTTCTAAAATTGTTGGTTTTTCTACAACTACTTTTTGACTACAAGCTGTAAGTAAAAAAGATATTGCTAAAATAGTAGTAAAATATTTAAAAGTTTTTAACATATTTGTCCCTTAAATTTTTTATGGGATTGTATCATTTTATAATTGAAATTCATTTCACTTTGATTCTAGGAAGAATAAATGCTTAAATTATCTATAAATAAAGTTTTATTTGAAGATATTATATTAAAAAATATAACGACTATTGAAAAAGAAGCTACTAATTATTGGAAAAAAGAGTTTTTAGAGCCAAAAATTGTAGATAATAATATTTTTTATAGCCTAAAAAAGATAGACAAAATAGTTTTATCTAACACATTAGGTAATGATAAACCACAAATTATTGCAGAATGCTTAGGTATTGATTATTTAGAAGATGAATCAAAGTTTAAAATATATTTGGGAAAAATTTTAGAACAAAAAAATATAAATAATTTTAAAGATAAAAAAGATATTTTGATAAGTGAACTTATAAATGAGAAAAACGAGCTTATAAAAATATTAGAAAATATAAAAAAGAGTATAAAGTAGCTAAATATTTTAGCTACTTTATTAAAAAGATTACTTAATTATTAAATCAGCAATCTGTTTCATAGTTGCTTCATCCATACCTTTAACTTGACCAACCATTAGAGCTTTTTGAGCACCACCATAAGTTCCATCTTGATAACCTTTTAAAGATGCTACAAAATCTTCTTTTGTCATATCTTTGATTATTTTAGATTTACCTAAAGCCACTTTTTCACCATTTGCACCATGACATGCTACACATTTTGCATAAGGATTTGCAAATGCAAAAGTTGCCGCTAATATTGTTGTTGCTAAAACTATTTTTTTCATTTAATTTCCCTTTTAAATAAGATAAAATTATTATATGAAATCTAAGATTAAAATATATTGATTTTAGTCAATTTTTTTATTTATTTAATGCAACATCAATTTTACCGATTGCACAAGATACAAAACTTTTTGCAGTTGTAGTTGCCTTTTCAAAACCACTTAACTCATCGTTTGTTAGTGGATATCCTAAACTTCTTAATTTAAGTTTTAACTCTTCAATTTTATTATCTTCAATATCTAATGTTATTTTTCTTGGATTTACAGATAAATCAACTTCAACACTACCAAAATCATCTTTCAAAGATTTTGTTAAAGTATTTGCACAACCACCACATTTTACATTATGTACTTCAAATGTTTGTTTCATTTATTATCCTTTAAAATATTAATACTGCTTACAACAGTTTGAGCAGATAATTTTAAATTTTCTTTTTCATCATCACTCAAATCAAGCTCTATAACCTCTTCAATACCATTTTTACCTATTATAGTTGGTACTCCAAGAGTAATATTATTATAACCATATTCATCAAAAAGGACAACAGATGTTGGAAAAGTCTCTTTAGTATCTTCTATTATAGCCCTACAAATAAGAAAACAAGAGTAAGCAGGTGCAAAATATGCAGAACCTGTTTTTAATAAATCAACAATTCTAGCTCCACCATTTTTAGTATTTTCTAAAATATCTTCAATATCTTCAGATTTTAATATATCAACGACTTTTTTACCATCAACTTTTGCATGATTTATCAAAGGAACCATTGTATTTGAATGTGCTCCTATAACCATAGCTTCTATATTGGTGTAATCAAAATCTAATTTTTCTTCTATGTAGTGTTTAAATCTTGCACTATCTAAAACACCAGCCATACCAAAAACTTTATTTCTAGGTAACTTTGACTTATTTAATGCTACATAAACCATTGCATCTAAAGGATTTGAAACTATAATAAAAATAGCATTTTTATTGTTTTCTAACACTTCATCAAAAATAGATTCTAATATTTTTTTATTTGTAAATATTAAATCTTCTCTACTCATATTTGGTTTTCTTGCAATTCCAGCTGTGATTACTACAATATCACAGTTTTTAAAATCACTATTATTTATACAAGCTTTAACTTTTGTAGCGCTATTTTTAGATTTTGCTGCTTGAGATATATCTAAAGCCATAGCTTGTGTAAATTCTTCTCTAATATCTTTTAGTAAAATAGATTTACAAAGATTGCTTGTAGCTAGGCAAAAAGCTAAGTTTGAACCAACATTTCCAACACCAATAATTCCAACAGTTTTTTTATTCACATCGAGCCTTTTTAAATTTGAAGAGCAAATTAAGAGTTTTCATAAGAAAGATTTTAAATTTAGACTAAAAAGAGGAAATCCTCTTTTTAGTAGTTATCCAATAATTTTGTTTAAAGTTGCAGAAGGTCTCATAACTTTTGAAGTTAATTCATCATCAAATAGGTAGTAACCACCTGTATTTGCTGGTTTTCCTTGAACTTCAGTAAGCTCTTTTACAATTTGAGCTTCATTTTCATTCATTGCTTTTGCAATTGGAGTAAATTCAGCTTTTAATTCAGCATCATCATTCTGTTTTGCTAACTCATCTGCCCAGTACATTGCAAGATAGAAATGACTTCCTCTATTATCAATGCTTCCAACTTTTCTAGCTGGTGATTTATCGTTGATTAGGAAAGTTCCTGTTGCTGCATCTAATGTTTTTGCTAAAACAGCTGCTTTTTTATTATTTTGAGTATTTGCTAAATGATCAAACGAAGCAGCAAGAGCCATAAATTCACCTAAACTATCCCATCTTAAATAGTTCTCTTCTTGAAGTTGTTGAACATGTTTAGGAGCAGATCCTCCAGCACCTGTTTCAAACAGTCCTCCACCATTCATAAGTGGAACAATTGATAACATTTTTGCACTTGTTCCAAGCTCTAAAATTGGGAATAGATCTGTATTGTAATCTCTAAATACATTTCCAGTTACAGAAATTGTATCAAGACCTTTTCTCATTCTGTCAAGTGAATATTGCATAGCATCATCAGGAGATTTAATAGATATTTCAAGACCAGTTAAATCATAATCTTTTAAGTATTTTTCAACTTTTTCAATCATTTTAGCATCATGACCTCTATTTTTGTCTAACCAGAATACCGCTGGAGTATTTGATAATCTTGCTCTATTAACTGCTAGTTTTACCCAGTCTTTAATTGGTTCATCTTTAGTTTGGCACATTCTAAAGATATCACCATTATCAACATCAAAACTAAATACAGTCTCACCAGCCTTATTTGTTACAACTATTTTACCATCAGCTTTTGCTTGGAAAGTTTTATCGTGACTTCCATACTCTTCAGCTTTTTTAGCCATTAATCCAACATTTGGTACTGAACCCATAGTTTTTGGATCAAGTGCTCCATTTTTTTTGCAATCATCAATTATAACTTGATAAGTTGTAGCATAACATCTATCAGGAATCATAGCTAAAGTATCTTCTTCTTTATCCTCTTTATTCCACATTTTTCCACCACCTCTAATCATAGCAGGCATAGATGCATCAATAATAACATCAGATGGAACATGTAAATTTGTTATACCTTTTGCAGAGTTTACCATAGCAAGTCTTGGTTGAGATGCATATACAGCATCAATATCAGCTAAAATTTGAGCTCTAGTAGCATCATCAACTTGGTCAAGTTTTGAGTATAAATCACCTAAACCGTTGTTAAAGTTAACACCAATTTTTTCAAAAGTTGCGCTATGTTTTGCAATTAAATCTTTGAAATATACTTTTACAGCAAATCCAAACATAATTGGATCAGAAACTTTCATCATTGTAGCTTTTAAGTGAAGTGATAATAAAACATCTCTTTTTTTAGCTTCATCAATTCCTTTTTGATAGAACTCTTGTAAAGATTTTGCAGAAAGTTTAGTTGCGTCAACAACTTCTCCTTTTTCAAGTGGTAAAGATGCTTTTAAAACAGTCTCTTTTCCATCTTTTCCAACAAAAGAAATTTTAAAGTTATCCTCTTTTTCTAATATAGTTGAAACTTCTGAACCATAGAAATCATTTGAATCCATATGAGCAACATCAGTTTTAGAATCTTTTGTCCAAACACCCATTTTGTGTGGATTATTTTTTGCATAGTTTTTAACAGCACTTGGAGCTCTTCTATCTGAGTTTCCTTCTCTTAATACTGGATTTACAGCACTTCCTAAGATTTTAGAATATTTTGCATTTACTTCTTCACTTGAGTCATAATCTGGAATGTTATAACCTTTTGATTGAAGTTCAGCAATAGCTGCTTTTAATTGAGGGATTGATGCAGAGATATTTGGTAGTTTAATAATATTTGCATCTGGATTTTGAGTCATATCACCAAGCTCAGCTAAAGCATCACCAATTTTTTGCTCTGGTTTTAAGTTTTCAGGGAAAGCTGCAATAATTCTTCCAGCTAGTGAAATATCTTTTTGAACCATTTGTATACCAGAACTTTTTGTGAAAGCCTGTACAATTGGTAAAAATGAGTATGTAGCAAGTGCTGGTGCCTCATCAACTTTTGTGTAAATAATTTGTGCCATTTTTCATCCTAAATTTTAAATTTGATATGGCAAGATTGTAACTAGATTTATATTTAAAGATATTGAATTTAGTTATATTTTTGTGTGTGAATATCTGATTGTTTCAAATATTCACATCTTAATTTACACTATTAAACAAATCTTTTATTGAAGGTGCTTTTTGATTTGAAATATCATTTTTCATTATATCAATAGCTTCATTATCTATATCGTTTGGTTTATCATTAACTTTTGTATAAGTTTTTGCTACTCCAATATTCCCATTAATATTTGCTTGATGTGTTTCATAATCATTTGAGAACTTATGAAGACCTGTTTTATTGTCTCTTACAAAATATAAGTAATTACTTTTTACAGGGAAAATTGCAGCTTTTATTGCATCTAAACTAACTGCACAAACTGGATCTTTTGGTAAACCTTTGTTTTTGTAAGTATTATATGAAGTTTCATCATTTCTAATTCTATCAGCTGTCACAACACTATTTGAATATTTTCCATAGTTTAATGTTCCATCCATTTGAAGTGCCATATTTTTCTTTAATCTATTGTGAACAACACTTGCAATAATAGGCATTTCATTTGTTGTTGCTGCCTCTTTTTGTATAACTGAAGCTAAAGATATGTATCTAAACCATTTTTCTTTATCATATTTACCAAATATTTTTTTTGAGAACTCTTCATATTTTTTATTTGTTTGAGAAAATAGATAAAATAAAATATACTCTTCGCTCATTCCAACAGGCAAAGAGTAGCTATCTGCTAATATATTTCCATCTAATTTATATGCATGTTCATCATAGATTTTTTGAAGTTTGTTTTCATCTAAATTAAATTCTTCTGCAATTTTTTTTAAAAAAAAGTATGAAGTTTCACCTGGAATTAGTGTAATTGTTTTTAAAGCAGCTTTTGAAGTAAGAAGTTTTATTAAAAAATCCATTTTTGTAAGTCTTGTTTGTTCAACATCAATCCAACCACTTTGAATGAAGCCCCCAGATTTTAAAATAATCTCATCTATTATATTCATTTCATAGCCATTTTTGTTTAAGTGTGTTACAATACTGCTCGTACTACCTTTTGGAATAAAGATTATTTTATTTGTAACAACTGGTAAGTTTAGATAGTAAAGCACAGCAATACAAAAAATAAGGGATAGATATAAAGTGTTAAAAAAGATTAGAATTTTTGTATTGTTACTCTCGTTATCTCTCTTATTTGTGATGTTTTCTCTTCTATTTTCAGGTATCAAAATCAGCTCTTTTCAGTTATTAAATTTTAAAATTTCGCAATTTTATATGAAATTGGATAAAAAACTCATTTTAAATATTGAAAACATAGAGTATAAATCAGAAAAAACTATGACAAACAGCTCAATTGAAGATATAAAAAAGAATTTAGATATTTTACCATTTGTATTAAAATGGTTTCAAAGTATTGATATAGAAAAATTATCAATCAACGATAATATAGTTAAGATAGTATTAAATAAAGATATTTTAAGTGTTGAAAATAAGTTTTTTTTACTTGATTCAAAAATAGATGTTTTATCAAAAGAGGTTTTGTTAGATATTAATAATTTATATTTAAAAGATTACAACATTTTATTTAAAGGAAAAGCTAAAATTGACTATTTTGATGAAGAGTTAAAGTATTTTGGAGATATTTATTATCAAGATTTAATAGTTTCTGGAAATATTGATATCACAAAAGATAGAGTTAATTTTTTTATAAAAAGTGAAATCTTTAAAAACTTACATTTCTTAAAGAAATATCTTGATTTACCAGAAGTTGCAAACTCTTGGATGTATGATAATGTAACTGGAGATTTTAAGCTAAATTGGTTTTATGGTGAATTTGATTTAAATAAAAATGAGATAATTGAAAAAAGCCTCCAAGGTGATGCAGTTATTGAAAATGCAAAAATAAGATTTGAAAATAGTCTAGAAGAGATAAATACAAGCAAAGTTAATGTAAATTTTAAAAATAGTACTTTGCATTTTGATTTAGTAGATGCAATATATAAAGGAAAAGAGCTTAAAAATAGTTTTGTAACAATAAAAGATATTGCAAATGAGAATAGTGGTTTAGTTTTGGTTAATATAGAGGCTAAAACCTCTTTAGATAAAGATATTTTAGGTATTTTAGAAGCCTATGGAATTGTTGTTCCCGTTTTGCAAAAAAATGGAGAAACGCAAGCTAAGTTACTTTTATCTTTTCCTTATGCAGAAGATAAGCCTATGAGTTATAATGGAGTTTTTATAGCAGAAAAATCAAACATTTCTATATCTGGTTTTGATTTTGAAACAAATGGTGCAAAAGTTATTTTAGAAAATGATTTGTTATATATAAATGATGCTAGTTTTATTTATCAAGATATGGTAGATGCAAAAGCAAATTTAAAACTAGATTTAAATAGTTTAAAAATAGAAGGAACTTCACAAATAAATAAGATTTTAGTAAAAGATAGCAAAAATTCTAAAATTTTAAATATAACAAACGCAAATAGTGATATTTTTATGGATTTTAGCAAAAATGTAAATATTGAACTAAAAGATTTAAAAACAACTATAAAATACGATAAGTTTTTAACTATAAATGTAAATGATATTTCAAAGATATATAATTATTCAGATATTTTAAAACAAAATAGTATAAATAGTGGAAATATATCTTTAAAAATTATAAATAAAGATAATATAGACTTCAATGGATTTTTTAGTGGATTTACTATTCCTATAAAAAAAGATAATAAAGAGATAAATAGTTTAGATTTTTATGGAAATATAAATAAAGATAGAGTACAAATCTCTTCTAGTGATAACTCAATAAGGTTAAATTTTAAAGATAATATAGATCTTTTTTTAGATGGATATGATATTTATTATGATGAGAATATCAGTAAAAATAGTAAATTAGAATTTGATACAAATATAGACTTAAAAAATTCTAAACTATTTTTTGATAATCAAGAGTATAAAATAAAAAGTGCTAATTTTAATATAAAAAAAGATTTAATAACTTTTAATGCATCTTTATTTGATTTGGATTTACCTATAAAAAAAGATAATCAAGATTTAAAAGAGCTTGATATTTTAGGAAAATACAAAAATGATATTTTAGATATAAACTCAAAAAAAGATGATATTTTTTTAAGAGTAAGAGATAATCAAACAACTATAAAATTAGATGGATATGATATTTTTTATGATACAAAATATAATGATATTCATGAAAAAATAGGTAATTTAAGTATTATTGGAACAAAATCAAATATAGTTATAAATAATAAAAATAAGATATTAGCAGATTTTTATGAGTTAAATATAAATAAAGATAGAAAATTTTTCTATTTAGAATTTGAAGATAGTAAAATAAGTTTTACAAATCAAAACAATAATATAGATATATATGCAGCAAAGATAAATGAAAAATTTATAAATACTTTTGCAAATAGTAATATTTTAGATGGTGGAAAAATTGATTTTTTTGCAAATGGAACTACAAAAAGTATAAGAGGAAAATTAATAGTAGAAGATAGTAGTTTAAAAAATGTGACTATTTTAAATAATATTATGTTTTTAGTTGAAAGTTCACCAGCTTTTATAAATCCTCTTTTGGCTATTCCTGCTGTTTTTGGCTTAAATAAATTAGGAATTTACAAAATAAAAGAGGGTGTAGTTGAATTTGAATATGATAATGATAAAAATTTAATTGATATAAAAAATTTACACACAGTTGGAAATGGTATGGATTTTGAAGGAAAAGGAGTTTTAGATTTAAATAAAAAAGAGGTAGATGCAACGCTTAATTTAGTATTTTTAAAAACATATTCATCTGTATTTGAATATATTCCAATTGTAAATTATATTTTATTGGGAGATGAAAAGAGAGTTGAAACCCAAATTCAATTAACAGGAAGCTTAAGTGATCCAGTTCTTACTACAAATTTATTTAAAGATGGATTTTCTGCCCCTTTAAATATATTTAAAAGAGTATTTACAACACCTTCAAATATGATTGATAATTTTAATAAATTTAATCAAAAAGATTAAAGGTATTACTGTTTTTACTATTGTTTTAATATAAAAATATAAAATTTTTCATAAGAACCTTATTGCTATTTTGATACAATTCAAACTATGGAAAATTTAATAAAAAAACTAGACTTAAACGAATATATCACAAACTTTTCAAAACTTTTTGCAAGAGAAAAATCTATAATATTAGAAGGTGATATAAATATTCACTATAAAATAATAAGTGAACTTTCAAAATATAATATAAACCAACCTTTAAGTGTACAAAATCTTGATTCACAGTTAATGCATCTTCAAAAACAAGGTGTTTTAAGGGTTTATGAAATTTATGAGTTTATAAAAATAATAAACTATTTTTTATATCTAAAAAGATTTAATTTTGAAGGAAAACTTTTTGAGTGGATGGATAAAATCATTATTCCAAATGATATTTTAAAAATTTGTGAATATTTTGATGATAAAGCAAATCTAAAAGAGGGTGTTGATGAAGATTTTGACAATATAAAACAAGCTATTTATAAAAATAAAGAAGAGATAA
>ERZ650302.1137-NODE-1137-length-15123-cov-4.739249_pt1 | contig 15123 bp, 9 predicted proteins | sample MGYA00376238_ERZ650302 | MGnify/ENA primary metagenome ERZ650302 (study PRJEB26733, sample SAMN07839298) | wastewater metagenome | biome: urban; feature: wastewater treatment plant; material: waste water | place: USA: North Carolina | collected 2016-04-28 ... | reverse complement strand
ATAACTTTAAAAGAAACTGCAGTACCTAAATTAGGTTGGAGATGGAAAGAAGCTACATTAGATAAAATGGTAGAAAATAATCTAATATATTTTGGTGAAAATGAAACTGTAGTTCCTAAAGTAAAAAAATATCTTAAAGATATGGAATATGAATTGCCATATTCAGTTTTTTATAAAGATGGACGAGGGGCTAGTGCTGAATTAGAATCAATATTAGGTATGAAAAAATTTAATAATCCAAAAGATCGCATAGAAATTTCTAGATTATTAAATTTTAGAAAGAATATGATTATTCTTGACTTCTTCGCAGGTTCTGGGACTACTTTACACGCTACCATGGCGCTTAATGCAGAAGATGGGGGTAATAGACAATGCATTTTAGTAACCAATAATGAGAATAAAATTGCAGAAGAAGTAACCTACGAGCGCAACAAACGTGTCATCCAAGGCTATACCAATGCCAAAGGAGAACAAGTAGAAGGGCTAGTAAATAATAACCTTCGCTATTTTCAGGCAGACTTTGTTCCTAGTGAGCGTACAGAAATAAACCGCAGACTCTTAACGGCGCGTTCTACAGAGCTATTATGCATCAAAGAAGATTGTTTTCTAGATGTAACCAAAGATTATAATATCAAAGAGAGGCAAGCCAAGCTTTTTACCAACGGCTTAGGCAAATATATGATAGTCATCTACCACTCTCGTAACCAAGAAGAGGTAATCGCTCAACTTACAGAACTTATCCAAAATTTAGAAACCACAGAGAAAATAAAATTATACGCCTTTAGTCCAGAAAAAGAAAGCATAGAAGAAGACTTCTTTGCAGTGGCAGACAAGATTGCAGCGGTACCATTGCCAGATAGTATCTATAACGCCTATCGTGCAACTTTCCGTACCCTAAAACTTAACAATAAGCGTGCTGCTGTAAATTCTCTAAACCAAGACATCTAAACACCATGTACACTTTATTAGACTTTCAAGAAAAAGCCGTTAACCAATTACAAGCTCATGTAATTTCGGCAATAGAAGAGCATAGAAAACAAACGCCGGTTTTACTTAAAGCACCTACTGGAGCTGGTAAAACAGTAATGGCAGCAGCATTAATAGAGCGTGTAGTAGATCAGGCACATCTACATCCTGGTCTAGATAGCAATATGGCGTTTATTTGGTTTGCACCCAATACGCTGCATGTACAGAGCTATGATTCTCTTAATCTATTGTATGAGGAGCAAAGACGTCTCAATTGCATTAATCTAAGCGAACTTTCAGCAAACCCTGTGCTTAATCCTGGCGATTTGCTTTTTGCCAATTGGAGCAGCTTAAGCTCAGCAACCAATATTTGGCGCAAAGAAAATGAATCCAATACCAATCTGGAGTCTCTTATAGAAAATACACGAAACAACGATACCAAAATTATCCTAGTAATAGATGAGGCACACTTGTCAGCTTTTACAGGAGCTCAAGCAAAAGCAGTAAGAGAGCTTATCGCAGCAGATGTAGAAATTTTAATTACGGCTACACCTAGCCATATACCAGACAGAAATGTAGTAGTATCACGTAAGGATGTTATTGAACAAGAACTCATTAAAAAGTCCGTACGTTTGAATATTGGTCTAGATCCTTCCCAGCAAAATGGAGATAACGTTCATATCCATTTATTAAGAAAAGCGTTTGAAAAAAAAGTCGAACTGCAAAAATTGTATGATGAAGAATTGGGGGCAGGAGTAGTAAACCCTTTAATACTAATTCAGTTGCCTTCAGATTCTACTGCTTTGTCAGATGAAGATAAATCCATACGAGAAATTTTGGAAGGGATTTTGGCATCAGATTACCAGATTTCCTCAAACAATGGTCGTTTGGCAATTTGGCTTTCTGGGGAAAAAGATAAAGATGGCTTAGAAGATCTTAACGGTTTGCAAGATGTTTTAATTTTTAAACAAGCCATAGCACAAGGTTGGGATTGCCCTCGTGCTTCAATTTTAGTAAGTTACCGTAATGTAAGGTCAGAAGATTTTGGGATACAAACGGTAGGGCGTATTTTGCGTATGCCTCACCGCAAGCATTACCACCACGATGATCTCAACCATGGTTATGTGTATACCAATATCCAAACCAACCAAATCAAATTTGTGCCGTCTGATTCAGATTATTTTGATAAGCTTTTGGCAATAAGACAAGAAGACAAATCTTGGGATTTTGCCATTATGCCAACTGCTCAGATGATTAACGACCGTAAGACAAGCGCCACGCTTACATCTACCTTTCAAACCATTTTCTTCAATGTAATGGAAAATAAATACGGAATAAAGCAGTTGCCCGATATTGATTTATTTACGCCAAGAGAAGAGGATGATGATGAGGTAAAAAAAATTAAAGAGGAAAACACGCAGAAAATGATCGAAAAAGGATGGGAATTTGAGATTGATGCCCACCAGATTAGAATTCCTACAGATATTAAAGTAGATCCTTACCAAGTAGATGCGATACAAATAAACAATGGTAACCGTAAAGAATTTGCCATAACAAACGAAGAGTTTAGACAGTTTTTTGATCGTTTTTGTTATGATAGTATCACGCGTTTAATTAAGGAGAAATCATGGCGTAAAATGCGCGAGACCTTAATTAATTTTGCTGAGTATTATTTACAATCTTTCGAATACGATGCTCGTAAAATCTACCTATATCCTAATAATAAAGCCATTGTTTTAGATGACATCAGAGTGGCTTTAGAGAAGTTTGACGCATGGCAGCAAGCTATAGGTAACGAAAGACGTCGTGTAGAATATTCGGATTGGCAAATTCCTAAAGAAAGATATTACAGCGAAAAACACATCAAAGAGGAAATAGAAAATCATGCCTTATTTCCTTTCTACGAACAAAATGGGGCTTCTAATCCAGAAAAATTGTTCAAACAATTTCTTATTGATCATGCCGATAAAATTAAGTATTGGTATAAAAACGGTGATAGCGGGAGAGAGCATTTTGCCATTGATTACGTAGATAGTAATGGAGTAAAAAGACTGTTCTATGTAGATTTTATTGTGGTAACTATGGATAATCGTATTGGTTTGTTTGATACCAAAACATTAAAGTCAGATATTGTAGATGCTAATAAACACAATGCATTGCGCAAATGGATGAGAAATAATGGTGAGCAATATTTTGGGGGAATTTTAATTCCTGTGGAAACAGCAGGCGTTTGGAAATTTTATTATTCTAATTTTGATTTAGAGGAAAATAAATACATTGATACCACAACTGGATTTACAGATTTAAGATTTTAGAAATGAGCAATTATATCATTCCAGATTTACCTTTAGCAGGAGATATAGAATCTAAGAAAATTCTTAAAAAAGCGGCTTTGGCTCATAAAGCTTTGGCAGAACTTAATGGAGTTTCTGAAACGATTCCCAATCAAGAAATTATTTTAAATACCCTTTCTTTACAAGAGGCAAAAGACAGTTCTGCTATTGAAAATATTATTACAACGCACGACGAACTATTTAGTAGTGATGAGTTAACGAGACAATTTGTGAGTTCTGCTGCAAAAGAGGTATTCAATTATGCAGCATCCCTTAAATATGGCTTTCAGTTAGTACAAAAATATGGCTTGTTAACAGCTAATAATATTATTGATATACAAGGGGTTTTAGAAGAGTCTAAATCGGGTTTTCGCAAAGTTCCTGGTACAAATTTAAAAAATGATCAAACAGGTGAAATTATTTATACACCACCCCAAAATCATTTTGACATTGTTCATCACATGTCAAATCTTGAAGAGTTTATTAATAATCCAGATATTACAGATCTAGATCAGTTAGTAAAAATGGCTATTATCCATCATCAATTTGAGAGTATTCATCCTTTCTATGACGGTAATGGTAGAACAGGTCGTATTATTAATATTCTTTATTTGGTTAAAGAAAGGTTGTTAAATTTACCCATTCTTTATTTAAGCCGTTACATTAATCAGAATAAAATCCAGTACTATAAATTGTTGCAACAAACAAGAGATACTGGAGAATGGGAAGAATGGGTGATGTTCATGTTAGATGCGGTTGAAAAAACTGCGATTCAAACGACTTCAATTATTAAAGGAATTAAAACTTTGATGTAGAAGTATAAAATGGTTATTAGAGAAAATGAGCCCAAAATCTATTCCCAAGATTTAATTAATAATTTATTTAAACATCCCTATACTAAAATAGAATTTCTTGTAAATGATCTTGGCATTACAAGACAAACCGCATCAAGATATTTGGATAAATTGATTGATTTAGGACTTGTCCATAAGCAAAAGATAGGTAAAGAGAATTTTTATATTAACAAGGATTTGTATGCATTTCTACATGATGCGCCGCAAATACATCATTTGTAAGAACAATAGTTGATGTTATTAAAATGAGAAAATAATAACATGTGTTATAAACGTGTTAGAAAAAACAGAATAATTTAACATGTTATACAGAACGTGTTAAAAAAAATAAAAAATAATAACACGTCTTACAAACATGTTATGAAAATGAATAAAAAGAATTTGTGATTTTATATTAAACTTCTAAAAAAATCAATAACTATGAATAAAGGACTAGACGCTATGTTTATGAATTTCGGTATTAGAAATGAAGACATGGAAATCATTAAGAATATTTGCGAAGAAGCACAGATAAATTTTGACTGGTTTAAAGATTTTATTCTTAAAGAGTACCACGAGCTAAAAATGAAAAATGAAGATTTGGATAGTAAATCCTTACAGAAGATTCTAGAAAAAGCTTTGTCTAATCAATAAACAGCAATCTCATGATAATTACAAAAATTGCAGCTAAAAATTATAAAACCTATAAAGATCTGGACCTTGACCTTACAGTGAATGCTGATCAACCAATTATATTGATCGGTGGTCAAAATGGTGGTGGTAAAACCACATTATTTCAAGCGATTTATGCAGCTTTATATGGTTTAGAAGTAAAAGACAAAGATCATTTTAAAAGACTGGTTTCAGCAGCTACACCTTTTCATAATGATGTTCGTATAGAACTTGAAATTGATTTTAAAGGAAAAGTCTTGATGAAAGATTTTTTATATAAAATAAAAAGAACCTATACGCTTAATTCCCAAGAACAGCCGATAGAATCTGTAACACTTAATTTTAACGGGGATGTATTTACATACGGTGCTGCTATGCCTTTCTCACAAAGAAATAAACTAGAAGTAGAAGTAAATAAAATTATAAAAGCAAATCTTCCAAAAGAGTTAAGCAAATACTTCCTTTTTGATGCTATGGAGTCGGGTGATTTATTAAAAGAAGATTATCTCGCTCGTGTTATAAAAGAGAATATTGAAAATGTAATGGGTTTTAATAAATACATTCATTTGGAAGAAGCGGCTCATAAGTTAAAAGAAAAATATATAGCAGACTCCCTAGAAATCGAATCTGAAAGAGTAGAATATCAAAAACTTTTGGATGAAAAAAACAAGGTAGAAGCGAAAATTAAAAGTCTTAGAGAAGAACAGAAAATCAAGTTAGGATATTCAATAGATAAAAAAGATCTTTACAATAAAGCTAAAGAGGGTAAAAATTTACAGCAAGAGTTTCAGGATCAAATAAAACTTTTAGAATCTCGTATTGAAGATTTAAAACTAAAAGAAGCTGAATATTTGCACTTGACGAGCAAGTACGCTGAGGAAATTGAGTTGCAATCATTTTTACCAAAATTGACTGATACAATTAAACAAGAACTACAGTTAATCATTAACTCTAAAGATAATGCTTCTAACTCTAGTCATTTTTCAACAATGCAGTTAGATTATATTTATCAAAAAATATCGAGTTACTTGGATCATAATAAACTAGAGGGGATGTTGTCAAAATCTTTTGCAGATGATTTACTAGAGTTTATTAAGCAAGATCAAAAAAATAATACCACTGCCGAGGATTTTAGTTATTTTTCAGATGATGAGATTAATTCAATAAAATTATTACTAAACCAATCCTCTGCCAATACTTTCAATTATTTAAATCATACCAAAGACAGTTTACAAAAAGAATTAAAGCAACTTCCAATAATTTATGCAGATTTAGCAGAAGCAAAAAGCCATTTATCCACAGAAGACAGCTCCATTATTGACTCATACGAATTCAATGAATCATTATTAGCCGATTTAAAAACGAATATCATTAATCTTCAAGAAGAGATACAAAGAATTAATAAAGAGATTAATAAATTTGATATTTCAGAAGAAGAAATTCCCAACCCAAAATTGGAAATTCTTAAAAAAATTGAACCTGTATTTTCTATAATTTCAAATGCTTTATTAAGTTCAAAGAAGCAACGTATAGAAGAAATGATGAAGAATGATCTTAATTCTACATTGGTAGCCTATGCGAATCAAATAGGCAAAGTAGAACTTTCTGAAAATCTTTCTGATTTAACGTTTAAAATCTTTCATAAGTCGGGAAACGAAATTTATTTAGAAGAATTAAATGCAGCATCTAAGCAAATCATAGTGCAAGTATTATTAAAAGCATTACATCAATTTGGCGATTATAACCCTCCTGTAATGATTGATACAGTTATGGGATATCTCGATGAGGACAGTCGAGCTTCTTTGTTGGAGAATTATTTCCCTACTTTATCACATCAAACAATATTATTGAGTACCGATAGTGAGATAAGAACGCATAAAGACTTAATTAAAATTCAAGAATTTATTTCTAAAAAGTATACACTTGAAAGAGACAAGGTAAATCAACTAACAAATGTAAGAGAGGGGTACTTTAACGCTTAATTTTTTATTCTATGTTAACATTACAAACTAATTTACGTATTGCAGAAGCAGTTAATCCTAAAATGGAAGAACTTCGTGCAAAATTAGAAGATATATTAAATTTAGAAAAATACCATTTTGATCATAAGCCTTTTGCTGTAAAAGGGAATGCAAAATTTATGCGTATTTCTTTGCTTGCGGGTTTGTCTTTAAACCATATAAGAACAGAAAATTTTCTTAGTCTTTCAATGACGAGCAATAGTATCCATCCAACTTTATTTACAGTTCATAATTTATCGAACTATTTAAATACTTTGCTTCACTTCAGATATGCCCATCTTAATATCAATTGGGAAGATAGCATTACACGTAGTAAGGTGATTTGCGAAGAAATTTTAAAAGGTGCAGAGTATTTGCTTAAAGGAGATAATTTATTAGAATGGTTGTCTTTTTCAGGTAATAAATCAGCAGCTGCTAATGCTATACCTCACCTAAATCTTAATATTGGAGAGTATGCGGATGATATTCCTGCTTATTTAGATATGAATAGTACAGCAGTGACCAATACACAAATTTTAATTGCAGGGACAACAGGATCAGGTAAATCTAATTTGTTAGCTGTTTTAATGAATGAAATTAGATCCCTTTCCGTGGAAACGAGCTATCCGGTAAATTTCTTGTTTTTTGATTATAAAGGTGAGTTTTCTGATGTTGCAAATAATGATTGGTTGAACCATTTCTCGGTGGATAGAACCGCTATTTTAGATCCTATCGTAGAACCACTGCCTTTTACACCTTTCAAAAACTTTGTAAATGCTAATCAGCAGGAAATTAATATTTATTCCACAGAAATGGCTAATGCATTATGTGCGATTGATAGAGCATCTATTAGTGCAAATATGAGTAATCGATTATCAGAAGCGATTATAGAAGCTTATGTTCAAACCAAGGGACATCCTATTACTTTCGAATTAATCTATGAATGCTATACGGAAGTACAACCTAAAAATGATAAGGAAAAAATAGACAGTGTTAAATCTGTTTTAAATCAATTGATAAGGTCTAATTTATTTCAAATTGAAGATAAGATAGATTTAATTAAAAACAGTTTTATAGTTAAAATGGATAAATACGCAAGCGATGGTCCTGTTGGTAAAGCAATTGTTTATTTTATCATTTCTAAGCTTAATTCTATTTACGAAAATTTGTCTCAGCAAGCTAATGATGGAGAAAAAGTCCAATTAAGACATTTTACAATCATTGATGAAGCTCACTATATGTTAGACTTTGATAACAAACCATTAAGAAACTTAATTGCTGTAGGTAGAAATAAAGGGATGAGTGTGGTCTTAGCTACACAAAATATGGAGCATTTTAAATCTAAACATTTTGATTTTTACGCCAATGCTCAATATCCGCTGATTATGAAACAACAATCAATTAATGATGGAGTACTAAAAGATCTTTATGGTACAAGTCCTTCGGAATTACTTGAATTGAAACAAGCAATTGCAGGCCTTGGAAAAGGAGAATTAATTATAAAGAATAATGAAGCAATACTGATGGGTATAGGGAAAAAATTTAAAAAAATTAAAGTCAGACATTTGATATAAACTTTACCTCGCATTTTAAGACAAAACCCAATTACTCTTAGAGGAATAGTATACACTAAAAAGTTAATATTAAAAATACTATAAATTTAATTTGAATTTTTATGGATAGTCCAAAGAAAAAAAGGCATTCCCATGCTGAATTGATTGAGATTTTTAGTCAAAAAAAAATACCGGATGAATTTCATTCAAGATTCATTAATGAATATGACAGAATTTTCAATGAATTATATGAAGATGCAAAAGATTGGATTGATGATGATTTTAACGAAGATGAATCAGTACAGAGTAGTGCATTAGATGTAACTTTTATGTTTGTTGAGCCTTTTTTAGAACAAATTGAAATTGGACATAGTGCGGAATGGGCCGAAATAATGGCGAAGTATAGCGAAGAGGATGAAAATGTCGCATTTCATTATGCGTATCAGGGAGTGTTTGAAAAAGATTCAGCAAAAGCCATAGATGAATTGATTATTCATTGTAAGTGTTTGAATGGAGACGAACATTTTGTAAGATACTTACTGTATTTGTTTCAATGTGGTGATGGATACTCGGAACCATTAGAAAAAGCAAAAGTGTATTCCGAGATTTATAATAAACAAATAGAATTGGGTAAATCTAATGTCTTTGCTCACGAATATGCAGATTTAATAGCGGAAGACGTATATATAGAATCCTATTGCGAAGCATATGCTACAATTTATGATCAATCACTAAAACAAGGAAAATCTGAACAATACGCTCGTAGATATGCATATATGTATAGTGAATGGATAGGTAATCATTATGGAAAATTATCTGATGCATATGAGGATAGTGATTTTGTATTCTGGAATGAAAAAATGATAGGAAATATGAAAGGTTGGGAATATGCCAATGAGAATGAACTTTCAGATAGGCAATCTTTTATAAAAATATATGAAAACATACATATAAATACTTACTACGCAGATATTCCGCCATTACCTAAGATGAACAATGAGCAAATAGATAAAATGATCTTGGAAAAAGCAGTAGAGAGTTATGAGAGATTGAAATCCAATGAATGATGGAAGTAAATAGAAAATAAATTTGATAAGAAAGGAAATAAAAAACTCAAGAAAATTTTTTTCAATTAATGAGATATTATGACGGTTTAAAGCATCATTAAATTTTGGCTGTTTATATGCTTCGATATAAGTGAAAAACCAATATTGGATTTTTAAACCTTTTCTTAAAATTTCCCAAAATCATTTAAATTATAATAAACAATCTTCAACCCAATGTTGATGAGTTTGTAGATCCCAAAATAGGTAAAATGAAATTCTTTCTTACACCCATCAATAGTATACTTTTATGGACTCTTGATTCCTTTTGAATTTAGGATAGTAATAATTGAAATATATTTTAATTATTACTATATGATTTCTAGGAGTCATTTATCATCCCTTGATTGGAAAGCAATAATCAAAATATTTTAAACGACTTATATTGTCATTGTATAAAAATAATTTTACAAGAAAGTAAACTCAAATAAATAAAATAAAACTATGGTTGAAGTTGAAAGTATAAGCTTAAAAAGTTTATTTGAAAAAAAATTAGTAATTCCTGAATACCAAAGACCTTATGTATGGACTTCAATTGAAATTAATAAACTTTTAAATCAGTTTAAAGAGCATATAAAAAGAGAAATTAATGAAGGTATTAAACCAAATTTTTATTTAGGAAGTATAGTTCTACACAAGGAAGGAGATTATTATAATATAATTGATGGCCAACAAAGAATAACAACATTACAAGTTCTAGGGTTGTTAAAAGATGTTGCTTTTAATGAAACAGAGTATTCGCATCCTATTAGTTTAAAAAATATTAAAGTAAACTATCATTTTTATAAAACTCAAGATTTTCAACTTATTGATTATGATTTGATTAATGTAACGGTGGTCACTACTTTAAGTGAAGATATGGCTTATAACTTTTTTGAAACTCTAAATACAGGAGGGAAAAGGTTAGGCGGTACTGATATTTTAAAAGCGCATCATTTACGTTGTATTGATCAGGTAGAGGAAAGAAATTCTTTTGCTTTTAAATGGGAAAAAAGTCAAAAAAATTTAGAAGTAGTGAACCGAATGTTAAGTAAAATTAGAAGATTGGATTATTTGAAAAAGCATCATTTTATTCCTGATAAATTTACAAACGACATTACATGGAAAAATGTTCTTACTGAAGATTTTGCAGATAAAACCCATAAAAAAAATAGAGATATAGGGTATTCATTTGTGGAAATTGAAGAAAATACCCATACTATAACCGCAGATAAATATGCAATAAGGCAACCCTTAAATCAGGGAATTAATTACATTAACTATTTGCTAAACTTTACTAATGACTATAATTTTTTATTTGATACGGATAACAATAAAAAAGATACTTATGCTAAGTTTAATAAATATATCATTAATGTTATTGATGGTACAGTTGATTTAAGGCATTATTATCAAATAGCATTGCTATGTTTTGTGGACCGTTTTGGAAGAAAAAATGTTACTGAGTTTGCGTTGTATTTGTTTCGATATATTTATAGTCTTCGCTTAAAGGATCAATCCAGAATTTATGAAGCTACTGTAGTCAATTTTATAAATGATACTAAAATTTTAGAGCGAATACTTAATGCTTTTACCTATGAGGAGCTTTTAACGTATTTTAAATATTACAAAGTTGATATCAATACCATTGATTTAAAAGGAGTTAAGTTGCGTTATTTTAATAGAGTGAGTGATTTTTTTAAGGAAAATGCTGGTTCTATCATTACAACTGAAAACTTTGACACAGATTTAAAGAATGCCATTGTAAATTATCTTAATAAATAAATCAATGAATTTTACAACAAAACCTATTGCAATTGAAACAATAGTTGCAGATGATTTAGAATTTCTTATTCCGGTTTATCAACGTCCTTATGTTTGGGATGATATTGAAATTAAAAAGTTATTAGAAGATTTAAAATACAATTTTGAAAATAATACTAATGAGTATTTTGTAGGTAATACTTATGTAATAAAATCTACTAAAGATGCTCGTCCTAATCTTTATGAAGTAATTGATGGTCAACAACGATTTACAACATTTTGGTTACTATCCTATTGTTTTAAAGTATTAAATGTAAATACAAAATTGATTAATTATTTGAATCTTAATAATGATATTCGATTTGATTTTGATATACGTATTGAAGTATATGAGTATTTAAAGGGATTATTAGATGGTACTTCTGCTAATAGATTTCATGATATAAGTAATTTGGAGTTTTTAAAAAATATTGCAGCTGGTATTGAAACCATAAAAGGATATTTAAATCAGCTAACGAATGAAAAAGAAAAAATTGATTTAATTAAGTTTGGAGATTTTATTTATAGTAAAGTCATTTTTATTTTTAACGAAGCACCTATCAATACCGATTTAAATTCTTTATTCGTAGCCTTAGGAACAAGTGGAATACAATTACAACAATCGGATATTTTAAAAGCAAGATTACTAGATAAACTTGAAAAAAATAGTCGTGTTGAATATGCAAAAATTTGGGAAGCTTGTGAAAATATGAATAATTATTTTGAAAGCAATGTTAAAGATTCTTTTTCATTTGATACTGCTCAAATAATTAAGTCTGATTTTAAAAAATATGATTCAAGTAAATTTTTGACTGTTCATAAAAATGAAGTAATAAATAACAATAGAAAAACAATTTCACAAATTGTTAATTCAGATGTTGATATTATTTTTGATGAAAGTAAATCAGTTAGAAATTCGCAATGCCGTTCTATTGTTAGCTTTAATATGTTTTTATTACATGTTTTAAGGATTTATAAATATCAAAATCTTCAAGGCGATATAAATTCATTGGATTCTAAAAAGTTATTAGAGACTTTCAAAATAGATGATATTAAAGATATACCTGCATTCTTTAAACTTCTATGGGAGGTCAGGTATCAATTTGATAAACATGTGGTTAAATGGTTAAAAGATGAGGATGAAAGTTATGATGAAGAAGAAAAATTATTATTATCTGAAATCAATACTAGTGAAAAAAATGATAAATCTTATTTTTCAAGAAGTGAAAAGGGTTTATCTAATTTACAGATGTTACAGTCTATATTATATTTTAATAATATTCCAAATCAAGTTTGGTTAACTCCTTTTTTAAATTTTTTAATTTCAAATGATATTGATAGTTCAGATGATGCAAAACTATTAATTGAATTAGAGCGTAATGATAATATTTTAATTCCAGGTGATAAAAAACAAACTACTTGGGAGATTTTAACCGATAATAATAATTTTCCGAATATTGATGATATTCTTTCTATATTGAATCAGGAATCAGGAACAAAATTTAATCATTATTGGTTTTATAAAATAGAGTATTTACTCTGGAAAAATTGGGATAAAAATGATGATAAATTGAAAAGATATAGAATAACTTCAAAAAATTCAATTGAACATGTTTTTCCTCAAAATGACGAATACAAGAATAGATTAGTAAATGAAAGCGATGACCGAGATTGGTTAAATTCTTTTGGGAATTTAGCCTTACTTTCTGTAGGACAGAATTCAGAATATAGTAATCAAAATGTTGCCAAAAAGAAAATAGATTTTCAAAGAAAAAACACCTATGATTCCCTAAAATTGGCCAAAGTTTATGAATTTGAAAGTTGGAATACAAAGGAAATAAAAGAGCATCAAAACACTATGTTTTTAATGTTTGAAAGTCATTACAAAAATTAAATTAATAAAACCGCGATTACTATGAAATAACCAAATAAAATTTGCAAAACTTTGTAGGGTTTTCTTAGGCATATAAAACCTCTGAATAATAAAGTTAAAAGGAAGGAATTTTCACCTTCCTTTTTTTTATTATTTATTGGTGGCAAAAGTTATTCCTCACAGGTTGTTCCCCAACAGAGCCTGCTTCCGCTTCGTTTTGCCGTTGTAAAATTACGAAATTAAGCTACATTTTTTACTTCATATAGTCTATTCTGTCTTACACAAGCACAAATACTATGCACTATTTTATTTCGCACATTATTTAAAACCAGCATTTTATTTTTCCCTTCCTGCACCTTTCTGTTGAAATATGCTCTCATTTCAGAATGATGAGTAATGCTTGACAACGCACACATATGCAGTTGTTTTTTGAGTTTCTTGTTTGCCATAAAATGAACATTAGGCTTTGCTCTTACACTTTTACCAGAAGTATATTCAAAAGGAACTACGCCACAGTAACAAGCTAATTCTCTAGGTGTATTAAACAATGTAAATTCATTTGTAAAACAAATAAGAAGTAATGCTGTAATATTTCCTACTCCAGGAACAGAAGTAATCTGGGTATATATTTTTTCTAGGTTTGAATCTTCGGAAATATATACTTCCAGTTGTTTTTCAATTTTCTTAATATCTGCATCCAGAGCTTTTACTGTTGCTTTTTGATAGCTATTATTTGTTTTGGAAATCTCCAAATCAAAAATTTTCATTTCTTTTACATTTCTCAAAAGAGAAGCTTTGAAAACTACCATCTTTTCTCTTAATGCTAATAATGCTCTTATTTTTTCCAAGGACTTTTTTAGGAGCTTTATAAAGTAGAGCTTTCTCTTGGTTTTTCTCTGCATATCTAGCAATCCTTTCTGCATCAATTTTATCGTTTTTACCTCTTTGTACACCTATACTACGTAAATTCTAAATGACATTTCTATCCACAAATTAAAATTACTGGCAATTAATACTTTAGATAAAATTTTTCCATACATTCATGTATGTTCCATGCAAATTAAAGTTTCTTCTAAACTTACTTTTTCAGATTTCAACCATTTTTGAAAAGATTTCACTCCTTTTAAATCGTTAACAAACTGATGATGAATTGCTGCTCCAAATGGGGAAAACAACAGAACAGCATCAAAATACTCTTTGGAAATATCAATTCCCACAAAATGTTTAAATTTGTTCATAACAATAATTTTTAGGACAACCAATACTGAAATCATATCAAAACCTTGATAATAGGCCTAAAAACCTTAATTACTATTCTGATGCTTTTCAGTAAAACCAACAAAGTCCTAATCGGGGGATAAGTCATTAACTTTGATAGCGCGAAGGTGTACTTTGTTGGTTAGGTTGTTTTCAATAAAATTAATCATTTTATTATTTTACAAATCTAAAGGATGGCGGATTTTTAACCGAAACTCTGTCATTCTGAACGAAGCGTAGCAAAGTGAAGAATCTCTTTATAATAGAATAGGTTCTTTTCTACATACATAAACTGAAAAACCTGTGCACTTCCCAGAACATCTAGATGTTCCTTAGAGTCCTCAAAAACGCAATCATTTCACCAATTCTCCGTGAACTTTGTGAAAGAAAATAAGCAGACTTTCCACCCCGCTTCATAACGAATGAATTTCGCTAACTTTGCTCCCTTAAAAACATAATGAGAATAAAATAAATCTTTGCGTGTAAAAAAATCAGAATTCACAACTAACTATAAACAATTTTCCACTCTTTAGGGTCGGGGAAAAGAAAATTGTGTCTGTTAAAGTGGTATTGTTTTTTGGAGCTGTAGTTTTGCATAAGACCCAATGCCTCATATTTTTAATCCGTGACCTCCATCTCATCACTACATCACCACATCATCACATTATCACATCATCACATCATCCCGCATCAATTTCCCCACCGCTTCAAAGCGAATGAATTTCGCCAACTTAGCTCACTTAAAAACATA
>ERZ650302.1136-NODE-1136-length-15123-cov-6.683634_pt1 | contig 15123 bp, 20 predicted proteins | sample MGYA00376238_ERZ650302 | MGnify/ENA primary metagenome ERZ650302 (study PRJEB26733, sample SAMN07839298) | wastewater metagenome | biome: urban; feature: wastewater treatment plant; material: waste water | place: USA: North Carolina | collected 2016-04-28 ... | reverse complement strand
TTCAAGTATTGCGCTGCCAATTTGGTAAACTCATCTAGAGGGGCGTAGCCATTGGGTGCGCCTTTTTGAGTTTTATCTTCTTTGGCTTGAAACAAGGTTGCGTGGGCATCGTTTGCCCCTTTATGAGCGTTAAACTGGTCGTTTTCTACCTTTGCGTTTAGTACGCTGGTAAGCCCAGAGATAGAACTCTGAGGGATGGATTCGTTTTTGTTCCAAAAGCTCCCCCATGAAGCCCAAAATTGTGCTTGTGTGGGCTTCTTGCTCGTCATGAACCAATCGTATATTTCTGCTAATGTTGCCATACTATCCTATATATTCAATGAAATAAACTACTCGATACGGATTCAAGATAGAAAATGCTTGATCGTTTCCTTGATAATCGGTATAATCTCCAGCTCCATTGTAACCTTCCCATGGCTCAGATATTACACCCGTACCAACACCAGAAAAAGAACCCGTTCTGTGACGGTGACGAGGCATTTCGTCAATAGAAAGCTTTTTATTTTTTTGACCACCCGTTTTGCCCATTACGTTAAATTCAGATTGCACATTGTCAAAACCAACTGGCATACGACCACGCCAGTCAATAACTTCCTGCCATCCCGCAGGAATATCTACAGCGGGTTTGTTCCATAAAACCATCCCGCCTCCTGCTTGAAAAACAGCATTTTTTTTCTCTAATATTTCTAATCTTGCCACTAAATCAGTCGGAATTGCTTTCGTTTCTATTGGGCGTTTAAAATTACTCCACAACCAAGATGTTTCAGCAGTTCCAAAGGTGGCATAACGTAGTGTATGCACTGTTTTGACAACACCATTCTTAAAGCCTCTATTGATGGGGGTTTCAATAATGATAACCGTTGAAGTCGGGGTCACCGATGCGGATTTGAAATCATACAACTCACCATCAATATAAACCACGCCATCCTGCACTGTAGTGCCTAAAGTTTCACATCCTGAAATAATAGTCAAATTACCAGCTAATGAACCGTAAGCATTAAAAATAGAATAAGCCGTTTGCTGTTCCTGTAATCTTTCAGACTTCAATGGCCAACCGCCTGTTTGTATAAAATTTGTTTTATTCATTAATCAAAATTTTAAATCGTTTTCCTCCAGCTTTATAATATTTCACGTGAGCGTTAAGCGCATCTAATTCTCTGTTATATAATTCCTCAGGTACATATACAATGAAGTCTAATCCAGTATCAGCCGTTTCAGATTCAGTGCGAATGAAAATGGTTTCAGGTTCTGAGTCCGTTTCGAGCCATACATCTTGTTCTTCAGCTTCAGTAAAAATGTACTGTGTATCAAACAATAGTCCATCGCCTATATAAATTCTTCTCTCTACACGGTCAAATTTGTCATTAAGTGACCCTCTTAAATAACATACTTGGCCTGTATGTTCAAGCTTGTACAAATTGTCAATTCTCCAATTATACCACTTGTCATACAAATCCTTTAATGGGCGTAGAATCACCTTTAAAAACTGAATAGATGAAACATCACGCCATTTGTTGGGCAAATTTTGAACCCCAAAAACATTATAATTAATATCAAACCACATAGGTGATGTTGTCAAAATTTACAATTTCAAAATACCCGCTTTCAGCAACCTTTGAAATAAAAATAGGTTGTGGAGTTCCATAACCTCCAATATTTGCATCAATCCAAGAACTCTCAGCGCTTAACAAGGTTGCGTCCAAAACACCCGGTACTAATTGTATTTTATCAATTAAAGCAGAGAGTTGTAACTCACCATTAAACTTGAGCTCTTTCATAAATTGTTTCAATGCTTCGTTTACTGGATAACCTCCACCATCGGCTCCTTTCTTCATCCCTGTTTCACTAATCAACAATGGATCACGTTTAATTCTTAAATTCAAAAAGAGTTTATCAGCTTTGTAATTGATAATAGTGATTTCAACTCCAGCTACACGTATTTCACTTATGTATGATTCAATTGCTTCAACTTGAGCTGGATCATCAAAATCGGTCAAAACCCTATTTACCTCACCAGCTATTTTTAAAATAACCCGGCTACTATCTTCAGCTTCATTAACCGCAGCATATTTTATTATTTTCGAAGCTTCAATTTGTTCTAAAGTTGCGTTTCCATTATCAAAATAATCTTTGTCCTGGACTAAATCAAAACCGTACTGAAAACGCAAAGCCATTGTTCTATACCAAGAAACGGTACCCGTTTTTTGATTGGCCAGTTTGTCATTAATCTCAGCTAGATGGTTGTCAAAAAAACCCTCATGAATGGCTATAGCTGTAGCGAGAATAAAAACAAATAGCCTGAAAATTGCATACATAGAATCAGAGCTTAAAGCAAATGACAACACCTCATTAGAAGCAATATCTGTCAACATCTGATTTTGTATTTGTGTTACTGTTCTAGCCATTATTGTACTATGAAATTATTACCGATTTCCCAAAAACCTATACCCGATTTACCCTCTGTCAATGCTTTTTGTTCCTCTGTTAATGCAGTAGCTGGTTCCATTTGATTGAGTTCGAAAAAATTAATTACCTCTTGAGCTCCATAATCTTTAGTTGGCAAATTCAATAATTGCCCTGGTACTAAATCATCTGTTATACTTACATTGTTCAAAACAGCAATGTCTATAACCGCATCTATAGAACCACAATGCCTGATTGCTATATCAAGCAATGTTTGATTATGTAGTGCTATTATCTTCATCTAATTCAAATTGTTTGTAAAACTTTTTATTGATTATTCGAATTAATGTCTTCGCATAACGAACTCCTAAACTGTCTAAATTCTCTAAAAGACTTACCAAAAGCTGCCAAATAATGCCTAGTAAAACGGCCCAATACAACCACGCAAACGGATCTAATTCAATATCCACTATTTTGATAAAATCGGCATTTTTGGCAAAAGTGTTCAGGATGTAAATAGGAACTAAATAGGTTGCTATTTTTAAAATCATCCTTCCAAACTTTCTACTCTCATGACGTTCACCACGCTTTAAAGAAGCTTGAACACCTGTATACCATTCTGAAATTAAAAGAACCACGTAAGCGATTAAAAACAAATGATTAAAGCCAAACAAAAAACTGACAGTACTGAATATTAAAGCCAAAACAATATCTATTTTAATGATAGGTGTTGATGTGTAAATGAACCCGAAAGCGCTCTTTAGAAACTCATCCAAGGAGACAAAACCGAATCCTTTTAAAAAATAATTTATCATTCTCATATTTCAATGTTTAAATTTTCAATTCCTTTACTGGTGTCAATGGTTGCATTGTTATAACCATCATAGTTTAACTGAAGTTTTAAATCACGTTTAAACTCATCTGTAGTAATTGTTCTTTTGATATAATTGATAGCTCCAAAACCCGCTAGGGGAAATTCTTTTAATTCCCCTGGCTGTAAGTCCAGAATATCCAATACGTGTTGTTGGTCACTTTGTCCAGTCGCAAAGTCAGAACCTGATGCTGTAGTTACAAAAGCCAAAGCTCCGTTTTCGTCTCTCAATATATCTTGTCTCATTTTAGCTTATTGTTCCAGTTCCTGTTCCTGTATGATTGGTTGCCGTGCCTGTAGTGGTTACAGTTACGCTGACAGTTCCCGACATTATGTATTCTTTTATTGCTAGCATCAATTTTTCGGCATATACAACCTTTGCGGTGTCATAATCATCAGCCTGAATCATTTCGTTCTGAAGAGCGATTATTTTTGATTTAAATGCGTTATCGTTTAATGCCATTAGCTTAATAATTGATTTGTTTTATCCTTTAAATCAGCAAATACTAATTTGTCTGCAGCTGAAAATTTCCCTGGTCCCGATGGTGTCATTATTATAGCTTTACCCAGTTGGTCAAAACCATCGTTTAATATTGATTTAAGACTTACATCACCATTGGTAATCTTGAACTTTCCAGACTTCATTTCGAAGACCTGATCACCAATAGATATCGTAACATTTCCTTCTTTGAATTCGAACAACTGATTACCCATTTTAATGATCAGTTTTTCAATATCTGAAACCCCAATAACAAACATACTATTGGTGTTTTTTAACCGTCCAATAACCACTTTCGAGCCTACTTTTGGATAAACTGTAAACTGGCTATCCGTTTCTTCAATAATAGCATTCAATCGTATATCTTCATAATCATCAACAGTACAAGTATCGCCTTCGACCGCTTTGACCGTTCCAACGAACAAGACAAACCCTTTTGTTTGTTTAGTATTTCCTTTGATGACTTGTACCAATAGTTGATCTATTTCACTCATAGCTTATAACTCAATTTATTAGTCCGTTTTATGCCGTCACTACCATTCACATCAATAGTTACGCTTTCAATAAAGTATATTCCATCTTGATGTTTGTCTTTATAAAATGGGCGGGTTAATTGAGCAGCATCTCCGGGTTTAGTTCTTGGATAACACCAGCTATCAAATCCGCCTCTAAAGCCATCGAAATAATTTGAATATAAAGACCATTCAGCCCATTCTATCATTTCTGACATTGTTAACCCGGGCATACTTTTCTTAATTGTGTTTCCGCCCTTCATTCCAGTTACATACTTTAACTTTTGACCGTTCGATTGTTCCGATTCTACAATGACTTCGACAATGTGATCCTCTTTTCTTTCAAACTTCAAATCACTACCACGCCTAATATTTTTTCCGAAATCAAATTGATGTGGTTTTAATTTTTCTTCTGTTGTTTTTTTCTCTTCTTCCGTTTTAGGCTTACTCGCAATCATACCAACAACTAAAACCCTAGGGTTTTTGAAGTAGGCTCGAATACCTAATTTTTCTCGAAGTTCTTCCAGAACCTCATAAGGATTAGCATCATCAATTAACCATTTACTAATCGAATAATCGCCATTGCATTCAATGGTGTAGCTTGCTGGCATTACGGCTTTCAAAATATCAATCAGTTTCCCGGACTTTATAAATTGAGTTACTCGAGGCGCTTTCTTGAGTTGAAACATTTCATCCTCGCATTCTAAAACCAAAGGAGTTTCTGCTCCAATTTTTGTAATATAACCTTCAAATTCCGTCTCAAGCTTTCCATCATAACCCAACTCAATTTTAATGGCATCGCCACGTTTCATAAAATCTAAAATAGATTTTCCCGAAATATTTATGGATTTACCCACTTTGTCAACTGCATTTCTAAATTCCCTGGGCAATTCCAGTTTAGCATTATTGGCCAGCACTTGTACGCTGGATTCAATGTGAATAGACTGGCAAACGGTAAACTGTAATTTATCAGCAATCGTAATTCTCAAACTGATGTTGTAATACAGATAATTCATTAACTATTCGGTTTCAAAAGAGTGAAATTCACAGCTTTTATTGAACTTGCATTTATTGAAAATTGTACTGTGTCCTGATAGCCTTCTACAGACGTAAAACTGATGGAACGGAAATAAACACTATCAATATCCCTTTCTTCAAATTGCTTTCCAATTACTTTAACAATACCGTTATATTTCCAGTTCTTATTTAATTGTCTAATTTTATCACTTGGGTAAATCCTGTTTTCTACATCAATCAACAAGCCGTTTATAGTGATATTCCAAGGCTTTGTCCCCCATCGCTCGACTATTATTGGGTCATCATCATTGACCTCGGTTTCGATTAGGGATTTTTCTTGGTCAAAACCCATCAATAAAGGAGGTGCAAAAATCGTATCCCCATTTACTGCCAATATTGAATTAAATGTCAAAGGGTCTAATCCTGGGATTTGAAATTGATTGTATTCCAAATCATCTTGAGCCAAAGGATAGATTTTGAAATTATAATCCTTGTTTTCCTTTTTCTCAATAAAAACCTTATCAATAGCTTTGCCTGCTGCCATCATCCCGAAGGCAGCAGCATAGCGAGCGACTAAATCAATAGTGATGTTTTTAGGGAAAGCCGTCACATCATCAAAGACTTTCTTATATGCGTTACTCATTATGATTAGGTTTTTGGAGCTATAATACCTTTATCTACTAGCCACTTTACTTGAGCCCATTTTTGAGACCAAATATCATCATCCAATTGTTCCGGGAATGGTATATGCAATACGTGGCTAATCATTGCATCTATCTTAAAAATCATGTCGTGTTCGTCATCATTAATCAATCCCGAACAATCGTCTAATACTTTTTTATGCGATTCTCTCGAATAGGGATTAACTCAGCCAATGCAGTTACGCAGGTAAAAAACAATGCATCATCATTCAGTACTTGGTCTTTTTCTGTCAGTAAGCAGTTTTTTACCAAAATCTCTTGAGCTTTTGCTGGGTTGTTATTTTGATATTTTAAATATTGCCCCATTGTTCTACGATCTGGGACACAAACGATAACTTCTAAGCTATCATTACCATCATCATCTAATGGAAGTTCAACACGTCTTAATTGTTCTTTACCGCCAGCCTTTTCAATTTGTTCTTGGGTTAATTCTATTTTTGCCATTATATGGAATGTTTAAAGTTGATTTAAAAAGCCCTCCCGTAAGAGGGCTTGAGTGAAAAATGAAAAATGTAGTAGAAATTATGATTGATAAATGTTCAAGTCTACTTTCAAAGCAAACATGTTATACTCTTTTTTAAGACCCATATCTCCAGTTACATCACGACCTTCATTTTGGAACTTAGCCAAAACACGATCAGTAACTATGATATTGAATTCATTAGTAAATGTGAATATGATTTCAAAAGGAGCAATATTCAAAATACTTCCACCTTTAGCCGCCATTTCTAACGGTACGATGTCATGCATCATAATTCCGATGGTGCAAGAAGGTGTTTTTTTTCCACGGCTCCATGAAGAAGGCTCATTACTCATTGTGTAATTCAATTGATGTTCTTGCTCGTTACCATAGGTAGCTGAGGCGATATCAATAGGAACTCCATTCATAAAGCATTCTACATCGGCACTATCATAGGCTTTGCCGTTACGAGTTATTTTAGCCATTAATTGATGATTTAAGGTTAATAGTTCCGTTTAAAAATCCTAAAACTCCAGTAGGCTGCACATTAAATGACACCTTCAATTCTTTAGCAATCAACAAATCACTATCAGGATCAACTGTTGTTTTACCTGCAGATATTTCACTAGCGTTTTCCATATCAGTAAAAATACGGTCGCCAATACCTTCTAAACTGACAATTACACCAGTTGGTAACTTACCTGCTTCGTTTACTGGATAGGTCTTTTTTACCTTTGGCAAATAAGCGGTTCTTAACTGTCTAGCACAATCATCCATTACACGACCGTAAGCAATAGTATGCTCATTCATGTTGCCCTCACTATCAATAACTACAGGGGCGCATACATGATCTCCATTAATTCTGATTCCTGCAAGTCCTGAGTAAGCCAATCCAAAAACATAACCTTTGTCTTCAAAGGTTTGTAATTGTGCAAATACTTCTTTATTGGTTTGATGGTTAGACAATCCTGGTACCATCCAAGCAGATTTTGTGGAATCCATTAAGTTAAAGGCTTCATTGTCGCCAATGTTTTGATTAATTGCAGCTGCTGAGCACACACCTAAAACAGTTCCTACATCGGCAAATTTTTGAGCAATTCCACTTTTTGTCTTAGCGTATTGCCAATCTTGACCAATTACGAGCGTTACCTTTGTTGCTTCAACATTTTCGATATCTCTCAAGTCTGGAACAACAGATGATAAACCACCTAATTGATAACCTTCTAAAAAGATATGAGTAGGCATAAACTGGTTATAAGCCCATTCTGCTATGCCTTGTGCTATTGGTATAGCACTAAGTACATCAGGAACTAAACCATCAACAGGAACACCCGCAACAGTAGGATTCAAGGCAACAGCTAACTGACGAACTTTAAAGTCTGAATCTATTAACAGTCTTTTGATCATGTCACCTGAAGCATCTTGACAAATTGTAACTAATGTTTCAGTTTGCGGAACAATCATGAAATTCAATTCAGTTCCTTCGCCTGCCTTTCTATAGAATTCTCTAACATGGCGATAAACATTGACATTGTTTTCTTTATCAAATGCCTCTGTAATACCATATTGCTCAGCATCAAATAACCCGTATAGTTTTACCGACACTTTATGCGCCAAATCAGCGATGATAGGCGAACTAACAATGATAGCAGAAACACTTCTATCATTGTCTAGTTTATTAGCGCCTACTTTGCCTTTTTTTATTTTTACAGCATCTAAGTTTGCCATTTTTTAAATAGGGTTTAAATTTACTTTTGGGTACCGGTGTCTGCGTTTCCGTTTGTTTCAGTTCCTGCAGCTCCATCAGTTGCTCCAGTCACTGTTTTTGCTTCTATAACTTTGATCGCTTCAATTAATTCAGCTTCTTTTTTAGAATAGGCCTCTTTAACTGTTTTGCGGTCATCACCTGCATACTGAGCCAATTCTTTTAATGAATCAACTTTTTGAATTGCTTCGATAGTTTTACCTGCATTTAAAGCAACTATTTTTTCATCTTCAGGAACTCCTTGAGGTCTCTCAAATTTTTCCAGTTTTTGTCCAGGCTTTAAACTCAAAGAACCGATATTCTCAGAAGTGAAAAATTCGCCTTTAGGATTCGCCCAAAGGACTTGGTGTGCTGTACTAGCAAACATCGTTGCCGCTGTTTGCTTTAAAGTTTCTTTACTCATTCGTTAATAAGATTAAGCGTTAGTAGTAACCAATGCAGCAATAGCACGGGCTTTTTTAGGAGACACTAAATAATAGTGACGGTAGTTTACAGCAGCAGCTTGATTTTGTGTATCAGGCTCATCGTAGTACATTTTAGTACTTCCTTCAGCTCTAAACATATCAGGAGCATAGAACGCTACTGAAGCTACATTGTGAATTGCAGAGTTAAATACCGCACCAAATGAAACCTTAGTGTTATCTGCTGCCAAATAGAATGGCATAGCGTGATACAAATACACTTTGAAACCATGAAACAACGGTCTTAATTGACCAGTAGCAATGTTCAAATAGTCTTTATAAAAGTCTTTAACTTCTTTTACAATTCCGGTGTTGTGAACGGTATTTAAAATCAAAATACGGTTTCCATCATCTGGAATTCCTGCTGCACTCATATCACCACCCAAATCGATAATATCGTTTACTGTGGCTAATTTTTTCCCTGCCACAGTTGCACCTGAAGTACCGCGCACTGGCGTGTTTATCGTGTTAGATTGTGGAGCTAATGCGTGAGCCGCTTTGGCAAATTTCTTTGCTAAAATGGCGTTTTTGTGTTTCTTGTTCACAACAGAAATCTTATCGTAACTGATAGCGTAAAGCTCATCATCAGTTACTTTAGTCGCTACTGTTGTAAATTTATCCAGGTTAAATGCAATATCACCATCTTCCAATTCTGAATATCCAATCGGATAAGTTGTGTTATTTATTAATACTTCAGGATCGGCGCCAATATCAACTAAATGGATTACCTGATTTTCTCCACTTCCTGAGCTTTGTACCCATCTGCTTTCATCAGGAATCTCATTTAAAAATGAAGCTTCTATTTCAGGCTGAAAAGACTCTACTAATTCTCCAGTCCATATTTCACGATATACACCAGCCATAGTAATACCAACAAATAAGTTTGGGGCAAAAAATTGCAATCCAGTGCCTCCTGCAAATACTACAGTTGCAACGATTAAGGGATTAAATCCCGTTACTGGACTAATTAGATAGCCTACAACTAGTGCCAGGATCAAGTTGGTTAAAATGGCTGTGATTGATAATTTAGTTTTTTTCATAATTGATATTTTTTTATTAAACTACTCCGCCAAGAGTTTTTTTTAATTGATTTTAAAGGTTAAAGGTTATTACTTTTTGTATTTTGCATTTAACAACGTCTGGAATACCTCAGGTTGCTCTTTAGACAAAGCTTCAAAACCTTTAGGATCTTCTTTTTGCCATTTGTCAAAATCCCAATTCTCACGACCCGCCGCATTAGATTCTTTTTTGAAATTGCCCGTGATTTGATTGGTAATAGGATTACGTGCAGGAATAGCACCTAAAACCGTTTTCAAAGCTTCAATTCCTTGACTGGTGCCAATAGCCTCGTATGTTGCTTTTTGTTCAAGTGTAAGCTTACCTGCTTTAATACCAGCTTCAATTTCAGCAGTAACTGCTGTTTTTATTTGGTTTTCTAAAGCAGACTCAGCAGTCGTGCGTCTTTGAATTTCTGCATCAAGTTTGCCTTGAAGTTCTCTTTTTTCGGATTCAAACTTTGCATTAACAGCAGCTATAACCGCCGTATCTGAACTTTGCTCTGTAACACCAGTAAGGCCTAGAGCTTCAATAATTGGTTTTTTCATATTGCTATCTAAATTTATTTGTGATTGTTCGGAATTGGGATTTAACAAAGCCGTGAATTGGTAATACATTCCTTCAGCTCCTAATTCTTGTGGATTAAGATTGGCTGTTAGTGTATCGCTTTCGGGTTCTATAATGGCTGAAATCAAACCTTCCTTTAAAGCCTGTTCTGCATCAAACCAGTTATCGCCAGTCATCCATTTGGATACATAACTTTCAGCTTTACCAGTGCTTGAGGCTAGGAGTTTTATAAAGTTTTTCTCCATTGAACGCATCAGTTTAGCGTTGTTCTCGTGGTCCAGGGCTGAACCATAGGTACTGCCTGACGGTGCGTGAATCATCATATATCCATTTCTAACCATACTCGGTTTTTTGTCTTTGCGGGATTGACTGATTATTGCAACCATCGAAGCAGCTACACCAATGATTTGTATATCAATTTCTTTTGTACTGTTTTGGATTGTGTTATAAATCAAATTTCCATCAAACACAGAACCGCCATAGGAATGCCATCTTACAGTTATTTGACTGTACTGCTTTTCTAATTGAGCGAATAACGAAACGAACTCCATTCCGTTTCCGTCAAAAATTTGTCCCGATGCTGTAACCGTGTTTTGCTGTACTTGAAAAATCATTTTCTAAAACTTTTCAGCAAAGATGTGATGATAAAAAAGCCTATAAAAAATTGTTCGCAAGGGTTGCAATCATTTTAGTTTACACCTTGATTTAGTGGGATTTTTGCGTTTAAAACACTATAAAAGCATGTCAAATTTGCTCACAAATCAGGCGAAAAAAGTAATGGCCGAAAAGATGTTTGTTGAAGACGGAATGACGGCAAAAGCCATTTCCGAACAACTGGACGTTTCGGAGCAAACTTTATCAAAATGGAGAAAAGACGGCCGTTGGGAAGACAAGCGTGCCGAAATGTTAGCATCGCCTCATAAAATTCGGGAAATACTAATTAAAGAATTAAAAACAGTTGCTGAAGGTGGCGTTTCCCTTATTGATGCTGATGCACTAGCAAAGATCAATAAGGTAATTGAAACGCTATCGGACAAAATAAATACTCAAATTGTTTTTTCTGTATTCAAAGAGTTCGATAACTGGATGGCCGACCAAGATCCTAAAACAGCAATTCTATTTACTGAGTATCACAAACAGTTCATTTTGTATAAAATCAATCAAGAAGACTAATGAGTCCAAAATGGGAAAAACTGATAAAACAGTACGAAGAACATTGTGTTAGGATTAAGAAAGCCACAACCATCGACATCAACGAAAAGCCTAAAGATAAATTAGACCGTATCAAAAGGCTGGAAGGCGATTATATAGCGTGGTTTGAATACTATTTTCCAAATTATGCTAAAAAACCGTGTGCGCCTTATCACGTTGAACTAGCAGACATAATCATTAACAACAAAATCTGTAGTGTCCTAGGTGAAATCTATCGTTCAGGTGCAAAATCAGTGCATTTAGGTATGGGAATCCCTTTGTTTTTATACTACACAAAGGATTTATTTTATATGCTATTGATTGGTCAAACGGATACAAAAGCAAAAAAACTGATCGGTAAAATTCAAGCTCAATTAAAATCAAATACACGTCTAATAAACGATTACGGTAAGCGATTTAATTACGGGGACTGGACAAACGGTGATTTCACTACTACTGATGGTGTGAAATTCAAAGCGATGAGTATTGGTCAGTCACCACGTGGAGAAAGTGAAGAGGAGAATCGCCCGGACTACATCCTAATGGATGATGCTGACACTCGTAAAAGAGTAAAAAATGACAAGCTTTCTCGCGAAGCTTACGAATGGGCTTGGGAAGATTTACGAGGATGTTTTGACGAGGGAGGATTAAGACAACGCTTTATTGTAGCGAATAACAACTTTCACAAAAATTGTATTATCAATTTACTTAAGCAGGAATTTGAACGAATAAATGAGAAAGCAAGAGCCGTAAAACGTAAAATTAAACACTTTATCGTTACAGCTAAAGCCGTCAAAGATTTACACACTTTCGAACCTACTTGGCCAGAAAAAACAAACTCAGATTATTGGCGTACCAAATTTGAAGAAACGCCCTATCGTTCGTTTATGCGTGAATATATGCACGTGCATATTCAGGATGGCGAAATATTCAAACCTGACCATGTTCAGTACAAGGATATGCCTCCGCTAGACCAATATGACGCTTTGTGTTTTTATGGCGACTTGAGTTATAAAGATGCTGGAGATTACAAAGGAATGGGATTGATTGGCAAATACGGACGGGAGTTTCATTTAATCTATTGCTTTTTGCGTAAAACATCCCGAAAGATGTTAGCACAATGGCTCTATGATCTTGTAGAAGACGAAAAACTTTTAAACTTCAATATCCGATATATGATTGAGGGTTTATTTGCAATGGATGATTTCGTTTCTGATTTTGATGTAGAAGGCGATTTGCGAGGTTGGTACATTCCGGTTACTGCAGATAAAAAAAGCAAGATTGACAAGTTTGACCGTATCGAAAGTATGGCGGGATATTTTGAAAGGCTCAACGTCTTTTTTAATGCCAAATACCGAGGCAATAACGATTTTCAAACAATGGAAGATCAATTATATTCATTTGAAAAAGGAAGCGGTGCCAATGATGATGGTCCCGACTTTTTACAGTCAGGTATCGCAAATGTTAATAAAATATCATTCGTTGCCAAATTCGAGCCTAAAGCCACATCACGCAAGCAAATAATTAATAATAAAAAAAACAGATTCTAAATGAGCCGATTTTTAAAAGATACCGATTACGCTGTATTGATTCGTAACGAAATCAAAAACATATTGCTAGAAAATTATAGCGAAACCAAGCTATTTAGTGCTGAGGAAATGGCAATTGCGCAAATCAAAAACTATTTAGCCGGGCGTTATGATGTGGCTGCCATATTTACGGCTTTAGCTGATGGAGCGACCACTGATACCCGAAACGCTTACATCGTAATGATCACTATTGATTGTGCATTGTACCATTTGTATTGCTCGATTGCACCAAACAAAATTCCAGAACATCGCTCGAACCGATACCAAGATGTTATCGAATGGCTCAAAATGATGGCAGAAGGGAAAGGCTACGCTGACCTTCCATTAATCAAAGATGAAAGTACAGGTGAAGTGAAAGACAGTTTTCGATTAAGCAGTAACAACAAGTTTACGAATAACAAATGGTAGTGTTTGCGATTTAAAACACGTTTAAACTCGATTCTAAGGCACAATTTTATAATTTATGAGAAAGAATACAAAACAAATACTGAACAACCGAAACAAGGGCTTTATAACACCTGTAGCAAAAACCGATACCCAGCCATTAAAATCAGGTAAAAGAAACGCAGATAGTATTATTATGCAAGTGGCAAAAGCCTATAAGGACAGAAGCCGAAAAGAGATACAGTCCTGGCGTATGTCTTTGATGGCTATTGACCATATCGAAACACCTCGTTATACCCGCTATTTTGACTTACAGGAGGATTTAGTTACTGATGGAACGTACAAAACACAAGTGCTTTTGCGTAAATCGGCAACGTTAAGTGTGGACTTTCAAATTAGAAACAGGAAGACGGGCGAAATCAACGAACTGGGTTCGGAACTATTCCAACAAAAATGGTTTTATAAGTATTTGAACATTGAACTAGATTCGATTATTCTTGGAACTCGTGTTATTGAATTTTTAGAATTCAATGGACATAGTATCAAATTTGCCATTATCCCGCCTAGAAATACCGTACCAAAACAGAAGCGTATTTATCCTGATTTAGGGAAAGACAACGCTTTTATCCAGTATGATGATCCCATTTATAAACCGTGGGTTATTGAATTGAATCCGGATAATCATTTAGGGTTAATCAATGATATTATTCCTAACCTGATTTGGAAACGTAACGTAGCACAATCATGGGCTGAGTTTTGCGAGAAGTTCGGAATGCCTTTAATATCGGCAACAACTAACAATAACAATACGGCTCACATCGACAATGTAGAAAAGCAATTGTTAGCCTTAGCCGAAGCTTCAGTAGGTGTTTTCCCTGAAGGAACTACCATTAAGTTTGACGAAGCCAACAGAACCGATGCGTTCAATGTGTATTCAAAATTTATAGAGCATAACAGTAATGAAATTTCGGGTGTATTGGTAGGTTCTAATACGCTTGGTTCTAATGAATCCAATCGTTCCAATACCGAAGTACACGAGCGTTCACTAGATTATAAAATTAGTCAAGCCGATAGACGAGATATTACTTTCACGGTTAACGATGAGTTGATACCATTGTTAAAAATGCAAGGCTATAGCTATTTATCCGATGATGATGTTTTTGAATGGATTGAATCGAAAGAAGAAATAGACTTAACTCAATATTGGGCTATTGTACAGGGATTGATGCAGAGTTATGAAATAGAACAGGATTGGATTTCTGAAACGTTCAATATTCCAATTGTAGGTAAAAAGCAAGCCATTACCCCAGCATTAGCAACACAATTACAATCTGCCAATCAAGAAGCAATTTATAAAGCACTTTTAAAACTTATACCAAATGACATTACCGAGCAAGAAGATAGCAATCCAGGCAATGAACCATGGAAAAGAGATTACTTATCATAGCTGTTGTGGCTCTAGCGTTCCTGTAGCTGCATCGAGTTCTAAAATACTAGACGATTTAACCAAAAAATTGATTGGTCAAATATGGAACAAAAAGGAAACTATCGGTACTGAAGGACAATTAATAGTAGCTGAAGCTTTGGAACTCGTAGGCGGTTTAAAAAAAGGCTTTGGTGTAACTGTTGGATACAACACGCCCGATA
>ERZ650302.1124-NODE-1124-length-15174-cov-6.633111_pt1 | contig 15174 bp, 8 predicted proteins | sample MGYA00376238_ERZ650302 | MGnify/ENA primary metagenome ERZ650302 (study PRJEB26733, sample SAMN07839298) | wastewater metagenome | biome: urban; feature: wastewater treatment plant; material: waste water | place: USA: North Carolina | collected 2016-04-28 ... | reverse complement strand
ATAATACCTGACCCTAATCTGAAAGCGGTAGGTCTTAATGATTTGCCGCTTTTTTAATCTATCTAAAATGAAAAAATATATAATATTTCCTTATTTATTTCTGCTTTTTGCTTTGATTTCTTGTCACAAAGAAATCAAGGCTGAAAAAGGTGGAATCGACCTCATTTCCAATGTTTATTTTGATGCTTCCAAAGGATTAAATAAGATGCAGAATTTTCACATTTCTAGGCTCAACTATCAGAATGATTCCATCATAGAATTGGTTCCTGATTTAGAATTTCCAGAAATGACGACTGCTTCTTATTTCATCAAAGACTCTGTTTTTTACGATTTGAATAATAACACTTCATCCGTTTTATCAGAACTACAAAAAAAGCAAAAACCAACTTCGGTGTATGCCAAAACTATTGGTGCTGTCTTTACAAAAGACCCACTTCTCAATTACAGAAACCGCAGGAAATTAAGTGACACTGTCCTTTTCAAGAAGAATTACAAACGTTTTGAAATCAATTCCCCCTGGAATTATACCCGATATTACATTTATCCGACGGATACAATTCTGCCTTATTCGCTATACAAAGAAGTTGGCAAGGATTATCACGGTAGAATTGAAAGAATAGATTCCTACGATAAAAAGAAAGACATCTTTGTAACCCTTCAATTAATTCCTAGAAAAAATTGGGACGATACCGCCAAAGAAATTTTTGAGTTTAACCATTTTGTGAAAAACAGAAAAAGTGAGTGACAAAGAAACTTTAAGTCCTTTTGTTGAGGATATTTCCGTTGAGGAAGGAAATAAAAATGAATTGATTGTCTTTAAGAATCATAAAGACAAAGAATCGTTTTTGGAACTTTTGAGGTTGAATAATCAAAACAATAATAGAACTCTAGTAACACTCAATGCCGATGAAAATTCCAAAAAATTTATCAATAGATTTCAAAACTATGAGGGTAAAATATTTCTTTGTTTAGAGGGAGATAGAACAGGAAATATGCAGACGCTCAAAATTCTTACGGAATTTAGAAACAAAAATATTAAAGACATTCGAGCACTATACAACATTTCTGAAAATGCCAATCAGAATTTGGAAGAATATTTAAAAAATAAACTTCAAAATAAAGATAAAAATATTACTTTAGTTGAATCAAAAAAAGCACAGAATGAAAAAGACAGAACTCAATCCGAAGGAATTTCCAACGTTGAGCACTTGGGATCCGAATCTACTGGAAGAAATATTGGAGAATTTGGCGAAAACAGCCAATCCGAGCAAAACAGAAATTACACAAGCGGACAAAGATTGGGCAGCAACGATGCTGGAAATGGACTTGCAGACACAATCTGGAAGCATTTGGTCGGAGACAGAGAACGAGAAAGAAGATTCGATGACCATCCACAACAGAATGATGATGAAAAAAATGAGAGAGCAGAACATTCCTTGGGCGGAATCGTATCCAGGAGAACTGTATCCAATAAATCAGAAAGAGCACTAAATTCTAATTCCACAAATCATGAGGAATTAGACTTACTCATTTCAAGATATAAAGGTCAAAAATTGACCAATGAACAAGTTGCAGAAGTCGTTTCTGCAGCTTGTTTTGTTTCTAATAATCACAAGGTATTTCTTAATGAAAATCTCAAAATTACTGATGACTTAAAAGAAATTTGCAACCAATATCAAAGTGGCGGAACGGCAAAAGAAGGTAGAGGAATTTTAGATGAATATTACACCGACGATAAAATTGTAAATGCGGTTCGCAACTTAATCAAAAACCAATTACAAAATAAAGTAGAAATTTCGGTTTTAGAACCGAGCGTTGGAACGGGTAATTTTCTTTATGCTACAAAAGATTTAGCACTAAAATCTATTATTACCGCTTTTGAAATCAACGAAACTACTGCAAAAATTGCAAAAATCCTGCATCCCGAAGCCGATATTCATCTGCGTTCGTTTGAAACCGAATTTATTGATGAAAAAGGGAATAAAAAAGAGGATTATTTGATTTATGATGTAATCATCGGCAATCCACCTTACGGCGAACATCGTGGTTTGTACAAAGGTTTGGGCGAAGAACCGAAAATTTCAAAATACGAAGACTATTTTGTAAAACGATCTTTGGATTCTTTACGAGCCGACGGAATTTTGGCAATGGTTCTTCCATCAGGTTGGTTAAACCGACAAAAGAATCTGCAAAATGCCACTATTGTAGAAGGTTTTCGTTTGCCAAGTGGAGCTTTTGCAGGAACGCAAATCGGTACGGATATTATCATTCTCAAAAAAAATAATAATAAAATTTCAACCGATATTTCCAATTATTTTGAAGTGAATCCTTCAAGAATTTTAGGCGAAACAAAAGAAAAAACCAATCGTTTTGGTCGTTTGGAAAACTATGTTCACGGAAGTTTGGAAGAGGCGCTATTGAAAATTCAACAATTCAAAAACAGAAAAGAAACAGAAAGAATCGGAAATCTTTTTGAGGATTTGTTTTTAGAAAATTCTGAGCCTGTAAGTGAAAGGAAAATTTCTCCATCAAAGGAAATAATTATTGAAAACATTGATTCAGAGAAAATTGAAAGTAAGACCAACGAAAAAGAGTTTGATTTGGCTCAAGATAAAATTGAAACGGTACTTTCTCAACTCAATAACATCAAATTCAAATCGCCTACGATTATTTCAGAGATAAGAAAATATGAAAAACTTCGTGAAGATTTAACCACAAAACCAACATCATTTTCAGAGGAAAATTTAAAAGAACTCATTGAAAAAAGTGATAGAATAATTTCTATTCACAATACCAAAAATCAGAACGAGTATAAAATTCAATCCAAACCCGAAATTAAGAAAGGAATTTTAAAATATCAGTTCAGCAAACCCGATGAAATCGTAAACACTTCCTTACAGAACAGTTCAGAGATTACCAAAGAACAGATTGAGGCATTTAAAGATACTTCTTATGATGGTACACTCAATAATCACGGAAAACATTATCCATTTGCCAATTACATTGATGGAAAATGGATGCACGATTTTTATTATGCTGAAGGAAATATTTACGCCAAATTAGAACAACTTGAAAAAGATTTTTCTGATAAAAATGCCATTGGTGGAACGATAAACCAATATGAAAAACAAAAAGCATTATTAGAGAATGTTTTACCCAAACCCAAATCTTTAGATGAAATTTTCATTAGTCCAAATCACGAGTTTGTACACCAATTTGATTTAGGAACAATAGAGAAAGACCGTTGGAATCCAAATACAAGACAAACAGAATCTGTAACGGAGAATTACAATCTTGCCGAAAAATTCAAAGATTTTGTCGGGACTTTATCCAGCGAGGCTTTTGCAGGTTCTTCGGCGTGGGAAGTGCGAAGTTTTGTAGATAATGAAACGGTTACAGGAAGCGACAAAGAAAGAAATGCATTAGTCAGAGAAAGACGAAAAGCAGCTGCAAATGATTTGTTTTACAAGTTTGTCCGGGAAGAATTATCGGATGATATTAGAAATCGTTTCGTGAAAGAATTCAACAGAAATTACAACAATATCCACGTTCCAGATTATTCTAAATTTCCGTTATTTTCAAAAATTCATCAAAATTTTAAAGGAAAGGAATTAAAGTTAACCGAAGTTCAAAAAGCGGGAATCGGAAGACAAACCACCAAAGGAGTTGGACTTCTAGCACACGAAGTCGGCTTTGGAAAAACATTGTCTGGAATTCTTTCGATGCACGAAGCAATGGAACGTGGAAATGCAAGAAGACCTTTGATTGTAGTTCCTAATGACAGTATCCTCAAGCAATGGGTAGAAACCATTTTTGAAACGATTCCGAATGCAAAAGTGAATGTTTTAGGGAATTTGGGTAAAGATTATAACTTATCAAAATTTGACAACAAAGACGGAGAAATTTCCATCGTTACGTATGAAGGGTTTAATAACATTGGCTTTTCAGAAAATATTACCCAAAATCTAGCATCTAAATTTTCCTACATTTCTGAAAGCGAATTAAAAAGTCTAAATACCATCAGTGAAAGAGATTTTCAAAAAGAACTGGAAAAAGAAAAGGAGATTGAGGGGAAGATGAAGCGTGGTAAAATCTATGATTGGGAAGATTTCGGTTTTGACCATTTGACGTATGATGAAGTTCACAATGCTAATCATATTGTTGGAAAAGTAAAAATTGAAGACCGACGATTTGCTTCAGATTTCAGAAGCCAAAACCAGCAGACATCGAAATTGGGAATCAATACTTGGATGGCGGCACAATACATTCAAGATAGAAACAATGGACGAAATGTTACACTGCTTTCTGCAACGCCTTTTACCAATAAACCTTTGGAATATTATTCCATTCTTTCTTTAATTGCCAATAAACGTTTGGAAGAATCGGGATATTTCAATGTCAATACCTTCTTTGAAACCTTTATGGAAGCGGACAATGATATGGAAATTGATGCAAAAGGCGATGTGAAATTCAAAGCAAATGTCCGAAGGTTTAAAAACAATTCTTTGTTTCAACAACTTTTATCTGAATTTATTGACATAAAAGGCGAAGAAGACAATCCCGAACTGAAACGCCCGAACAAAATCAACAAAGAATATAAAATTGAGCAAAATGATTTGACCAAAGAACAATATGATTTTTTAAATGAAAACTTTGCAGAAAAAGAAAAAGGAGCCATTCTTACCCATATTCTCAATGCCCGATTGATTGCTATTTCGCCGTATCTATCGCCATATTATGATGATGAAAAACCAACTTTAAAGGAGTTTATCGAAAATTCTCCGAAGCTGAAACAGACGATGGACTTAATTCTTCAGAACAAAAAAGATATTCCGGATTCTGGACAGATTATTTATTCTGAGTTAGCGGTGGCGGAGTTTCCAAAACTCAAAGAATATCTTATTCAAGAAATTAATTATAAACCAGAAGAAATCGGAATTATTACTGGAGCAACCAATAAAAATCAAAGAATCGCTATTCAAAATGATTTTAATGCAGGGAAAATAAAAGTGGTTATCGGAAGTGAAGCCATACAAGAAGGAATGAACCTTCAGGAAAATACTACCGATGTTTATCTACTTTCTTTGCCATATAATTTCACGTCACTCAGACAAGTTGAAGGACGAGCGTGGAGGCAAGGAAATAAAAACGAAAATGTGAGAATCAATTTTATGCTGACCAATGACAGTATCGATGTCTTTATGCTTCAAAAATTGCAATCGAAGCAAGCCCGATATTTAGAAGCAATGAAAAAAGGTGCGGATGTTTTGGATATTTCGGATATCAGCACACAAGAACTGAAAACCGCCATCATCACCAATCCTGAAACCAGAGCCAATATTGAAATTGAGTTGATGAAAAAAAGAATTGAAAGTGAGAAAAATAAACATTTAGCTGATATTGCTTTTGTTTTGAGAAAACATCAGGATTTTTTAAAGGTACAAGAAGAAGTGACTAAAGCTCAGCATAATTATAATCGGATTTTAGGCTATTCTAAAGAAGAAGGAGGTAATGCAGAATACTGGAAAAACCAGCTTCCATTCTATCAAAAAACAATTGATTTAGCCAAGGAAAAAGTTCAAGAGGAAATTGAGGGTTTATTGCAAAAGGGAGTTAATATTACCGAGATCGAACGCCAAAAAATGCTAACCGAAAATAAAATTACTGAATTGGATGAAAAGTTGGAGGATTTGCTTAATATCAAAGAAAGTTTGATCGTTCAATACAGAGTAGAGAAAGAAGAACAACGCAAGGATAATGAAAATCGGGATTATGTGGTAGCAAGGAAAACGGAAAATCTTGTATTATTTAGACAAAAAGAGGCTTGCAAAACCTTGAGTGCTGATTCTGGGTTAGAAAAAGATAATGTTTCGAAAGAACAATCTGAAAAATATTCTGTAATAAAAAGGTAAAATCGAGACAAATTTTATCTTTTTATTGGAATTCTATAGGAAATCAACCAAAAAAAATTGCGTAAATAGAAAATCGTAAATATATTTGTAAGGAATACAAAAACCTCCGATGAAAAAAATAAAATTCAACTTTCTTCCGAATATTGATCCGAGAATCTATATCAGTTTTGGCGTCCTTTTTCTCTTAAGTCTTATCTTTTTCATCTACCAATACTTCAGACATATCGATTGTGAGAATGCGAAATATATTGTTCATGCAGACGAATTTTTAGTCAATCGTGTGGTAGAATTTTATGATAACACTGAAGGAGCAACCTCTTGGAAATGGGATTTTGGAGACAGTACTGCTATCGATAACCGACAAAGAACTTTTCACCAATACAAAAAACCAGGAGAATACATCGTAAAATTGACCATTAATGGAACGTGTACTCATGAAAAATTGGTGACGATTTCCAGCATCAGTCAACAAGTGGGTTATCTTCCTATTATTATGGCTCCTGATGTTGCATTTGTAGGTGATGTTGTTCAATTTGATGCAGAAAAAGAAGGCGGAGAATCTTGGGAATGGAGTTTTGGAGAAACAGCCAACACCGATGCGTTGGGAAAATCACCTGTTTATAGGTTCAAAACGGTGGGTGATAAAAAAATTACCCTTATTGTAAATGGTGATGTAGAACATACTGCTGTAAAAACTATTTATGTTGCCCCCAAAATTATTCGGGCAAAACAAAAAATCGATATAAAATCCTACGAATTTGAAAAACCTCACGTTGCTTTTTCGCTTCCAATGGGAAGTGCACAAAAAGATCCATTGGTAGATATGTTACAACACATTCCCGTTTCACCAAAAACAAAATCTAAAAAGGATTCCATTATTGCGGAGAAAAAAGCACCAGAAATATCCAACGAGCAGTTTCAGTTACTTCTCAATCAGGTTGCTGCACAAGCCAAAACAAAAGACGATTTCAAAGATTATTTGTGTGGCAAGTACGATATTCCTGTCGTGGTAAATGATGATAAGCTCGTTCCTTTCGACCAGTTTTGCCAAAATATTGCTGGTAAAAAAATTAAAATAACTGCTCTACGATTAAATAAAAATCAAAAAAACTGCATTCAGAATATTAATGTCCAATACAAAGTCAAAAAATATTTGATTTGGATGAAGGAGTAAAAATTTAAATTCGAAACAGATGGCAAAAAAAGGAGTCTCTAAAGTTTCAGGAAATATTTCGCCTGTTGTAGGAGAAAAATACACCTATCACATTGTAGATTGGTATCCAAACACACCTGAAAATGCTCGGAATCCCGTTCATGTAACTTGGGAATTATTCAAAAAAAGAAGCAACGGTAAATTTACCACCACTAATATCAAGAAAAAAGGTATTAGCGAATTTACTTTTGGTGAAACCGCTTGGAAACATACCTATCGTCTAGAAGCCTATCTGCATGAACCTGAAGGAGGCGGATTGATTATTAACCCAAAACCGAGTAAAATACCAAAAATTAATAAAGTAGAATTACATTATGTAGATGACAGCAAAGGAAGCACTTTTAGTTTTATGGAAAAACTAAGAGCAAAAGCCCATTGTGTAAACCTTACAGGAAAGGAATTACTTTTTACCCTTTGGGAAGACGATGCCAAAGGAGTAAGACACCATGCACAAAACCAAGCCATAGATACTCAAAAAGCCAAAGTAGGTAATAATGGTGTGGCAGCAGTAGATTTTATTTTGACCAAAGCTTTGATGCAAAAAGCCATAAAGGGCGAAGCAGATACCAAACAATTGGAGTTTTATGTAACGGTAGAATATTATAAAAATAAAAAACATGCTTCAAATAATGAAAGTGTAGATAATCCTTTTCCGCAACAGAAACCACAAACAACTTCTGCTTCTAAACCTACTATTCCAAAAGCCAAAGGTTCACCAGCAGAACAAAAACCACCGAGTAAAAAAGAAGAAAAGGGGATTATGGAAACTATTTCTGAAAAATTGGACGAACTTTGGGACTGGGCAGAAAGTAAAGGCACCGCAACCAAAGACAATCAACCATCAAGAAATGTGGACAACACTAACAAACCTGTGGTGGTGGATGTGCCAGATGAGAAGAAAGACAAAGATAACAAATGCCCGAATTGCGAGAAGGATATAACAGCAGATGATCTGAAAACTATTTTCCCTGATGCAGATGAGACAAAACGACAAAGTGTAGCTAATACGTACAACAAATATATGAAAGATTTGGGTATGAATACTTGCTGGAATAAAGCACATTTTTTTGCACAGGCAAAAATAGAATCTGGGGATGCTTTGAACTTGAAAAATGGGGAAAATATGAATTATGCTGTAGAAGCATTACCTGCTGTCCCTTTTAAAGCCTTCCAGTCTAAAGATAGAAATGGGCATATTATTCCTAATGATTTAGCCTTTAACTATGGCAGAATTGACGAAAAAAATATTCAATTATTAAAGACTAAATATAATAAAACAAATCTGAACTTTCAATCAGCTAATGTAAAAATGATAGCTAATACCGCATACAGTACAAGACTTGGGAATAAAGGTGGCGATGATGGGTGGAATTATCGTGGTAGAGGAATGGTACAATTGACGGGTAGAACAAATTATACAAATATGAATGCTTATTCCCTAAAATATCTAAAAATTGATATTTTAAAAGATTTTGAAAAGGTAGGGACCAATATGGAGTTGGCTGTCCTTACATCTATGGGATATTTACATAGAGGAGGTATGCCAAAAATAGCAAATGGTTGTACTGATGTAGATAAAGTAAGCGCAATTGTTGGAAATGATGTTTTCAATAAAAAAAATGAATCTATAAACCATGTTCCAAAGAAAAAGGCTTTCGATGAAATAACCTCTAAAGTTTTTAAAATAAATGAGTGTAAATATGGAAAGAAGGATGATGCTAAAAAAGGAAATAAAAATCAATATGATATTAATGTAGATTTGTTTGAAGTTAAGAAAGTGATGACTAATACTGAAAGCAAAGATTATGAATATAATGTATATAAAAATGGTTCTAAAATAAAAACTTATACAATAACAAAAAATAGCCACAATTTATTACCTTTTCCCGAATCAGGTCCTAATTGGGGAAGATTTGGAAATAGAGATAAAGGCGGCGATAATTGGGTTAATGAAAAAGTATGTGCTGCACTATTAGGTTTCTTCTACTCATTACCTCAGAATGGATACAGAAAAACTCTATATTTTAATGATATTTCGGCAAATGATGGAAGAAATATAGGGCATTCAGGTCATCAATTAGCAGGAAATGATGTAGATATTAGATATCCTGGAAGTTCAAATGGAGGTCAAACTTTTTGGAGAGATGCTATGAAATCTTATAAAGATGAAGCTGCATTTGTTACAGAATTAGAAAATGTAATATCTGTAGGTGTAAAATGGAAATTTATTAAAAATTATGCATATAAAAAAGGAATCAAAAATACGACTGGAAAAGCGATGAATGTTCACCAAGATCATTTCCATTTAGGTTATAGATAATTAAATTTAATAAAAAATGAAAAAAATAATATTTATTCTTTTTGCTACCACAAGTTTACTGAACTGTCAAAAGAAAATAACAGAAGATAAAGCGACAAAAGAAAACTTAAATATAGAACTAATAAAAAAACATATGAAACTTCAAGAAAAAATTGAACTTTCTGAAAATGATACAAATGTATTACATCAGTATAAATTAACAGATACAGATATAGAATTAGGCGGGGAAGTAATATTGCAGGGATTAAAAAATAATGGCTATCAAATACCAAATGATGAGTTGTTTTCAAAACAAATTAAAGAAGTTTTTGAAACTCAGGAAGATTGTTCCTGCTCATCTATAAAGCAACATCAAAATTTTATTACTTATTTTGTTAATTCATCTCAAGAATCAAATATTGATCAAACAGAATTTGATTATACTTATAACCATATTTTTGTTTACCCAAAATTTAAAATCTTATCTGATTTACCTCTTTTAAATGATTTTGCTGAAATTAATGGCACTAAATTAAAAATAAATTTAGACCAGTATGTTATTGCCAGAAATAAATTTTTATTTAATAATAGCAAAGGTGATTTGGCGTGGCTACTATTTAATGATAAGGATTTTCTGAAAAACCTTTTAGTGGTTTTTGGTTATGATAAAGAAGAAAAAATTAATGAATTTGTACTAAAAGATTTGTATAAGGAATATTCTGAAGAAATCCCTTTCAGCAATATTGCAAAACTTGGAAAAATCTTTTTTGTAAAAGATTGCAAAGGGAAACTCAAAATAAGAGAAGACCTGCTAAAGTATGTTTCAGATCATACCACAAAAGATGACGATCGATACATATACGCCTTGAGTAGTTATTTAAATTACCTGTTTAAAGAAGATGAACAGAAAATTTTTAATGAAGACCTTCGCCAAAAATTCACCTTAGAAGAAAAGGCAAAAATAGTTGCCTATGTGGCTAATGTAGAAAGTCCAGCCTTTTACAAGTATAAACCTATGAATAGCGATTCAGCATGGCATAATGCAGGAACATCTTTATATAATATTACTGGCGCACATCCGGAAATATTGGAAATAATTAAAAAAAATAATTATTATAGGTTGCAGCCATTAAAAGAAGTGATAGAAAACAATCAGTTTGAGGAGGAAGCGCCTATATTGGGTTCAGACGGATTAGGTTCTATAGAAAAATTAAATGAACCTGTTTCATTAGCAATTAAATCCTTAAACCTCTACGACCGTCCAGATTTTAGCAGTTTTTCCAGAGAATTAGTAGCAAAAGGCGAAATAGAAATAGTAAATCAAACCGTAGGTTGGGATTTTGTAAAAATTGATGGCATTACTGGCTATTTGGCAACAGAAGAAGCTCAAAAAGAGAAAGAAAAAATAAAGAAAACGAAAAATAGTTTTCTTGCAGATGAAGGCGAAGAAATAAAAGAAGAACCCAAGAAAAAAGGATTTTTTTGCGGTTTATTCGGTTAAAATATAACAAATGTCATTCTACATAAAAACCCATATCGTACAAAAAGGAGAAACGCTAGATGCTATAGCCTTGAAATACAACATTCCCGATGTGGAAATGTTGCGTTACTTTCATAACCAAAACTGCCCGAAAGACAGTAATCACATAGGTTCTATTATTTCTGCAGGACAAGAAATCTTCATTCCAGAAAAACATGACATAGACAGAATAGTTTTAGATAGAAAAATGAGGGCAAATCAACTATTCCATGTTCTACAAGAAAAACGAAGGAATAGAAATTTACATTTCGCTTTCATTAAAAGTAATCACCAATACAAAGTAATATTACAAGAAGAAGAAAAAGATAACCATTCTTTTACTGTCAACATAGAATATGTAAAAACTATAGAGAATTTATATTCCCTCAATATATTCCAAAGCGAAATACAATACAACAATGATATTCCAGATAATTCTATTGAGCTATTGGCATCAGAAATAAACAAACATTTTTATCCGTTGCAGATTATTGTTGATGAAAAAGGACTTATCAAAAAAGCACACAGTATTTTTACGATTCAACAAAATTGGAATAGCAAAAAATCAGATTTATATGAATTTTTCCCAGGAGAATTTGGTGAAAAAACGCTGGTTGCTGTTGAAAATAAATTATATGATTCTGAAAATCTAGGCAATCAATTTAATCTAAATATTGTATGGGGTTTATTATTTCGTGGGATAACAGGAAAATATGAAAATGGATTTTCTGAAAAGAAAATAAACCTGCTAAAAAACGATTTAAAATTTCAAGTAAATAATAAAATGAAAAAGGCGGATGATGAAAATGTAAAATTTTACAAAATTGAACAAAAAATTTACGCGGATAATAACCTAGAAGAAATTAAGATTGAATCTATATATGTTTTAAATACAGATAGTGATATTCTGCATGAAGCAAAAATAAAATTATTTGATATAGATAAAACTTTGGATATTAAAATCACAAAAATCAATTGATATGAGCCAAAAATATTTAGTCTGCCAAGGAGCAACCTGCAAATGTAATTTTGGAACAACACCAGATAAATTAAAAGTACTGACCCAAAATAGGCACTACATTAACGATAAAGACGGCAAAGAAAAACTTACCGCTACACACAAAGACATCGGAAAAACCTTCGAGAAAAACACCTTTGGCTCTTGCTCCAAAATGAATAATAACCCTTGTCAAGCCGTAGTAACAGAATGGAGTGGTTATTATGAAAATATAACTTTAGAATATAATGGTGGCGGGAAAGCACTTTTGGAAAACAGCAAAGCAACTTGTCCTATTGGTGGAAAGGACTGCATAACCATTCTAAAACACGGACAAACTATAGAAATAAGCAAACAAAATCTAAAAAACGCAAACCCAACGAAAATTCATATTTTCAATCCTTTAATGGATGTAGAAGAAATAATACAAGAATTAGAAGAACAAGAATTAGATGCTTATTAAATAAACCACAAAAACGATGAATCAACAAGAAGTAACCTACAATCAGGAAGTCACCAAAGCAATAAATATTGCCCAAAAAATAGGGAGGGAAAACCTAAACGCCTATTACACAGGAGCGCATCTTATAAAGGCGATGCTTACTAGAGATTTATCCTTACAAAAACACCTCGAAAATATGGGGGTAGATGTTTTTTATCTGGAAGAATGGGCGGAAGTCCGAATCGAAGAACTGCCCAAATCTCCCAATAAATACTCCTGCGAACCCGATGAAATTATCGATGAAATTTTTGCGGAAGCAGACTCTGTGAGAGAGTTACTGGGAGAAGAAGAAGTATCCCTTTTCGCTGTGATGGTTGCTATTAGCTCGCCTGGAGTGGCTTTCAATTATGATCAAATGAAGACTTTTCCGATTTCAAGAAACGAATTATTAAAAGATATATCTTCCTTGGGAGGAATAAATGAAACGATTGGAGCGGTAGAATCTACCAAAAAAATAAACAAAGGATTTATTCAAAAATATTGCATCAATAAAAAGGAGCAAGTAAAAAAGAAAAACAAAAAAGAACTTTTGGTTGGTAGAGATACCGAAATTAATAAAATCACCGAAATCCTATGCCGTTTTAGCAAACAAAATGTGCTGATTATTGGCGATCACGGTGTGGGAAAAACCGCTTTGATAGAAGGTTTTGTTCAGAAAGTTTTATTAAAACAAATTCCAGATATTCTCTCTGGTCTGGAAATTTTTGAGCTGGATATGGGTGCACTCATTGCAGGGGCTTCTTACAAAGGCGAAATTGAAGATCGGATTAAAAACATTGCCCAAGAATTAAAATCAATTCCCAAATCAGTTCTTATTATTGAAGAATTTCATTCCCTTTTCGGAAGCCACGGCAGCGATTCGGGCATTGTTAACCTTTTGAAAAGTGAGCTTTCTAATGGTTTAACGCTTATTTCTACTTCAACCATAGAAGAATACACCAAAAAAATTGAAAAAGAACAAGGTTTGGCGGGAATGTTTGAGTTATTGAAACTCGAAGAATCCAGTGATGAAATTCATCTCAGAATGCTGAAACAAACTTTGGAGGATTATCAGATTCATCATAAAATTACCATTGATGATGATACGATGCGTGAAGCTATTCGTTTATCAGAGCGGTATATGAAGGAGAAAAGCCTACCAGCTTCTGCAATTGATTTAATAGATCACACCATGTCTGTCCTTAAAACTGCTGGAGAATCTTTTTTAAAGGAAAGAAACCATTTGATCACGAAAATCATTCACTTGGAAGACAATACCCATAATTTTGCAGAAGAAGAACGAAAAATGCACGCGGATTGGTTGTTGAAAGATCTCATTGAAAAAACAAAATACCTGATCAGTACCGCAGATGCACAGGAAGAAGAAAAAGAACTTCCAAAATTTGAAAATGCCGATGAAATATTGAAATTTTCTCGAGAGCTGATTGAAAAAACTGAAAAAATAGCGCAGGAAAAAAGAACACATATTACCGAATTCGATTTGGGGTTAATTATTTCTCAAAAAACAAATATCCCGATTGGAAAACTGAAAGAAGAGGAAAAACAAAAACTGAATGATATGGAAAGCGTACTCGCTCGGAGGGTGGTTGGACAGGATCATGCCATTACCATTGTTTCGGAAGCCGTTTTAGAAACCCGATCCGGATTGAGTAAAGCCGGACAACCCATCGGTTCATTTTTCTTTTTAGGACCAACAGGAACAGGAAAAACAGAATTAGCAAAATCGTTGGCAGAATTTCTTTTTCAGGATGAAAATGCCATCATCCGTTTTGATATGTCCGAGTTTAAAGAAGAACATTCTGCGGCACTTCTTTATGGAGCGCCTCCAGGATATGTTGGCTATGAAGAAGGTGGGCTTTTAGTGAATAAAATCCGACAAAAACCTTATTCTATTGTACTTTTTGATGAAATTGAGAAGGCTCATGCTTCGGTTTTCGATGTATTCCTCCAAATTATGGACGAAGGAAAATTACACGACCGACTTGGAAAAGAAGGTGATTTTTCCAATGCCATTATTCTATTTACCTCCAATATCGGGTCAGAATTTATTGTAGAATCCTTTGGAAAGGGCGAAATTCCGCCATCCTCAAAATTATTGGAAATGATGAGCCGTTTCTTCCGTCCCGAATTTTTGGGAAGATTAACAGAAACCATTCCATTTGCCCCGATCAGTAGAGACAATGCCTTGAAAATATTTGAAATCCATCTTAAAAAAGAATTGTTGGATTTAGCTAAAAACCTGAATATTGATCTCATCATCAGTCAAGAAGCGAAAGAGTATCTTTCTAAAGAAGGATACGACATCAAATACGGTGCAAGACCTTTGAAAGGAGTTATTCGTGGAAGATTAAGAAGACCTTTGGCGAAAAAAATCGTTGCAGGAGAATTTAAAGATGGTGATACAGTTGAAGTTTCTCTGGCTGAAAATGATTTGATCTGGAGAAAATTACAATAAATTATGCATTGCATTAATTGTAATAAAAATTAATTATTATTCATAAAGTATTTGTGATTACTGAAAATGAGTATTATTTGCGATTGATATAATGAATATTTATTGAATAAATTTTATTACTTTAATTTATTTATTTTAGTAATTTGTTTAAATTTTCATTAATTTTTAGTCTAAATGCTTGTTTATTGATAATGTTTTACGGAAAAAACACTATATTTGTTAAAACCCAAATTTGATGAAATTTAATAAGCTATTTTACATAGTCGTACATTTTATA
>ERZ650302.1120-NODE-1120-length-15193-cov-5.246664_pt1 | contig 15193 bp, 13 predicted proteins | sample MGYA00376238_ERZ650302 | MGnify/ENA primary metagenome ERZ650302 (study PRJEB26733, sample SAMN07839298) | wastewater metagenome | biome: urban; feature: wastewater treatment plant; material: waste water | place: USA: North Carolina | collected 2016-04-28 ... | reverse complement strand
CTTCCGATCTATTAAGGTTTGAATGAAAACTTCGTTTGCGTAAACGTCTAATTTTTGTTGGTCTTCACCTTGAATATTTTGTTCTCCAGCAGCACCTACGATATCTACTAATCCGGCTTTGTTTACTTTGTAATTTACCACTTTTGCGGCTAATCGGATAGAGTTGATGATTCGAGATAATTCTCCTGTTGAGTATTGAAACGAATTTTGGTGTTCAATAATAAATTCGCCTAAGGTTCTATTTCTTTCTTCCATTTCGAAAACGATGTAGTTGTGTTTAAGGCACAAATATCGGTAATTTTGTGAAATGTTAGAATTAATTTGAAAAGATGTTTAAGTTAATTTTACTTTTGTAAAAAATTTGAAAAAATGATTATCAGAAAAGCTACAAAAAACGACATGCCTTCGGTTTTAGAATTGATTCAGGAATTAGCCACTTTTGAAAAAGAACCTGATGCTGTTGTGGTTACCGTTGATGATTTAGTTCGTGATGGTTTTTCAGAAAATCCACTTTTTCAATGTTTTGTTGCCGAAGTTGATAATGAGATTATCGGAATGGCTTTGTACTATTATCGTTTTTCGACTTGGAAAGGCAAAACCATTCATTTGGAAGATTTAGTAGTAAGAGAAAGCAAGCGCGGAACTGGTGCTGGATTTGCCCTTTACAAAGAAATCATCAAAAAAGGAAAAGCCGAAAATGTTCGCCGAATCGAATGGAACGTTTTAGATTGGAATACACCAGCCATCGATTTCTATGAAAAATCGGGTGCTAAAGTTTTAGGCGATTGGCGTGTAGTTCATATGGACGACAAAGGAATTGAACAATTTTTAAACACAACTATATAATTCTTCAAAATGAAAATTTTTAAATTTGGAGGTGCATCGGTTAAAGATGCCGAAGGCGTAAAAAACGTATTACATGTTTTAAACACGGTAGGACACGAAGATGTTTTGTTGGTAATTTCTGCCATGGGAAAAACCACAAATGCTTTGGAAGTAGTAATCAAAAATTACTTTGATAAATCGAAGGAATTACACGCCTCGCTTCAGGAAGTTCGCAAGTACCACAACCAAATTTTATTAGACTTATTTGAAGACGAAGATCACGATGTGTTTTTTGATGTCAACGCGCATTTTGACGATTTAGAATATTTTATTCGTAGCAACAAGTCGCCAAATTATAGTTTTGTTTACGACCAAGTGGTGAGTATTGGAGAATTAGTTTCTACTACGATTGTAAGTCATTATTTCAATTATAGCGGCTTAAAAAACAATTGGATTGATGTTCGTCCATTAATCAAAACCGACAACAATTACCGCGATGCACAAGTCGATTGGGAAACCACTCAAAAACTAATTTCAAAAGGCGTTAAAAAGAAAACCTTAAACATCACACAAGGATTTTTAGGTTCTGATGAGAATAACTTTACCACGACTTTAGGTCGCGAAGGTTCTGATTATACCGCTGCGATTTTTGCGTATTGTTTAGGTGCTGAAAGTGTTACCATTTGGAAAGACGTTCCTGGCGTTTTAAATGCCGATCCAAGATATTTTGAAAATGCGGTTTTATTGAACCAAATATCCTACAGAGAAGCTATTGAATTAGCGTTTTACGGAGCTTCGGTCATTCACCCGAAAACCTTACAACCTTTACAGAAAAAGGAAATTCCGTTGTATGTAAAATCGTTTGTTAACCCGACATTACCAGGAACCAGCGTTTCAAAAGGTGCTGATTTAGAGCCAAAAACCTCTTGCTTTATCGTAAAGAAAAACCAATTGTTATTATCATTATCGTCTATTGATTTCGATTTTATCATGGAAAATCACATTAGTGAGATTTTTGGTTTGTTCTCAAAATACAAGATTAAAGTGAATTTAATTCAAAATACAGCTATTAGTTTCTCGGTTTGTATTGAAGATAAATACAACAACTTTGAAGAGTTACGAAAAGTGTTGGCTAAAAAATTCAAAGTTTCGTACAACGAAAATGTATCCTTGTACACCATCAGACATTTTGATGAAAACGCTGCGAAAGTGGTAGAAACGAACAAAACGGTATTGTTGCGTCAGATTTCGAGAGAAACAATGCAGGTGATTACGAAGGAGTAATTTTAATGTGCCAATTAGACAATGTGTCAATTAATAGAAATATTTTTCCTAACTTTATAAAAAAGTTAAATCATGAAAATCAAAGATTTAGACAAATATACGAATGCCGAAAAAATTCTTTTGGCGGAAGAGCTTTGGGAGAGTGTTTCGAAAGAAAAATTAGAGTTGTCTGATGCAATGAAACAAGAATTAGACCGAAGAATCTCATTAGTTGAAGAAGACAAAACCGAGTTTTACACTTGGGAAGACGTTAAAAACACGTTGAAAAAAAACAGAAATGCATAAACTTGTATTTTCAAAAGAAGCGCTTTTCGATATTGAACAAATTGCTCTATGGTATGAAGAACAAAGAGAAGGTTTGTCTTATGATTTTGAACTTTGCTTAGAAGAAAGTATTAGTCAAATATTTAGAAATCCAGAACTTTTTCAAGTAAGATATATAAATGTAAAAGTCAGATTTATTAAACGATTTCCATATGGAATTCACTATTTGATAAATTTGGATAAAATCATAGTAATTGGAGTTTTTCACACTTCTCGTTCCCCAATTGATTGGTCAAAAAGATTGAAATAATAATTTTCCAACAATAAATACTACTTTTGATAATTCGGAGTTATAGTATTTATGCAAAAAATTGTTTTTTTAGTGGGATTTCTATTGTGTTTTTTGAGCGGGTTTGCTCAGGAAACGTTGCAATCGTATCCAACTAAAAAAATTGCGTTTTCAAAAGACACGATCTCGATAGAAAAATTCAGTTTGAACAATTCCTTTTTTGAAATTAAAGACAAAAATGGAAAAATCATTGACACTAGTTTTTACAAAGTAAATTTCCAAAAAGGAACGGTAGTTTTCACCAAAGAAATAAACACTTCTGATTCGTTAGTAGTTCGCTATTCGAAATTTCCAGAATTTTTAACTAAAACCTATTCCATTTACGATGACGACAAAGTGGTTTCGAACGAAGCGGGAAAATTAGTCGTTTTCAAAAAAGACAAAAACACTAAATTCAAACCTTTCGATGGATTGAATACTTCGGGAAGTATTACACGTGGCGTAACAGTTGGAAACAATCAAAACACCGTAGTGAATTCCAATTTAGATTTGCAAATCACAGGAAAAATTTCGGATAAAGTAAGTTTACGAGCTTCTATTCAAGATAGCAATATTCCTTTGCAAGAAGGCGGTTACTCACAAAAATTAGATGAATTTGACCAAATTTTCATCGAATTATTTTCCGACAAATGGAACATTCGAGCCGGGGATTTATTTCTGGAAAATAGAAAATCAGCTTTCCTAAATTTCAACAAAAAAGTACAAGGTTTAACCACACGCTTCACCTTTGGAACACCTGATAAAAAAACCGAAGTCATTGCTTCTGGTGCTTTGGTTCGCGGACAATATGCAAGAAGTGCTTTTACCGGACAAGAAGGCAATCAAGGGCCATATAAATTGCGCGGCAATAATAACGAATTATATGTTTTAGTAATTTCAGGTTCGGAACGCGTTTATGTGAACGGGATTTTGAAAACGCGTGGTGAAAACAACGACTACATTATCGATTACAACGCAGGAGAAATTATCTTCACTTCTTTATTTCCGATTACTTCCGAAATGCGAATCAACATCGAATATCAATACACTGATAGAAATTACACACGATTTATCACGTATGGCGGAATTTCGCACGAGCGAGAAAATTGGCAAATTGGTGGTTATGTTTATTCGGAAAGTGATGTTAAAAACCAGCCATTGCAACAAAATTTATCTTCGGAACAAATTGATGTTTTACAAGCCGCTGGAGATGATACTTCAGCGATGATTAGCGAATCGGCTTATTTGGATAGCTATTCTGAAAATAAAATTCTGTATAAAAAAGTGTTTGTTGGATCAGTTGAAGTGTTTGAATATTCGAACAATCCAACCGATATTTTATACAACGTAACGTTTTCTTTGGTTGGGAATAATCTTGGGAATTATATTTTATCGAATAATCAAGCCGTTGGAAAAATTTACGAATACATTGCTCCAATTGCTGGTGTTCCGCAAGGAAATTATGAACCGATTATCCGATTGATTGCACCAACAAAAATTCAAATGGCCACTATGTTTGGAAAATATAATCCAACTGAAAAAACAAATTTGGATTTCGAAATGGCATTGAGTAATAACGACCGAAATTTATATTCTGCTATTGATGACAATAACAATAAGGGTTTTGCTGGAAAATTTAATGGCAAGCAACGTCTTATCGACAAATCCATAAAAATGGATGCTTTTACGAATTTTCAATTTGTACAGGAAAATTTCAGAACAATTGAGCGTTTATACAACATTGAATTCAATAGAGATTGGAACATTTCGGCAACTCCATTGGGTAATCAAAGCATTCTAACTTCGGGATTGGATTTCAATTTCAACAATAAAGGAAAAGCACTGTATCAGTTTGAAAATTTGACTTTTGGCGATGCTTTTTCGGGAAATAAACATACGTTATCTGGAAGATATGCTTCAAAAAACTGGATGATTTGGAGTAATTCGAGCGCGATGAAAAGTGATGCAACAGCTTCGGAATCAAAGTTTACACGAAGTCAAAATCGTACTTCTTATAAAATCAACAAAAATTGGATTGGAGCAACTTTAAACTTGGAAGACAATTCGGAAAAAATAAAAGCTACAAATGCGTTTTCTGCGTTGAGTCAGCGCTTTACCGAATATGGTGCTTTTGTAGGACGAGGAGATTCGACAAAGGTTTTTGTAGAATTAGGTTATTTGCAACGAAAAAATGATAGTTTACAAAACAATTTAATAACACGTGTAAACACTTCTAATTCTTATTATTTGAAATCGCAATTACTGAAAACCGAAAAAAGCAACTTAGCCGTTTTTGTCAATTATCGAAGATTGCAATATGAAGATGCTAACAAGAAAGATGAACCTTCATTGAATTCAAGAGTTTTGTATAATGATCGTTTTTTTGGACAGAAATTGCAATTGACAACCGTTTATGAAACCTTATCTGGAACTATAGCCCAACAAGAATTCACCTATTTAGAAGTTGATCCTACGCAAGGAACTTACATGTGGAACGATTATAATGGGAATGGAATTCAGGAATTACAAGAGTTTGAAATTGCTCCTTTTCCAGATTTAGCTAAATATGTTAGAGTCTATTTGCCGAATCAGGTTTTTATTAGAACACATCAAAATAAATTTTCTCAAACTGTAAATCTGAATTTTTCAGAATGGCAAAAGACAACTGGAATTAAGAAATTAGCTTCTCATTTTTACAATCAAACCTCTTATTTAATTGATAGAAAAAATTTGAGAAATGGCGATAATTTCAACTTGAATCCATTTGAAAATAAAGAAGCAGATTTAGTAGGAATGAATTTAAATTTTAGAAACAGTTTGTTTTTTAATCGAGGAAAACAACACCATTCTACTACATATTCTTATTTATCAAACGAATCCAGAAGTTTACTTTCTGTAGGAAGTGTAGCAGCTTATAATCAATCGCACCAATTACAATACCAACACTTGATTCGTAAAAGTTGGTTAGTAAACCTATCTGGAAACACTACAAAAACAAACTCAACATCAGAAAATTATCCAAGTCGCAATTATGAAATTAAAAGTTACCAAATAGTGCCAAAAATTGGTTACTTGTTCTCTAAAAATGCGAGTTGGGATGTATTTTACGAATATCAAAACAAGGAAAATCAAATTGGCGCATTAGAAACATTAGTTCAAAGCAGATTTGGAACCTCTTTTACAGTAAACAGCACAAAAGGATTTAGTTTGAATGGGGAGTTTTCCTATTATAAAAACACATTTAACGGCAATAATTTAGCGCCAGTTGCGTTTCAGATGCTTGAAGGTTTACAACCTGGAAAAAATCAAACTTGGCGATTGCTTTTACAAAAAAATCTTACCCAATATTTAGATATCAACATCAATTATCAGGGAAGAGATAGCGAAACTAGTAAAACTATTCATACAGGAAATATTCAATTACGAGCGTTTTTTTAGTTAATATTTAGATTAGTTCTAAATTTCTGATTAATTTTACAATCTTAATTATCATACCAATAATTTATCATGTTAAAAAAAATCCTTTTATTAACGTATTTACTAACAAGTTTGTTAGGCTTTTCACAATTAAGCAATAAACATTGGTTACCTCCCTTGCATTCTAGAAATCAACAATTAGTTTCAAGTCATTATATCTATTTATCTACACCTGAACCAGTACCTTTTCAGGTAACTATAAAAAATGGTAACGGAACTCCAATTGCTGGTTCACCTTTTACAATTTCACAAGGCAACCCTAGATCTGTTTTGATTGGTGCGCAACAACCATCATCGATGTTTTTAGCTGTTACAGATGTTAATGTAGTTAAATCTGACAAAGGACTTACATTAGAAGCTCCTAAAGATTTTTATGCAAGTTTTAGGGTTGTATCTGAGAACCATGCAGAAACTTTAATTTTAAAAGGTAAAGATGGATTAGGAACTCAATTTCGCGTAGGAAGTCTTCCACAAGTTTATGATGGTAGTACTAGAAATTTTGTAACAAGTTTTATGGCAACTGAAGATGGAACCTCCGTAACAGTATCAGATTACGACCCAAATGTTGTTTTCCAGGCTGGAAATGGAACAAATAATGCGAATACTCAAACTTTCAATCTTAACAAAGGACAAACTGTAGTTCTTTCAGGCTACACAGACACACCAGCAAATTTAACGGGCTTTGTTGGGGCGTTAGTCACCTCTACAAAGCCAATTATTGTAAATACCGGCAATTGTTTAGCAGGTATGTCCACAGAAACTGATGGTCAAGATATAACATTGGATCAAATCGTTCCCATTGAAAAAGTGGGGAATGAATATGCTTTAGTTAGAGGTAATGGTAGTAATTTATCTGAATTTCCTCTAGTAATTGCTACTGAAGATAATACTCAAATTTATGTAAATGGTAGTACTATACCGCTAACAACTTTGAATGCTGGCGATTATCATTTGATTCAAAATTCATTATATCAAGGGACAAATAATCGAAATATGTATGTTACAAGTAACAAACCAATTTACATGTATCAGATCATTGCCGGAGATGTTAGAGATGCAACAAATGGATTAAATTTCATCCCTCCCTTGAGTTGTTTTTTTCAAAAATCGGTTGACTTAATCCCAAGTATCAATCAAATTGGCCCAGTAATTTACACATCTGATGTTATTGCCTTAACGAGTAATGATGCTGTTTTATCAATAAATGGTGATGTGGTAACGGAACTCCCAGAACCACTTCAAGGAAATGCAAACTGGGTTACTTATCAAATAAGAGATTTAATTGGAGATGTCAGTATTTCATCTACGGGTCCTTTAGCTGTTGGTGTTCTTGGACGAAGTGGAGCAGCAGGATTTGGAGGTTATTACTCAGGATTTGGAAGTACACCAGAAGATACGAGTATTACCATTTGTTCTAATAATACAATAAATCTATTTGATTCTATAAATGGAAATCCTGAATTAGGAGGAACTTGGGCGGTTCCTACAGGTGGTAATCCGATTGTCTCAAATATTTTCAATCCCAATAATAATATCCCTGGTGATTATTACTATAACTTTTCAAAAACTTGTGATGGCACCACCATTAGTTTAAGCATTAAAATTACCGTTAATGTAGAACAAGCGCCTTTCGTTGGAAATAATAACACGCTTAACACTTGTAAAAATAGTCCAACAACCGATTTATATACTTTATTAGGACCAGGAGCTGTATCAGGCGGAACTTGGTCTCCAGCACTTAGTTCAGGTGGAAGTATTTTCAATCCTGCATTAGATAGCAGTGGAACTTACACTTATTCCATTACAGGAACAGGAATTTGTGATGCTCCCTCGGCTGAAATAGTGGTTAACAATTATGATTTACCGATTTTATATCAAATCTCTGATTTAGAAAATTGTGACGATGCAACGGATGGAGATGATTCGAATGGTTTTGTGAACTTTGATTTGACTACAAAAAACAACGATCTCCTGGGTACTCAAACAGGAATAACTATAACATATCACACCTCTCCAGGCGATGCATTATTAGGTCAAAATAGTATTACAAACATTTATTCAAACAATAGAATTATCTATGCTAGATTAACAAATGCATCTAATTGTAGTGCTATAAATAGTTTTAATTTAGTAGTGAAAAGTTTGCCTATAATTAATAACAATGTCTCATTAAAACAATGCGACATTGATAATGACGCGATCACTAATTTTAATTTAACGCAAGCCAATATTTTAATTTCAACAGATAACAGTTATACTTTTTCCTATCACAATTCACAAAATGGAGCAGAACAAAATAATGATATTGTAACAAATGAAACCTTTTTTAATGCTGCAAATGGAAGTATTGTATGGGCTAGAGTTCAAAATACTCAAGGCTGTTACAGAGTTGCTCAGGTAAATTTAATTGTTTCAACAACAACCATAAATCAAAATTACGTTTTTCCTATTAACGAATGTGATGATTACATTGATGCAAATGACCCCGACGCAGACGGCTATGATTACTTTAATTTAACTGTTATAGAATCTCCAATTAGAGCTCTATTCCCTGTAGGACAAACCTATACATTTTCATATTTTTTAAATCAAAACGATGCGCAATCTGAACTAAATCCAATTACAAACCCTACTAACTATAGAAATGAAGTTATAAATAGTCAAGTTATTTGGGTTAGAATAGAAAGTAACTTATACGAATGTGCTGGTTTAGGCCCGTTTTTAAGACTAACTGTAGATCCATTACCAAATGTTAATCTAGGAAACGATTTTACAATCTGTTTAGACCCTTATACCGGACAAGGAAGTAGCACATTAAATGCAACACCGAGTACTCCAGGCAATTATTCTTATGTATGGAATCCAACAAATCCAGCAGGTAATTCGCCATTATTTACTGTCTCACAAGCTGGAACCTATCAAGTTGAAGTAACAAATACTACTACTTCTTGTGTTAATACAGATACTATTGTTGTTACTTTATCTTCAGAACCGGAATCAATCTCAGCCGTTATAATATCACCCGCTTTTTCAAATGGAGCAACTACTATTCAAGCAAGTGTTATTGGTGGCTTTGGTGTTTATGAATACAGTTTAGACGGTATTGTATGGCAATCAAGTCCTATATTTACAAATTTAGAAAACGGAACATATATGGTTTATGTTAGAGATATTTTAGGATGTGGACTATTAGTTACTCAAGAACTAAAGACAATCACCTACCCTAACTATTTTACACCAAATAATGATGGTTATAATGATGTATGGAAAATTGAACTTCCAACAAGTTATGAAGCATCTATTTCTATATATGACAGATACGGAAAATTGATAAAAAAATTAAATAGTCTAAATAATGAAGTTTGGGACGGCACCTATAATGGAAATTTATTACCATCAACTGATTATTGGTTTAGAGTTGAATACACAGAAAATAATGCAAAAAAAGAGTTTAAATCACACTTTAGCTTAAAACGATGATCTCAAAATCTGGAACTATAACAACTTCAATATTAAATCAAGTTGCTACAATAGAATTTTCACACCCTGCCAGTAATTCATTTCCAAGCACTTTACTACAGGAATTAACGGATGAAATTAATACTTTAAGCAAAAACGATTCCGCTTCTATAATTATTCTAAAAAGTTCAGGCACAGGTGCGTTTTGTGCTGGAGCCTCTTTTGATGAACTACTTTCAATAAATAACTACGAAGACGGAAGTAGATTTTTTTCCGGATTTGCTAATGTTATTAATGCCATGAGAAAGTGTCCAAAACTTATCATCGGCAGAATTCATGGAAAAGCTGTTGGTGGTGGAGTTGGTTTAGCTGCTGCATGTGATTATTCTTTTGCAACAACTAAAAGTGAAATCAAACTTTCTGAAATAGCTATTGGAATTGGTCCTTTTGTGATAGAACCCGCAGTTTCAAGAAAAATTGGAAAAATGGCTATGGCAGAAATGACGCTTAATCCAACCGTTTGGAAAACATCAAAATGGGCATTTGAAAAAGGATTGTTTTCTGAAGTATTTGAAACAATAGAAGAATTAGATAATAGACTAAATCAATATGTTACTGAAATTTCATCCTACAACAAAGAGGCTTTGAATGAAATGAAAAAAGTACTTTGGGAAGGAACAAATCATTGGGACAGTTTACTTTATGAAAGAGCTGCCATCTCTGGACGATTAGTCTTGTCAGATTTTACAAAAAACGCATTAGAAAAATTTAAAAAATGAGAAGTTTAATTCTTTTTTTACAACAAGTAAGCGTGGAGCAAAAATTAAAAAATGCTCCAGACAGTCAATATCAAATAGGAGTTCTAATAGGTTCTTTTATCCCGTTTATTGTACTTGCAGTAATAGCATATACCCTCTACTATAGAGCAAAAAAGAAAGAACAAAATTTAAAATAAAACAAAATGTCAAACATAAGAATTACCAAACAATTTAACTTTGAAACAGGCCATGCACTTTATGGTTATGACGGAAAGTGTAAAAACGTTCATGGTCATAGTTACAAACTATCTGTTACCGTAATCGGAAAACCTATAAAGGATACTTCAAATGTAAAATACGGAATGGTGATTGACTTTGGCGATTTAAAAAAAATTGTAAAAGAACAAATTGTAGATGTTTTTGATCACGCTACTGTTTTCAACAAAAACACACCTCATATAGAGTTAGCACATGAATTAAAATCAAGAGGACATGATGTGATTTTAGTTGATTACCAACCTACTAGTGAAAACATGGTAATTGATTTTTCTAATAAAATTAAAAATCTTTTACCTGAAAACATAAAACTACATTCTTTAAGATTACAAGAAACGGAAACTTCATTTGCTGAGTGGTACGCTTCTGATAATGAATAAACTACTTTCCATGAAAATCTATTTCGCCTCCGATCAGCACTTTGGAGCTCCAACTCCAGAATTAAGTTTTCCAAGAGAACAAAAATTCATTCAATGGTTAGATGTTGTTAAGCAAGATGCTGATGCAATCTTTTTACTTGGCGATTTATTCGATTTTTGGTTTGAATACAAAACAGTTGTCCCAAAAGGATTCGTTAGAGTTTTGGGGAAATTAGCCGAAATAAAAGACTCTGGTATTCCAATTTATTTCTTCGTTGGAAATCACGATTTATGGATGCACGATTATTTTCAAAAAGAGTTAAACATTCCTGTTTATCACGATAATCAAGAATTCACATTTAACGGAAAAACTTTTTTAATCGGACACGGTGATGGAAAAGGACCTGGTGACATGGGTTACAAACGAATGAAAAAAGTCTTCACCAATCCGTTTTCAAAATGGTTATTTCGTTGGTTACATCCTGATATTGGTGTGAAATTAGCCCAATATTTATCGGTAAAAAACAAACTGATTTCTGGAGCAGAAGATGTAAAATATTTAGGAGAAGACAACGAATGGCTAGTACAATACTGCAAACTAAAATTAGAAACTAAAAAGTATAATTACTTCGTTTTTGGTCATCGACATTTACCATTAGAAATCGAATTAACCGAAAATTCTAAATATGTGAATTTAGGTGATTGGATAGGTTACTTCACCTATGGTGTTTTTGATGGCGAAAAAATGGAATTGAAAGAATTCAAAAATTAAATCGTTTCCAAATCTTTTTCGATATCCAATTCTCTAAATTTTGGTGATACCACAGCTGTAACTCCCACAATTCCTAAGGTCATCATACCACCAAAAACAACGGCTGGAACTACTCCCATAATTTTGGAAGCCAAGCCACTTTCAAAAGCACCTAATTCGTTAGAAGAACCCACAAATATCGAATTCACAGAAGATACACGTCCACGCATGTGGTCAGGTGTATAAATTTGTAGAATGGTTTGTCGAATGACTACTGAAATTCCATCCGTAACGCCACTTAAAAACAAAGCTACTACAGATAACCAAAAGTTAGTCGATAATCCGAAAACAATAATACAAATTCCAAATCCAAAAACAGCTAACAATAACTTTTTACCTGCTTTTTGATGTAACGGAATCGATGTCGCAATTAACATCGTTAGCAATCCACCAATGGCTGGAGCTGCTCTTAAAATTCCAAAACCTTCCGAACCTACTTTTAAAATATCTTGCGCAAAAATGGGCAATAAAGCAACGGCTCCACCAAATAAAACCGCAAACATATCTAAAGAAATAGCATTTAAAATAGGTTTTGAACGAAATACAAAAGACAATCCTTCTTTCAAACTTTTGAAAATCGGTTCGCCTAATTTTGGATTTAAAATCGGTTTTCTTTCAATTTGGGTAAGAACTATTAAAGCCATAATCACACAAAAAACTACAAAAACCAACGACCAAAATGCACCAACCCAACCAATTGCAAATCCCGCCAAAGCGGGTCCAATTACAGCCGCCACTTGCCAAGTTGAACTACTCCAAGTCGCTGCATTTGGTTGTTCTTTTTTAGGAATAATCAATCCCAATAAACTAAAAACGGATGGAATTAAAAAAGCACGAATGATTCCGCCCACAAAAACTAGAGCGTAAATTCCGTATAAAATGGTGTTTTTTGAAAAAGAATCGATGAAATTCGGATGCACTAACAAACACATCAAAGCACTGATTGTGGCTAATCCAGAAAAACATTTGATTAACAAGCCTTTCTTCTCGTTTTGATCTACAATATGTCCAGCGAACAATGCCATACTAATCGCTGGAATGATTTCCATCAAACCAATTAATCCCAATGATAATGGATCTTTTGTGATGCGATACACTTCCCACTCAATCAATACAAATTGCATCGACCAAGCCAATACAATAAACAATCGCATGGCTAAAAACCAGCGAAATTCTGGAATTCGTAAGGAAGAAAAAGGGTCTTTTTTAGCCATTTGAAGCATTTATATCGCGTAATTGCAATTGCAAAGTTACAGTATCTTTCCATTCATTTTCTTCCAAAGAGAAAATTGCATCAAATTTATTTTTGTTGGCAACCCAATCAAATTTATTACCTAATCCAAAACCAATAGCTCCAAAACTTTCCGAGTTTCCTTGTTTTACAAATGCTTTCAAATGTTCATTATCGGAACCTAAAGTCTTAGCATAACCTGAATCGATTAATTCTTTCGCTAAAAATAAAGGTGTCATATTTTCAGGTCCGAATGGTTCAAATTGCTTCAATAAACGCATCAACTTCGGATTAATTTCGGATAATTCGATTTCGGCATCGTATGAAATTTCTGGAGTCAACAAATCGGGATGAATGGTTTCTTGAACGACTTTTTCGAAGGCATTTTTGAAATTTTCATAATTTTCTTCCAAAAAACTAGCTTGTCCAAAAAACAACGCTTCAACTTTCTGCGCATCAAATTGTATTTTTTGCAAAACTTTGAACGGAAAAGAATTTGCCCAAATCTCAAAAGTTTCTACATTAACTTTTAATCCAAAATTCTTTGCCAAACTTCTGAACAATGTTTCTTCCCAATTCGAATTATTGTGTTCTAAAATTTGTACAATATCATTTGTTTTCTCTTCGAAACGTTCAATTAAAATTCGTTCAAACCAAAAAGAAAACTGTTTCAAATCAATTGAATCTAAAAATTCTTCACAATAAATTTTATCCAACTTAGAATTAATAATTTTTTGATAATTAAAAACAATTTCCGGTTTTACAAAATCTTGTAAAATCAAAGTTTGTACATTACGTTGACGCAAAATATCGACTTCGCAATCGTGATTCCAAACAACATGTAAAATCACATTTTGATACGATAAATCATCCGAATGTTGATGAAAATTCCAATCCGAAGAATTGACATGCATTTCCACACTTCCAATCCACAATTTGTCACCAATAATGATTTCAGCTTCCAAAAAATCTGGTCCAGCATGATGATTTAACTTTCCAACTTTCACAATTTCAATGAAATCTCCATGAAAAGTTTGTAAGCTTTGATGTGAAAATTGATTCAATTTCATCAAATCTATCGGGCATGAGTTTCATATTAAGCAATGGATGCTCATTGTCACTGAAATGTTGAATTAAGGATTTTTCCGCTTGATTTAAGGCATATGCTAAATCACCACGCGTTTTGATGTCTGCGAATACAAGCATTTTGCTGCCTTGCTGTGTATCTTCAAGCCATTCAACAAGCTTTAGACTGTTAAAATGGTCTTTCATGCGACTACGTATATTAGTAGTTTGTCCGACATATAAAACTTCTTGCGAGCCGTTTTTCATTTGACGATAGAACATATAAATCCCTGCATTGGTCGGCAGTTCTTTAAGGTCAAAATTTTTCATGGTTTCACGCAAGGTGGTTGATGAGCCAAGTATGATAGGGGTATTCCAAAGCAGCTGAATTCTCACGGTTTCCTCAAAATATAATAAAATTTCAATCTAACAATTTTTGAGAAAAAAAGCTAGACAAACATCTGCTGCAATAGCCCTTTTTTCCATTGTTTGGTGTGGGTAAGCTGTGCGGTGGTGTGGTCGATTCGCTTATCAATCGCTGTTAGAAATTCCGCTATTTTTTCTTGTTCTTGGATTGATGGAAGTAAAATAGGCATCTCTAGGAAATCACTATTCGTTATATTCATTCGGTCATGTCTTGCACCAGAATTTGCGACACTTTTAACATAGTCATGCCAAAAATTAGTTCCAAAAAAATAAGATAAAAAATCTAGATTGCCCTCTTTGAACCTGAAAACCGTGTAAAGTGGCGACATAATTCCTTGTGTGATTTTGTTTCTTTTGATTGGTCCAACTGGGGCATGAACTGAAATTCTAGGATTATAAACAAAGTCATCTACTTCAACGACATAATATCCGTTAATATTGCTTTCGCTCACAATTTCTCTATCATCCAAGTTAATCAGTCCGTCTCCATTGGTATCTTTGTATAAGAAGTCTCCTTTTTCTGGCTTACCTGAAGAGAATATTTGATTTTCTGCAATGTTGTTACCATATAATTGTTTTGCGTTGTCTATAATCTGTTGAACAAGTTGCAGGTCTTCATCTGTTTGGATG
>ERZ650302.1119-NODE-1119-length-15198-cov-5.976095_pt1 | contig 15198 bp, 12 predicted proteins | sample MGYA00376238_ERZ650302 | MGnify/ENA primary metagenome ERZ650302 (study PRJEB26733, sample SAMN07839298) | wastewater metagenome | biome: urban; feature: wastewater treatment plant; material: waste water | place: USA: North Carolina | collected 2016-04-28 ... | reverse complement strand
CTGGTTTTACGATAGATAAAGTACGTTCAATAGCCATGATTGGCTCCTTAAGTCACAATGTTGACAGGAAAATTTGGCGCATTATACCGAATAATGCGCTATTTTCCGCTTTTGAGATGTAAAAAAAATGCTTTTTTCAGCGCAGGGATCAGCTGGCTTCATCAATCCACGCCATTTGAATGGCTTCCAAGATGCCTTCAGTCGATTTTTCAGGATCATCTTCAAATTCTGGTAAAGCACAAACCCAAGCGTGTAAATCGGTAAAACGAATCCATTGCGGATCGACATCGGGATGCGCCTCATATAACTCAATGGCAATGTCGATGCTGTCCGTCCAACGTAAACCCATGTGTATTCCCTATTCTAGTCAAGACAGCGACTACTTTAACAAATTTCGCATGGGCTGCCTGCCATTCTCCACTGAATTTTCGATTTGGTTTTATCCAGACTTATAAAACAATATTTACATAAGGCGCGGCCAAGATAATCGCACTCGCCACTGCACCGCCAATCATCGCCCCAACCGCCACATCACTCGGATAGTGCAAGCCTAAAATCATACGGGAAATGGCCACCAAAATCGTAAAAGGCAACATCAACATCAACAATACTGGCTGGATATAACCCAAAACCGTCGTAGTCATAACTGCATGCAAAGTGTGACCGGAGGGGAAGCTAAAATGATCTAAGGGACGTTCACCCAAACGGATCACTTGGTGTACCTGATATGGGCGCGGACGGACTGTTTTTTGTTTTAAATATTTATAAATACCTGTACCAACAGAACCGCCTAATAACAGATAAATAATTTGTAAACTATAGCCAATGCCCTGCATCACCCAAGCACTTGCGAGCATGACATACCAGAAAATACCGTCGCCCAAACGGCTAATGACTTTAAAAAATTGTGCCACCCGCTGAGAGTGGGAAAAATGGTTAAGATACAAACAGCCTTTTAAGTCGAGATCCAGCATTCTTATTTTTGCATTTTTAAACTTCATCAGTTCTCTCCTCTTTGGCGTATAGCTAAGATGGCATGTGTAGCTCCTTCGCCACCTGATATAACGCCTGCTCAAATTGTTGGACTGGATACTGCCAGCCAATATTTAAAGTCGCTTTGCGGGCGTGTACGCCCATCTGTCTAAGGATTGTAAGATCGGGAAGTCGGTGAATATGACCGACCAAATCTTCTGGCTGACCGAGTGGACTCAACCAGCCTGTTTCATTCGGTTTTAGATGTAAACGTGCGCAAGCATAGTCATAAGCAATGACAGGCAAGCCACTGGCCATAGCTTCTAACACGACATTGCCAAAGGTTTCGACCTGACTGGCAAAAGCAAACACATCGGCACTGGCATAGGCTTGTGCAAGTGCTGTGCCACTTAAACTACCTGTAAAAATGATATCTCCCTGAGCGTTCATGGCTTCTAAACGTTCACGGTCTGGCCCGTCACCGACAATCACCAATTTCACAGCCTGTTCTGTATTTTTTGGCATACGCTGATAGGCATCAATAATAAGATTGACTTCTTTTTCAGGTGATAAACGCCCGACATACAACATCACCCGTGTGTTTTCACTGGCACCCCAGCTTGCTCGCAGTTGGGTCGAACGAAAAGCCGGGGAAAAATATTCAACATCAACACCACGCCCAACCACAACCAGAGGCCCTTGCACGCCAAACTGACGCAATGATTTTTCAGTATGACTACTTGGCACACAAGTGAGCAAGGTATTGTTATGAAACCATTTTAGATAATGCTGAATGGGTTTGAGTAAAAATGCCAAATCGAAAAAACGGCTAAAATCTTGAAATGCAGAGTGAAAACCACTAGATATTGGAATATTTTTGGACTTTGCAATTTGTAAACTGGCTAGACCCAAAGGACCTTCAGTGACGATATGCACCACATCGGGTTGAAACTCATCTAGCGCCTGCGAAACTTTAGACCACTGTGGCCAGCCGAATTGCAAATTATGATATTTAGGAATCGCTTGGGCTTTAACTAGACATTCTTTATAGGGCTGAAACTGACCATCATGCTGTTTTTGTTCAGGGCGTATGAGCAGAATTTTATGTCCAAGTGCCTGTAAGCCTTTGCACAATTGCTGCAATGAACGTGCTACACCATTAATTTCGGGTGGCCAGGTTTCTGTCACAAGGGCAATTTTTAAACGTGGGCGGACAAGGTCTGAGAGATCAGAAGTAGGTTGGCTGCTTTTTTGTTTTTGATTTTGTTTGAAATAAAATTTAAACGCATCGCTGTAACGCTCTAATTTACTGCTCTGCTTTGCCAATACATTACTCATCGCCTTTCTGCTCAATTCTTATTTTATGCTCGTTAGCCTAAAGCAGCAGCATTGCAATAATATGATGCTTTGGTGACACGTTTGTCATTTTTTTCAATTTTAAAAAGCTAGCAACCCCCATAATTTGCTGTCATTTAGCCTAATAACAGATGAAAAAAGCAGATATTCAATACCAACCTGCTCAATACATCATCTTGAGTCTGTTATAAATCAAAACATCTAAAACAGTAAGTTAACATATAACTCATCGGTATAGCGTCCTGCTGGCGTTGTCAAACTCGGCTGTTCATCTAACTGTACCGCTACACTGTATTTATGCCCTGATGCAGAAGCCCGTCCTTCAATTGGCGTGTTCCACAGATTATTTTTTGCACCCATAATGCTCATACTGGTACGTAAACGGTGAGCACCATTATTTACAAAACTGCTGCCGTGCTTGTCCCGTAAATTACGACTACTAAACTGAATGCTATAACCGCGATCACACTGCACATTAAAACTGGTTGCCGTCTGACTACGGTATTGAGCGCTCATTTGCAATAAAGACTCACTCACCGAACCAATAGTGCAGGCCTGTGCAGGAACACAGACCCAACAACCACACAACAACAAACTTATTTTTTTTACGATCCCTAATCTTTTCATTTTTCTCATCCTCACCCATGAAGTTGGCATGCTTACTGACAAATTAAATCCATTTGCGTTGTTTGCGGAACAGTGCCAGCTTTAACTTGAGGTAATTCAAGCTGGCTATGGCAAATCTTTCCACCTTTGGTTTTGACTTTTAGCGTATAACTGCCGGGTTTCACACCATATAAATGTACATTTCCATCACTGCCCACAGGTACAAACTCAGTTGTTTCACGACTTAAATACACCTCACTCCCCTGCACAAATGTCTGCTGATCTGGCGTAAGTAAACGCAATATAATCAATCCTGTCCGTTGAACAGGGAAATTTACTTTATAACCCCGTTGATTCATACCAATTACTTTTTGGCTTGAATATTCAAAGCTGTCATACATGTCCAACTGGTCTTGATCAAAAGCCACGTCGTAATTGACGTAAGGTACAATATCATGCACAAATACATAGCCGTGTTGATTGGTTTTACCAACAGGCCTTAACGCACGCAGTACTTCCACATTAGGAATATCACTAACATTCACCAAAGCAAAAGCATTGTCTACATATTTGGTCATGGCCCATTTTCGGTCTAACCACACCACCGCACCCTGGTAATTGGCTTGACTATAACTAAAGCGCTCGCTTTCATCGTGGCTTAAATATAAATTGCCCATCGGCATTTTCAGGGCTGTATAAGCATTTACACCAATATCCCCTTCAGCTTGCTGATGGCGCACTGCAAGCGTGTAATCCACACCATTTTGAGTTAGGCTGCTTTGCGCATAACGCAACTGGGTTTGTTCTTCGAAATTATGTGTAAGCTGCGCACTGCGGCGTTGGTCAAATTGATAATTCAGCGTTAAATAGGCTCCGTCGCTATCCTGCATTTTCAAATCTTTATAATAAGAAAACGACAGTGAAGTTTGACGTCCCAACATACGAGAAAAACCGACTGTAAGCATTTGGCTATCTGTAAAACTATTATTTGCATTTGGACGATAACGGCGCTCTAGATAATTCACATTTAAGGTGTTGATTAAAGGAATATTGAAAATACTGACATAAGCTAAATTGTCGTATTCCACTGTTTGCGTCGTATTGCTATATCCCAAACCGCGATATTCAGGACTGTAGTATTTATGACTTGCACCAAGCGCAATCCAACTTCCACTCCGGCTTAGCGAAGCGCCAAAGGTATAGCCATCGCCCCAATCACTGTGACTAGAAGCTGCATGCGTATCTAACAAGGCATATTTGTTGATAGCTTGCGTCCATAACAAACCAACATTTTGCACATCCTTGCTATAACTTAAATTAGTGCCTAAGGTCGTGCTGTCGGTAATCCCGCGTCTGAAATAAAGGTTGCCAAAAAACTCACGATAATCATCCGACACGTAGTCATAGTCATAACGCAGCTTGCCTGCAGAAAAGTTATATTCATTTAACCCAGGTTTGAGTAATTGCGTGGTGACATAGACAGGAAAGGATTGCACGGTACGGTTACCCAATACATCTTCCACCACCACCTGTGCCTCACCCGACTGCTGAATATTGGCACCTGTATTTAAGCTATAGTGTCCAGGCGTAACCTGTTGTTGATATAAATTGATGCCATTAATGTATAAATCGACTGTGGATGGCAGTACAGCACTGCCTCTTAAGGTGGGTACATTCCAATAAATAAAATCTGGATAACTACTAAAATTCGAACCAAAAGATACACCGCCAAATCTAAATGAATCTAATAATGGATTATAAACACTTGTGTTATCACCCAAGGTTAAACGCTGATAACGTGATGGAAACTCTATTTCAAAACTGGTATTCAAACGCAGTAGCTTATCTTGATCTTGTTCTACCTCTTTGCGATACATCATGGCATTTTTAAAAATCCAGTAATCTTTAAAAATACCAAGCTCCGCCAAGCCATTTATTTCATTGTAATTATCATAACGTGCATACAGCACATCATAATTTAAAAAGCCACCCAAGTCCGCTTTTGAGGGAATCGCATGCGTTTGGGTAAATTGTGCATCAATAAAATAGCTGGCTGGTACAGTCAGTTTAATGGCTTGCAGCGCAGCGTCTTGCACGGACTGAATTTCATTGGTGCTTACAGAACAGAACTGAGTTTGTGCGCTGTGTTTTTGTAAGCGCTCTTGCAGCAAACCCAATTGTTGCAAGACTTCACATTCCATATAACGTTGCCCGTCCTGCTGCAATACTAGACTTTCAACGACACGATCAACGCCATTTAGCCAGACACTATTTAATACCATTTCAGGCTGAGCAGCAGCGGCTTGTAATGGTATCCCCCACAGGACACTTTGCAGCGCAAAAAACAGTCGAGTTCTATGCATGATTTAGCCCTTCATTTTCAACTCAATGGCTTGCTCACTTTTATCTGTTTCAAGTTTGAGTATGTAATTTTTCAAATCACTCAGTTTGATTTGCCCCATATCAAAGCTGTGCTTTTGTTGATTCAACAAATATTTCATTTCACGAGTAGTTGCGACAGGTTGTTTTTGTTGATTTAAAATACTGATTGAAGAAATTTGCACATGCGATGCAGCATGATTTTCTATCTCTAAAAATAAATGATCATTTTGATAACGCGGGGTTGCTGTTACCTGAATGGCTTCTTGCTTACCCACAAATAAAGGAACAGAAATCGTAAATAAAAATTGTAGGGCGTCTTCTTCCACCACAGGGGCAATTTCTTTAAAAACAATGCGCCAAGTTTTTTCTTGCGCCATTTCTTCCTTCGAAAGTGGTCGGCTAAAACCTACACGAATAATTTGTTGTGTATTAGGTTGTAAAACAAAGTTTTTTGGATTAATTAAAAGGTCTTGATCTGGCTCTAGTACATCTTCACCTTGAGCATTTTGCGACCATTTATAGGCAAACATTTCAAAGCTTTTCGGTTCTGCAAGATCGGTAGCTTCCATCGCAACCGTTGCACTGCGTTGTCGTGCTTTATCGCCCAAATACATTTGTGTAGGTGAAATCACCATGTTTGCATAAACAGCTTCTACACATAAGCAACTTGCAATCAGCATATATTTCAATAATCGTTTCATGCTTCCCCCAGCAATGTCTTATTTTGTATTTATTTAGACTAAAAAGTTGACTCCACCCATCGGCAAAGCCAACTCATTCAGATTGAGTTCAAACGTATTAGAATGAAACTTCAATGCTGTAATTATCGGTATAAGTACCCGCTGGTTTAGAAATACCTACGCTTTCACTTTTAACCAAGACATTGTAAGTGTTCCAACCATTGCTGCCTGGCGCAATATTGGTTTGCTTATCATTTAACAGAATAATAGACGGTGAACCCACACGCTTGGTTTCAACGGTTAAGCCCACGGCATGGCTACCTGATTTAGCCTCAGATTTTGTTGATTTCCCCCCCAAACGGTTATCGGTATTTACCAGTAGATTGTAATTTGCATTCGCTCCAACCTTAAATTGACCTGAAGCTTCTGCACCATCTTTTAATGAGATACTTGGTGTTTCTACTTTCAGCTCACAACGCTTAGGTACAGTCACTTGAATTGGAATACTTCCTGTGCACGGCCCTTCGTTACATACTGGGGTTGGCTTAGGGTCTGGTTTAGGACCGTGATTGCCGCCACCACCTGCCATTGTTACCGTTGAAAAAGCGCCGAAAACCACCACAGCTGCAGCTGTTTTAATAAATTTAGACATGTCATTTCTCCATAACTCTTATAAAAAACCATTTTTTAATCATTCACTCGCTTGAGATATCGTTAGAATTATTGAAACTCAATCCTTAGCAAGTTTCTTCATTTTAGGTATTTCTCACAAAAATCCATCTATACGCTCCATTTCACACAATTTTGAATAAACTTTAAATTTCAGAAAATTAGGAGATTAAAGTACTGTTTTAAATGACATCACAAAAAACTAGGGAGCAGCTCACTCCCTAAAATTTGTGACCCAAATTTTTGGGATAATAAAAAAATATATTTCTTTACACATAGATTAAGATTTTGTTTTTATTGATTTTTAATTTATCTTTATTTTAACTTTTGTTACATTTTAAGTCGGTTTATTTTTAACTGAATGGTTGAATTATAATTTTTAGCGCATTTTTTACTATACTTTTCACGTATTTTATTCGCTATCTCCTATCACATTCGACAGACTGAGCGTTTTTTAACATCAAATCTCACCAATTACAGGGATTGCCTCTCGCTATAAAAAACCTATGTTTTGAGCAACTAAATTTATCGTTAAGATCAAATTTGCACATCACTAACTCAATGAAGAAATAATTGATTATTCATCTATATCGGTAACGTGAGTGATAAATCTTGCTCGATGTTTAGCGAGCTCATAAGGTAATAGCAGACAAAATAAAACCCCATTCAAGCACTGCCTGAATGGGGTCATCACACCTGAGTCAATTCTCTTCACTCAGGCACACAAGCGTGACTTATTTAACGTAAGTCAACCAGTGTGCATATTTGTCATTCTTACCTTGAACTGCATCAAAGAAAGTTTTTTGAATTTCAGTGGTAATTGGGCCACGTGAACCACAACCAATCACACGGTCATCATATTCACGAATTGGGGTGACTTCCGCTGCTGTACCTGTAAAGAAGGCTTCATCGGCAATGTAGAATTCATCACGTGTAATACGGCGTTCAACCACCTCATAACCCAAGTCTTTAGCAATGGTGATCACTGTTTGACGCGTAATACCATCTAAAGCACCGCCTGCGATGTCTGGTGTGTGTAAAACGCCATCTCTAATTAAGAATACGTTTTCACCAGAACCTTGGCATACATAACCTTGTGGGTCCATCAACATGGCTTCATCATAGCCTGCTTGCGCGACTTCTTGGTGTGCAAGAATAGACAAGGTGTAGTTACCTGAAGCTTTGGCTTTACACATAGTCACGTTTGGATGATGGTGCGTAAATGATGAAGTTTTAACGCGAATGCCTTTAGCCATTGCCTCTTCACCCAAGTATGCCCCCCAACCCCAAGCCGCAACAGCAGCATGAATGGTGTTATTGGTTGCAGCAATACCCAGTTTTTCAGAACCAATCCAGATTAAAGGGCGTAAATAGCACGACGAAAGTTTGTTTTCACGTACCACATCAATTTGCGCCTGTTCTAGAGCTGCTTGATCAAATGGTACTTTCATTTGATAGATTTTTGCAGAGTTTAACAAACGCTTAGTATGGTCCTGAAGACGGAAAATCGCAGTTCCGTTTGGCGTTTCATAAGCACGGACACCCTCAAACACACCCATACTGTAGTGTAAGGTATGCGTTAAGACGTGAATTTTTGCATCACGCCAGTCAACCAATTGTCCATCTTGCCAAATAAAACCATCACGATCAGCCAAATTCATGGCACACACTCCAAATGTTTATACAATAGTCATTTTAATCCAACGCAGACATAGCAGTCGGATCAATTAATCTTTGCCATAACTTGCAAACGACCTCACGGGTATCGTACCAGTCCGCAGCATTGACTTGCATGGATTGATTTGCAAGGGCTAAGCGGTGGCTTTCGGCTCGTTCACGGAGATAAGCTTGAATCAATGCTGTCGCATCGTCGCTGGATAAGCAACCTGTTTTTGCGGCATCTTCAAGGATTCTTACGTTGTCGGAATAATGGGCGAGATCAGGATTCGACCCACTCCAGGCTAATACCGCATACTGTGCCATAAATTCGATATCAACGATACCACCTGCATCCTGTTTTAAATGAAAAATTCCATCTTTTTTTTGCTCTTTAGATGAACCCAAATGATCTTTCATTTTTTGACGCATTTTCAGCACTTCGCTGCGGACATAAGCTTCGTCACGCGGCTGGGTTAAAATCTTACAACGCAACACTTCAAACTTGTCACGTAAATCTTGATCTCCTGCAATACTGCGCGCACGTACCAAAGCCTGATGCTCCCACAGCCATGCACTTTTCAGTTGATATTGCTCAAAGGCCCGCAAACTGGTCACCAATAAACCCGCATCTCCCGAAGGACGTAAACGGGTATCGACATCATAAACGCGACCATCTAAAGTTTGCGTGGTCATTAAAGATACAAATTTACGCGCCACCCGCATGGCAAATTCAAAGCCACTGATGGGTTTAATACCATCAGTATCGGCCTGTTCATCCATGTTGTGAATAAAAACCACGTCTAAATCAGAGCCATAACCCAGTTCAATGCCACCCACTTTGCCATAACCAATAATGGCAAAAGCGTTATGCTCCAAACCACAACGCTGCCCTTCACTGTCTACTGGATAACCATGCTTTTTGACAATCATTTGATAGGCCAGTTGCAGGGCTGCATTTGCGGTCACTTCGGCAATATCAGTTAAAGCATCTGAAACTTTCATTAAGTGACTTTCTGCCAGCACATCGCTCGCTGCAACGGTCAATACGTTGGATTTTTTGAATAAACGTAGCACCCGCATGAGGTCTTCGACTTCATCCAGTTCAATGCGCAGCAATTGTTGGCGCAAAGAATCTTCCAAATCGCTGCGTTTTGGCAATTCAAAATCCATAGACAAAAACTCATCTAGCAACACAGGATATTGCGTCAATTCTTCACAAATCCACGGGCTGACCGTGGCCATTTTCACCAAGCGTTGTAAAGCGCCCTTACTCTCAATCAACATGACCAAATACACGGAACGACGCAGTACAGATTCAACCAATGGCATTAAACGCATTAGCGCCATCTGTGGGTTTTCCGACTGTAACACCGCTTCAATCAAGTGTGGCCAAAAGGTTTTTAAACGCTGCAAAGCTTTGGCGGTGAGTTTTTTAGTGGCATGTCCATACCAGAACTCATGCACTAAATTTTTCGCTTGGTCGTCCAATACCGCATCGAGCTGTTTTTCTAGCTGACTGTAATTTTCCAGCAAAGAATCGGGTTCATTTTCTTTAATTAAATGTTCAAACTGATAAATGACTTTGGCGCGCTTTTCATTTAACACCTGCAGGAAAGCATCCCATGAGGCATAGCCCAAGGTATCCAGCATGCGCTGGCGCGGTTCCGCCTCATGCGGCAACGACTGCGTCTGTTGATCATTCAGTGCTTGAATTGCATGTTCGACACGGCGCAGGAATAAATAGGCATCTTCCAAATCAAGTACGGCTTGCGGTTCTAGCAATTCGGCTTCGCCCAAATGACGCAAACTCACCAAACATTGGCGGTCTTGTAATTCTAGTTTTGAACCACCGTAAATTAGCTGAAAAACCTGCACAATAAATTCAACTTCACGAATACCGCCCGCGCCCAATTTAATATTGTCTTCAATATTACGACGCTGCACTTCGCGCTCAATCATGGCTTTCATTTCGCGCATGGCTTCAAAGGCGGTGTAATCGACATATTTGCGGAATACGAAAGGTCGGGTCATTTGCAGCAGTTCATAACCTTCTTGCCCACCTGTGATAATACGTGCCTTAATCCAAGCATAGCGTTCCCATTCGCGTCCATGCTGGCTTAAATATTTTTCCAGTGCGACATGGCTAATCGCCAAAGCAGAACCATCGCCCCACGGACGTAAACGCATATCGACACGGAAAACAAAACCATCGGCGGTAATATGATCTAATAGATAGATCAGCTTTTGTCCCCATAAGATGCAGAATTGCTGCACTTCAATGCACTTGCGTCCATTGGTTTCACCTTGTTCATCAAAGGCAAAAATCAAGTCGATGTCACTGGATAAATTCAATTCCTGCGCACCATGCTTGCCCATGGCGACCACAATCAGGTCTTGGACTTTGCCGTTATATCCTATCGGCTCACCATGCTTGGCGACCAATGGAATCCGTGCGAAATCTTTGGCAACTTGCACGCAAATATCAGCAAAATCTGAAAGTTCCTGCGTCAAGGTCACCACATCGGTGAGCTGGTTGGCATCTTGCCAAATCCAGCGAAACATTAAACGGGCGCGTAAAATCCGCAGAGTTTTCATCCACAAGGTTTCATCTTGAATGTCTTGTAAAGTGGAAATCACCAATTGATGAATATAGTCTGCGCTCAGCGGTTTTAGAAATTGGTCAATTGCATAATCCTGCTGTAACAGGCTTTCGTGATTTGCCAAGACTTGTTCTGCATATTGACTGGCATGTAACGTTTTTTGCAATTGTTCCGCATTCATTTTTAAGACCTAAAACCCAGTTTTATTTTGAAATATTGTCAACTCATCTATTTATAGCAGCAGATGCGCCAAAGAAGAAAATAAAATTACAGCAATCTGCAAAATACCTCTTGCTTAAAATGCAGCGATAAAAAAACCGAAGCCTAAACTTCGGTTTTATCTGCTTGATGCAATGCTTATTCAGCATCTAGCATTAATTCTGCGCTCATACCAACAGTGTTAAAACCTGCATCGACATACAGAATTTCACCGGTAATACCATTGGCCCATGGTGAGCAGAGGAATAGTGCAGCATTACCGACATCTTCAATGGTCACGTTGCGTTTTAAAGGTGCAACTTTTTCATTTAGGTCTAACATTTTACGAAACGATTTAATACCTGAGGCTGCAAGCGTACGAATTGGTCCTGCAGAAATTGCATTTACACGAATACCTTCAGCACCCAAACTTGAAGCCAAGTAACGTACACCCGCTTCTAAAGATGCTTTTGCCATACCCATGACGTTGTAGTTTGGCATCACGCGCTCAGAACCTTGATAAGTCAAAGTCAATAAGCAACCTTGGCGTGCTTGTAATAATGGTTTTGCAGCACGTGCCATCGCAATAAAGCTATAAGCACTAATATCATGCGCAACTTTGAAACCATCACGATCTGTAACATCGGTAAAGTCACCGTCTAAAGTATGCGCAGGTGCAAAACCAATCGAGTGAACCAAACCATCCAAACCATCCCAGTGCTTTGCCAAGTCAGCAAAAGCTTGCTCAATTTCTGCATCTACACCTACATCGCAAGGCAATACAATGCTTGAGCCAAATTGTGCAGCGAAGTCATCAACACGTTTTTTGAGTTTTTCATTCGGATAAGTAAATGCTAATTCTGCACCTTCACGATGCAATGCTTCTGCAATACCAAATGCGATAGATAATTTACTTGCAATACCAGCAATTAAAAAACGCTTACCCGCCAAAAGACCTTGTGCCATGTGAAACTCACCTTGATATATTTCGCAGTATCATGCCAATTCTGAACGCATAGTGAAATTGCATAATGCGCCTTTTTTTGCCGATTATGTAAAAACTCAATGGCGTTTCAAGTGAGTGGTAGATGAAATCACAGGATTGATCTGCAAGCGGTGGTGTACAATCTTGATTAAAAACCTGCCCTACCACTTGGCATAATGCTGTTCAAGCAAACCGTATTCGTTTAACAAAATAATTTCGGTGCCGTCTTGTTGAATAGTACCGCTAATCTTGGCTTGCCATTGGCTAAACTGACTGCCGACCAGACGCAAATTCAGATTTTCATAACGGCGCCAACCTGTACTAACAGTTAAATTTAAACGATGATCCAGTGAACGAATACTCCACGAACCGTCATCTTCAGGCTGGAATAACACATCTGTTAATGGATACAGCACACCATTGATCCACAAGCAGTTTTCATTGCCAAAACTTTCATTCACTCCAGACGCCAGATTCAAGCCTACACGACGGTTTTCGGTATCCCAGAAGTTACACGACAACCAAAACCATGCCGTTTCAGGACGTAAAAAACCGCAGGTGTCATCTAAAGAAGCAAAGGTGCGTTCATGGAATTGAATGGTTTGTCCGATTTTATTGACAAAATAGCCTTCACAGCCGAGCGTGGTCAGTTTTTGGGTGTACGTCCAACCATTAATACCCGTTGGGCTACACATACTCAGCGGGTCTGTGCCTGCACAAAATATCCGCGCACTGAGTTTTATTTCACCGTATTTGGTCACGCGGATATAACGCACACCATTGGCATGTTGAATTTCAATTTGAAATGGCGATTTTTCAAAAAAACTTTGATTAAATAACGGTTGCTCATCTAAAACAGTATTACGCGATAATAAATTAATCGCATTCCATTCCTGTACTTCTCCCGTCATGTGATTATAAATATAGACAAAACCGTGCCCTGCCCAAGCAATATCGGCAATCGCAAGCCCAATGGTATAGTGTTCGTGTTGAATACTACAAAATTTAAACTTTTTATATTTTAATCGCTTACGCCAACCTGACAATACCTCACCATACGGTGATTTATATTGGTAAGCCTGATAATCAATTTTTTTGGGAAGTTCACTAAAGCGTCCATAATGCGGTTGTCCATTCGCCTGAATTAAATCCATTGAAGACATTCCCTGTTGTCTAAAAACAATTCATCTTTGGTCGTATTATGCCTACAAATGCATGTACAAAAAACCCGCAGCTTATGATTTTGTTCAAAAAACTATAAAAGCATAGATTGTTTTACTATTTTAAGGCTTGAGCGCTTACTAAATATACAAAATATAAATTAATCTATTTCTGCCTCAATATTCTGAATACTTTTAAGCATCAGCATTCAAAGTCAGATAGGTATTTTCCCAGCGATTGCCTGAAAATGACCCTTCAACCAATTGCACATAGCGACCATGCACCTGATCTATCGCAATACAATCATCTACCTCTAAGACCCGATCGGTATGTTGTTTTTGCCAGTGCTGGGCAAAATAGGCTTTACCACGCTGTTTTGCCACCATTGGGTTTTGCGCCACCACCAAAACATAACGATGTAACTCACCAAACTCTCGCGGATCATATCCACCTAAATTAATTAAATACAGTCGGTTTTCTGCCTGATTCGGCTGCGCATCGGTAAATTTTAAATAGTAAGATTTGCCTTCAAACTCAACACCATTAATTTGCGCCCATGCATCAATATGCAAACCTTTCTGCTCTGCAAACCAAGCCTGCTTGAGTTGAGGATAGGTCTGTTCTAAAGAATCTCCTACCGCGAGTACTACATCATGCACTTCAGTATTGGCTCGCGCATGACGCCCACCTAACATGACGATAAATAAACTGGGCATATCCGACTCCTTCGCAAATATCCTAAGCTTGATTGCTTTTAGAGTTGATGATTTTTAAGCTTGATCATTTAAAGTAACGAGAATTTTTTAATTCTCCAAATAAAAAATCGTGCCGAATTGCTTCAGCACGATTGAATTGAAATACAGCATGCTTTATTTCAAGCAGCTTGCGATTTACATATCGACCATTTCCACGCCATCAATGCGGGCAACAGTCATTAGGTCCTTATCACCACGACCTGAAACGGTTGCAATAATAATTTGGTCTTTATCCATCGTTGGTGCAAGCTTGCTCACATAAGCCATAGCATGCGAGCTTTCTAAAGCAGGAATAATCCCTTCGATACGGGTTAAATCACGGAAACCTTGCAAGGCTTCTTGGTCATTGATTGGCACGTAATCGACACGGTGCATATCTTTCAGGAAGCTGTGCTCTGGCCCTACCCCTGGATAATCCAGACCTGCAGAAATAGAGTGAGTTTCGATGATCTGACCTTGTGCATCCGACATTAAATAAGTACGGTTGCCGTGTAATACGCCTACGTGTCCTGCATTCAATGGTGCAGAGTGTTTGCCTGTTTCAATGCCTAAACCTGCGGCTTCAACACCATACATCTTCACTTCGGCATCGTTCAGGAATGGATAGAACAAGCCCATCGCATTGGAACCACCACCAACACACGCCACAAGTGCGTCAGGTAAACGACCTGCCTGCTCCTGAATTTGACGACGTGCTTCACGACCAATAATAGATTGGAAATCACGTACCAATTGTGGATATGGGTGTGGGCCAGCGACTGTACCAATCACGTAATATGTAGAGTCAACATTGGTCACCCAATCACGCATGGCTTCGTTCATGGCATCTTTCAATGTTTTAGAGCCACTTTCCACAGGAACAACGGTCGCACCGAGTAAACGCATACGATAAACGTTCATAGCTTGACGTTTTACGTCATCTGCACCCATAAACACAACACATTCAAGACCTAAACGTGCGGCAATCGTGGCCGTTGCTACACCATGCTGACCTGCACCTGTTTCGGCAATAATACGTTTTTTACCAGACAGTTTTGCCAATAGTGCCTGACCAATGGTGTTATTCACTTTATGTGAGCCAGTATGGTTCAAATCTTCACGTTTTAAGTAAATTTGCGCCCCACCCAACTCTTTCGACCATCGCTCAGCATAATATAAAGGACTAGGACGACCTA
>ERZ650302.1114-NODE-1114-length-15231-cov-6.131853_pt1 | contig 15231 bp, 9 predicted proteins | sample MGYA00376238_ERZ650302 | MGnify/ENA primary metagenome ERZ650302 (study PRJEB26733, sample SAMN07839298) | wastewater metagenome | biome: urban; feature: wastewater treatment plant; material: waste water | place: USA: North Carolina | collected 2016-04-28 ... | reverse complement strand
GACGGGGGCTTCAGAGGTTTTTGCAATATATGGAGGCAAAATCCCTAGGACCCCTATCAGGCTGTTTTGGTGCTTGCTGACCCTGATTCGAGCCAGGTTGGTTAGTAGTATTTGACATAATTATATTCCTTATTTGTCATTAGTATTAATGACAAATACATCATGGACCTATAATACCAATTAAGATACACCCATAATGTATCAAAACATATTTAAACAATAAATAAAGTTAAATATTTATATTTAATATAGCATTATAAAACACATATAAATATTTCTTTTTATGTACTATTAGCCAATTACAAAAAAACATAATAATAAATAAAAATAACTGTTATCAATTGATATCAATATTTTATTAAATTCGAGAAATCTCATGAAAATATTAACACTAATAGGTATTGGCTTGGTAGCTCACTACTGCTACAAAACAATGAAATCTAAAAAAAACATTAAAAATTCTGATGTCAATTTACCTGAAAGTGAAAAAAAACTTCAGGAATAAGTAGCAATATCGATTATTACTAATATTAGACCTCTTTCATAAATCATTTTTTGCTCAGTTCCAAGTTGTAGATTCCAGCGATTAAATTGAATCTCAAACCAAGCCTTTTACCTCTATTTCGATAACGCTCAGCAAGGATTTTGAAGGTTTTCAGGCTGCCAAATACATGCTCAATTCCGATTCTTCTTTTATTGATTTCTTGATTATAGATTTTCAATTCAGGATCCAATTTACAGTGTCTTTTGGCTTTTAATGGCAACAGGCTATTCGGATACAACACATAAATCCCCTGATAGCCTTTATCTGCAAGGATAAAAGCCCCAAAAGGAATCTGGTTTAAATTGCGTTTGAACAACTCGAAATCATGCACTGCACCGCGACTGGTACATAAACTCAGAATTTGCTGAGTTTTGTAGTGAATCATGGCCTGTACTTTAAAGGTATGGGTCTTTTTCTTGCCGCTATAGCTTTTCTTCTGTTTTTTTAGGCCTTTGGATTGGAATTTCCGTGGCATCCACGATCACAACATTCCAGTCGATGCCTTCGCCCTCGGGTAAATCTTTGGGTAAATTAAACAGATTGGACCGAATCAGGCAGTCTTCAACATGACGGACAATTCTTGAGGCTGTGGGCTCTGAAACCCCGTAACTCGTCGCAACGTGAAATAAGGTTCGGTATTCCCGCCAATAGCTCAGACAGAGCAGAACCTGATCCTCCAGGCTTAACTTGGGCGGTCTGCCTTTGGCAGAGACATGCTTCTGCAATTGCTCAACCATCAAATAGAAAGTTGACCATGAGATGCCTGTGTATCGCTTGAACTGAGGATCAGAAAGCTTGTTTGAATCGATGTATTTCATCCGCAGATTATGCACGAATGCTAAGAAATCCGGAGTGCAAATATTAACCAAAAAGAAGATCGTTTTTTGATTTATGAAAGAGATCTACTATTTCAAAATCAACTTTTTAGATTATTCAGTTTAATATTTTTTACCTAAGAATAAACATCTGCGAAGGTCAAATGATGTCGTATCCCATTATTTCCCCATAGCATTTCTCATTCAAATCCAACACAATAGATATCAAAGAGATTCGGGAGTCTTCTAAGTGATTACAGGCGAAATTAAAAGCAAAATTGACCAAGTTTGGAATGCATTTATGAATGGTGGTATTTCCAATCTCGTAGCTACTCAACACTTTAATTGATATAAATTTTTTTACTAATTTATGGTACTTAAAATTTTAATCCATGAACAAAATTTTTAGTGAATTGACAAAATTATAAGTATTTTTTTTGCAAAATATTATTGGGTAAAATAGGTAAAATAATGGGAAATGCAGATTTAGTTAGAGCAAGTAGAGATGGTGATTATTTTCATTATTTATGGGCTGCTAGAAAAGCTCTTCTTCTTTTAAATCCACTATCAGGATTAGACGTTCTAACTATTGAAGGTCCCAGTAAGTCTGAGTTTCAAAAAGAAATTGAGGAGGGTGAAGAAATTGTAGATGTAGGTGAATACTATGGATCAAACAAGTTTTCAGAAGCCTCTAAGATTATTTACTCTCAACTCAAACACACTACTGTACATGAGGAAGATAGATTTCAACCAAGTGACTTAGAGAAAACTCTAAAAGGTTTTGCAAAAAGATATCAAAAATTTTTAACTATTGAAAATAAACAGGAGGTTTTAAAAAAATTAGAATTCCATTTCATTTCTAATAGAGCAATAAGTAAAGACTTTTACAAGTCAATTTGCGAACTACAAGAAATTGGAAAAGTTACTAAACCAACTAATTTGGAAAAATTAGAGCTGTACACTAATTTAAAGGGCAAAGATTTAGAAGATTTTATTAAGCTAGTAAAATTTCCATCACAAGAGCCCAACTATATAGCTCAGAGGGAGATTCTTGCTCAAGATATTGCCTACTATCTACCTGGAGATGATGTTAATGCTCCTAATGAATTAAAAGAACTAATCCATCGCAAAGCACTTAGTGAAAACAAAGACACACCTGAAATTACACGATACGATGTACTCCGGGCACTTAAAACAAATCCAGATGATTTATTCCCTGTAAAAAACTTAATCAAACAGTTAGAAAATATCGTAGATAGACCTATCGTAAGAACACTAATAGATACTATTAATGAATCACATAGTCAAAAATTTATTATTCAGGCTGAAGGTGGTGTAGGTAAATCAATATTAAGTACACAAATACACAACTATATCCCTTCTGGATCATTGTCGATTGTCTATGACTGCTTTGGTAATGGTGACTACAGACAATCTTCATCAGCGAGACATACACATAAAATCGCGTTAGTTCAAATTGCAAATGAATTAGCTGGATTAGGCTTATGTCATCCACTAATACCAACAACCAGTGCTGGTCCTAGCGAGTATATAAAGGCATTTTTGTTTAGATTAAAGCAGGTTTCTGAAAGGTTCTCTAATGAAAATAAGCAGCTATTCATTGTTATTGATGCTGCAGATAACTCACAAATGGCAGCAGATGAATTTAATTATGGTCGATCTTTTATAACTGATTTATTGCAAGAAACCCTACCGCAAAATATTAAAATAATTGCTTTAGCGAGACCTTATAGAGTTGGGCTTTTAATGCCTAAACAAGATATCGAAATTCTTTATTTAGAAGGCTTTAGTGAAAATGAAACAAAACAACATCTATTAAACTATTATCCTGATGTTTCGACACAAGACGTGATCGAATTTCATCGGCTTACCAGTGGCAATCCACGAGTCCAAAGTATTGCTTTAGAACAAAATTTGACTTTGCATGAGATTCTTTCATTTTTCGGTGGAACGCCTAAAAGCGTAGAAGACACAATTAAGGATTTGTTAAATAAGGCAATTTCCATTTTTAAAGAACAAAACTATTCCGAATCAGCAGAAATTGATTTACTCCTTACTTCAATTGCTATTTTACGTCCATTAATTCCCCTGCAGATTTTATCTGACTTAACGAATATCAGAGCTGATCAAATAAGAAGTATTATTTCTGATATAGGTGGCCATCCAATTCGTCTTAGTGACAATAATATTCAATTTGTTGATGAGCCAACTGAATCTTGGTTCCGTGAAATTTACAAGCCAAAAGATATTAATATACTGAATGAGTTTATTCAGAAGCTTAAACCTCTCTCTGTAAATTCTGTATATGCTGCAACTGTACTACCTCAAATCTTGATGGATGCAGGTAAGTTTGAGGAATTAGTTGAACTCTCTTTAAATTCTGAAATGTTACCAAGTGATTCACCCTTAGAAAAAAGAAAGGTCGAATTACAACGTCTGCAATTTGCAATTAAAGCTGGTCTAAAACTTGGTAAATATACAGAGGTTGCTAAATTATCATTAAAAGCTGGTGGAGAAGTTGCCGCAGAGGCTAGGCAACACCAATTACTTGAAGAAAATATAGACTTAGTTGGTACAACTTTTAGTGATCATCAAATTTTAGATTTAATCTCTGAAAAAATATTTAAAGGAGGTTCATGGCATGGCTCGAAATATATTACTGAGGCTAAACTTCTCTCATATCGAGAAGAGTTCCATGGAGAATCACGTAGTAAGCTTCGTATTGCAAATCAATGGTTAACTAGTTGGTTTAAACTTCCAAAAAAACAACGACACAATCAAAATGTAGAATATAAAGAACTCAGTGATTATTTTATTACTCTAATAACTTTAGAAGGTGTTGACTATGCAATTAATTGGCTACGTAGATGGCGTCCAAAAGGTGTAAGTTATAAAGTAGCTAAACTTGCAACTAACGAGTTGATTAAACTTAATAAACATGAAGTTATACAACAAATATTAGATAAATCAGGTAATAACCTATTTTTTACTTTAGGTACTCTACAGATACTTAAATTAAAGAACTGCGTTATCCATTCTGAGAATTTTTCACGAATTTTAAAACTACTGAGTTACGATAAAGTAAAACTGGATATTGGTATAACTCCCATTCTTTGTTTTTTAGAAGTAGCTTTTAAGCAAGAACTTTGTTCAGCTACTGAGGCATATCAAATTTTATCAAAATATTTGCCTTCTCAAATACCATATGAGATTACAGATCGTTTTGGAAACTCAGATAGAATCATTTACATGAAAGCTTATGCTTTACATAAAGCATGGGATAATAAGACATTAGAACTACTTGATTTAGTACCAGAGAGATTAAAAGATGAGTTTATAAAGGATACGTCTTATAGCCCATCAGAAGAAATCACCACGCTAAAACGAGATGTTGCAGCAGTTTTGCCATGGTACAAATTGTATGCTCGTTCAATCACACAGAAGATTTGCATTAAGGAACTCGATCAACTAATAGCACAAGCGAAATTAGACTCTCAGAAAGCTCAAGGATATTCATATCGGGAATATGGTAATCATCTAGAAAATGAAATTGCAAAAGTTTGGTTTGATATTTTAATTTTAAATAATCATCTTAACCAAGAAACATATCTAGAGATAGAAAGTCATTTTCGGGAAAAAATTTATCCCAATACACGTAATCATTTCACGCTTATTTTGGCTTTGCAAGAACCATGTGAATTAGAAGAGTGCTGCTATCAAAATATAGAAAAAAACTTAAAAAATCTTGAAACTAGTGATGATCATGCAGAAACATTGGTGAGTGACTATATGTCTATTGCTCAATCAATTTTCCCTCTAGATCAAGAAGAAGCTACTGCAATATTAAATAAAGCAATTAAGGTAAGTAGTAAACTAGGCGAAGAAAATCTACAACGATGGAATGCATTACTTTGCTATGGCGTAAGAGCTGGACAGGAGCAAGATAATAGAAAACCACAGCTATGCTATCGTTTTAGTCAATGTGCTGAATTGACATATAAATATGTGTATAGAGATAAACATTTTCCATGGGATTATACAGTTGATGCAATTTATGATTTAGATCCTAATTCAGCATTTGCTATTGCTAGCCGTTGGCGTGATCGTAGATTTGGAGATGAAGATCGAATATTGGGCAATTTGGTGGATAAGTTACTTAAAGAACAACTTTTATCACCATTGATACCACTGGCTTTCAAAGCGATGGGGGCTACATATGACTTAGAGAATCTAGTAAGCTCTATTAAATCATTAGCTTTAAGTGATGAACTCAAAAGAAAGGTTTTACAAAGCTTCTATCTTTATATTGTTGTACCTCATCCATCAGAAAAACATATTAGTCGCCTTAGAGATTTGGTCGAAGCATTTCATATAACAGTTCAAACTGTTCAGGATTTTTGCTTATCCCTCAGTAATTCAGAAGTTTATGTTCAACTAGAAGAAGCAACTGACTCATCAACCTACGACCAAGAAAAGTTTGATTGGGATATGTTTTTTGAAAATTATACTGATTCAAATCGAAGTGTAGACTTTGATTCAGCTTCTAATGATTTTCAGAAATTGGAAAAGAAGTATTGGATTAGAAAAGCCTTCTATTTACAGCTTTTAAAAAGAATAAGTGCTCCACAAGCGATACCACTGATTAATTGGTGGTTCGATGATCCTAGAAATGGAATGTATGATTTAGATGATCTTCTAAAAGCTATACCATCTCGCTTTAAAAGAAGAATATCATTTTTAGCAGTTTTAGATTCGAGAATAAAACAATTTTTGAGAACACATCATGCTGATTTTTATATAGATACTTATGGAAGTAATCTGAAATTACATATTTTAAGTGACTTAACAGGAAAACCTAAGACTGATTATATTCAATCTCTCTTAGAGGGTATGAGTGAAAGCTCTATTACTCTAGAAAGTGAAAGCTTATTTAGGATTGCTCATTTACTTACACCTATGATTGCACCAAATCAATCCTGTGAGGTTTTAGAGTATGGTTTAGACTTATTGGAAAGCGATTTGAGATCAGATATCGCTGATGGGCAATGGCGTGAGGAATTAGCACCGCCAGAGAACATAATAGAATCTATCTCAGGTTACATTTGGTCTAGCCTAGCATCTCCTTTCAATACTGTTAAATGGCAAGCAGCTCATGCCGTTAAGTTACTTTGTGATTTTGAGCAAAGAGAATTATTGTCTAATCTAATTAACTTTGTGGGTGATAAAAATTACCGGAGTTTTTATGATCACAAATTTGAATTTTATCAATACTCTGCTACTCAATGGTTACTTAATGCTTTATTAAAGGTGTCATATAACCCTAATAACTTTTTGGCTGAATATGTTGACATATTTAAGCAGCTGGTAGATAAAAATCGACCACATTTGATGATTCGACTTCTTGCTTCAAAAATTCTTCTAAATTTATTTAATTCAAAACTTATAACGCTAAATGAAGAAGAAATTAAAGTTTACGAAGGCGTTGATCAATCGGCTTTTAGTAAATTAGAAAGAGATGCTATTGATCTTTCAAAATATGCAGCTGTAGCTAAAGATGAAATTGATTCATTCGGTATTGATTTTGGTCCTTACTGGCTTGATCCATTGGGTGAAATGTTTGGTTTACACCCTACACATATATACTTTGAAACAACCCAAACATTAAAAAATGAAATTGGATTTACAGATAAGCGTAAAGCCAATGATGCACGTCATAAAATGGAAATTTATGATTGGAAGCAAACGAGTCATGATCATGGTTCAAGTCCTAAAGTTGAAGATTTAGATTTCTATTTGTCTTACCATGCAATGATGATCACGGCAGATAAACTACTTCAAACGCGTCCATTACTTGAAAGTGAATATTCATGGAGAGAGTTTGATGATTGGATTAAACGACATGATTTATCCTCTCTCGAACCGTATTGGTTAAGTGATTATAGAGATCCATCTCCTCGAATAACGACAGAATGGCCCAAAGAAGATAGAAAACAATCTTTGAACTGGTCTTATAGTTGTTCTTCCGTTGATTATAATGATGCTATTTATCACAGCGATTTAGAACTTTGTTTATGGGGTGTATGGTCTGAAGTACATAACTATGATCAAGCAAAAGACATTCGTATCCGCTCAAGTTTAGTGAATCCAAAAACATCTGAGGCTCTTTGGAGAAGTTTACAAAGTGCCGAGTCAAGCTACTCTTATCATTTACCTAGTGCTAATAATGAACAGTTTGAAATTGATGAAGATAATTTCAAATTAAAAGGATGGATTACTGAGACAGAAATTGATCTATCAAATTTTGATGATGATTTATGGGGCGCTTCATTAAGATATGAGATGACCCAACCATCTAAAGAGATTATTGCTTTAATGAACCTATCCTCCGATTCATTAGGAAAAAATTGGTTTCATGAAAATGAAAAAGTTATGAATCTTAAAATTTGGGGGCAGTATAAAAATGAACACTATGAGTACTCCAATGGTTATAAGCTAAAAGTAGATAGAAAATTTATTCTTGAACTTCTTGAGAAACTTGATATGGATATGATTATTTCTGTAGATATTGATCGTAGATATAAATATGGTAGTTATCAATCAAAACAAGATTCAAAGAGACTAGATGAGTATTTACCAAGCAGTAAAAGAATTTATTTAATGAAAAAGAATGGAGATATGTATGTCTACTGAAAATCTGATCGGACTAGGGAAAAGACTAGTAGAAGAATTTAAGTTAGAGGATAAAACCGATACATTATCTCAATGGATGCTTCACTATTTAGCAGAATTATTTGAACGATATAACGTACCTATTTCTCCTGAAGAAAAGCGTATAGCAGCTTTAGAAATAAAAGATACTATTTTCAAGTTATGGGATTTTCGACATCAACAGTCCCATTCTCAGAGTAGTTTCAAAAATACAGAGTCTTTAATTTCAACATTAAAGAAATTGAATTTAGATAATGATGATGTTTTCTACTCAGGATTAAGGGATTTTAGAAATGCAGAAAATACTTTAGATCAGAGTAATCCTGACTATTGGTACAGGTATGCACTAAAGTTCGATAAAGCATCACGTTTCTTGATAAGAAATTGTATACTCAAAGGTTATGCTATCACTGAAGCTGATAATAAAGAAATTGCTGATCTTATTAAAGAGTTTGATACATTAGACTTATATGAGAATTTATTAAGTCAGTTTTATAATGATCAATCTAGCGAAGATAAAGAAATTAGAAATATTAAAAATAACATTTCTAAAATAGAGGAGTTGATGGATGCTTTAGCTTTGTTAAAAAATGATTATGAGGAAAAGCTAAAATTCTATCCTGAAGCTGTCCAAGTTAGACAAGAATAGGTGTCCAACTTCTATTGACTTTCTGTGTCCAAGTAAATAGGAATATGCACTTAGTTCAATTGTCACCACCTTTAAATGAAATTAGCGCGTTAACTGTTTATTTTATCGCTAGGATCAATCCATAAGCCTTGAAGTTAAAGAATTATAGGGCTTTGTTGTAAAAAAATACCCAAATATATGATTTTATTATATTTATTTTTTAAATTTTCGCAAACCCCTTGAAAATCAGTATCTTGCAAAATATTTATGCAACAAAGCCATTCTGAATTAGACTTATGTACAAAAGATTTTTCTTAATAAAAATAACGTGAACTGATATGCTTATTTTAAGGGGAGCTTTGTATAAAAGCATAATAAAGTACAGATAGTTGTAAATAATATGATGAATTTAACTGAGTCTCAGTTTGATTTTTTAAAGGACGTAGATCCTTTGATGCATGCTTTATTAGTCAGTGCGGAAGCAGCATACTACACAGCACCAGCGCATACACTTGTACAAACCCGAAAATTTGCTGAGATTCTGGTTAATAAAGTAGCCCAAGCCAATCAGCTTGAAATCTCTGAACAGGCAGATTTTCTCTCCCGTATTCGTTTACTTGAGAATAGACTCAAGTTGAAAGCTGACTTTATCTCTGTTTTACATACCTTGCGTGTTAATGGTAACAAAGGTGCGCATGATGCCGAAACCGATCATAGTGATGCTTTGACTTCACTAAGGTTGTCGTATCGAATGGCACAGTGGTTATATATTCTGACCACTCAAAAAACCAAATTGTTCCCTGAGTTTGAAGCACCTGTCGACCCAACGCTTGAAGCACGGCGCATGCGTTTTGAATTGATGGAGCTACAGCAGCAGTTGCGTACGGCACAGGACAAGCAAACTGTTCACTCAGATATTCAACATAAATTGGCAGAAGTAGAAGCAGAGAATCTACAGCTTAAGCACCAGCAGCAAGTAGAAGCACAAACCCTACAGGCTCAACTCGCTGCCTATGAAGCAAAAGTAAAAGAGCTGGAACAGCAGGCAACCATGCCTACTTTAGAGGCACCTATTGAAGATGAGCAATTGGATATAGCCAATGCTTCATTTGAATTGTCCGAGGCTGAAACACGAGAGCTCATTGACCGTCAGCTTCAGCTCGCAGGTTGGCAGGCAGATACACAGCTCTTAAGGTATAGCAACGGCGTTCGCCCGCAAAAAGGTTTAAACCTTGCAATAGCAGAATATCCGACATTACTGGATGGTGAAGATGGCTTTGCGGACTACGTACTTTTTGCAGGCTTGATGCCTGTTGCAGTGGTCGAGGCAAAAAAGCAGAACAAAACCGTCAGTCAGTATATTCGTCAGGCGGAGCGTTACTCACTAGGCTTTCAATTTGCGTCTGACTTAGAGAAGCCATATAAGAATACGCCGTGGACATCTGAGGAGAAGGTCTACTACATTCCTTTTGTGTATGCATGTAATGGTCAAAAGCATTCTAAGCGTCTAGCTGATGAGGGCGGAATCTGGTTTCGTGATGTACGACATCCATCCAACATTTCTAAGGTGTTGCAAGGTTTCCATTCCCCAGCAGGGTTGAAGCGAAAGCTCGAGCAGGATATTGAACGTGCAGATGAATATTTAGGACAGACTGAGATCCTGCCATTCAATGATCGTGCCTATCAGCGTGAAGGAATTAAAGCAGTTGAGCAAGCAATTGCCAAAGACAAGCAACGTATTTTACTGGCTATGGCGACAGGCACAGGTAAAACGCGTTTAGCGACTGGCCTAATGTATCGATTAATCAAAAGCCAGCGTTTTAAGCATATATTGTTTCTGGTTGATCGTTCTACTTTAGGCACACAGGCATTTGATGCATTTGGTGCTGAAGTGATTGAGCAAGGTCAAACCTTGGCTCAAATCTACACGGTTGCCGATTTAGGTGTAGATACTACTGAACGTCCTGAAGTTCAAGTTGCTACAGTGCAAAGCTTGGTACATCGTCTGTTTAACAGTGATGCACCACTGCCAATCGATTTTTATGACTGTATCATCATTGATGAAGCACACCGTGGTTATACCTTGGATAAGGAAATGACTGAAGGTGAGGAAACGATTCGTGATGAAGCGCAGTACTTGTCTACCTATAAGCGTGTAATCGACTATTTTGATGCCACCCTGATAGGTTTGACTGCAACACCTGCACTACATACAACAGAGATTTTTGGTAAGCCTGTCTTCACCTACAGTTTTACTCGTGCTGTAGAAGAAGGTTATCTAGTTAACTATGATAAACCGATTCGCTATATCACCAAGCTTAGTCAGGCAGGTATTGAAATACCTAAAGGGACAAGCGTTCAGGTGATGACTAATGCCACCGGACAAAAGACCACGGCGCTGATACCCGATGATATGGATTTTGATGTCGCAGACTTTAACCGACGCGTGATCAATGAAAGCTTCAATAAAGTCATATGTAAGGCATTGGTAAAGGATCTGAACCCGTTAGGTGATGAGAAGACCATGATTTTCTGTGTGACGGATCGTCATGCGGATCAGGTGGTAGCATTGTTCAATGAGCTTTTCAAAGAGAAATATGGGAAAGACTGGAATAATGATGCTGTGGTGAAAATCACAGGCAATGCAGATCAGCCGAGCAAACTGGTAGAGAGCTATAAAAAGAATAAGTTTCCGAATATCGCCGTCACCGTAGATTTGCTTACTACAGGTATTGATGTACCGAAGATCTGCAATTTGGTGTTTATGCGTAAAGTTCGTTCACGTGTGCTGTTTGAACAGATGCTCGGTCGTGCAACTCGGTTATGTCCTGATATTGGTAAAACAGAATTCCGTATATACGACGCCGTAGATATTTTTGCGACCTTGCAAGCGGTGAATACCATGCAACCGATTGTCGTGCGTCCAAATATCAGCATTGATCAGTTGATTCGTGAGTTAAGTAATCCGGAGTTGATGCAGAAAGCTAAAGCAATCAATGTTCCTTGTATTGATGAAGTCAAGCGTACGCAAGCGGATATCGTTCTCGATGAATTTATTCAGAAAGTGACCCGTATTTTAGGTAAGGCTGAGAAGTTTAAGCATCATCCTGATCAAGGCAAATTGCGTGAAGCACTTGGAAAAATCAAAGAAAACTTCGGGGTTGAGTCCTTTAAGCTACCTCAGATGCTGCGTGCTAAAGGTATTGATGATCTTGGTACTTGGCTACAGCAAAACAGTGCGATTTTAGAAGCACGTTTGACTGAGGTTCGAAGTGCTCTCGGCACCTTGGATTTACCAATTATCTCGGACGAGAAAGACGAGCTGATTGAACGCGTCGTAGATACGGCACATCAACAGCCTGAAGATTATCTGGAATATTTCGATAGCTTCGTTAAAACAGCCGTGAATCACAATGCCGCTATCAAAGCGGTTGTTACACGACCATCAGATCTGACTCGTGAGCAGTTGCGAGAACTGGAAAACTTGTTGACTAGTAAGGGCTTTACCCAAAGCAAGCTGACCCAGGCACTAGGTGGCAATGAGTCAAATCAAACATATGCATCACAGATCATCTCTATGATTCGCCGTTCAACATTGGGTGAAGAAATCTCATCGGTGGAAGAACGTTATCAGCGTGGCCTAAACAAGATTCTACAGCAGCGTGCTTGGACTGAGGATCAAAAGCAATGGTTGGCACGTTTAACCCTGTTTATTGCCAAAGAGGTGGTGGTTGACAAGAATATGATTCACCATCAATTTGCCAAAGACGGTGGGGTTAAACGGCTGAGTAAGTTACTTGATAGCGACGTTGAAAAACTGGTCGATGATATCCATGATGGGTTGTGGCAGGCCTCTTAACTGCTACAATTCACCTGTAATAAAATTTCTATATTTTTCACATTTTCTGATGAAGTGCAGCACATGACACAAAATGATATTGTCCAAAAACTCTGGAATCTTTGCGACGTATTAAAAGATGACGGGATTAACTATAGCGATTATGTGTCTGAACTGGTGATGCTGCTCTTTGTCAAAATGGTCGATGAGCTGGATGACGAGTTTTCTACGCTTGCCAAGATTTATCCTGAACAATATAAATGGTCGCATTTTAAAGATCATAACGGCATTGAGCTATTAAACTTCTATAAGCAAATGCTCTTGGACTTGTCTCAAAATCAAAATGAGTTGATTGCATCAATTTATGCCAATGCTCAAACCCGTTTACGTGAACCTCGCCATTTACAGCAGTTGATCAATGAGTTTGACAAACTGGACTGGTTCAGTATTAAAGCTGATGGTCTAGGTGATCTATACGAAGGTTTATTGGAAAAGAATGCCACCGAAACAAAATCAGGAGCAGGTCAGTACTTTACGCCTCGTCCACTCATCAACAGTATTGTGCATTGTATACAGCCAAAGCCAAGTGAAGTGATTCAAGATCCTGCATGTGGTACGGCAGGCTTCCTGATTGCTGCGGATGCGTATATACGACAGCATCATGATTTATATGCACTAACTGAACAAGAAACTCAGTTCTATACTTTAGATGCTTTTGTTGGTGTTGAGCTTGTACCGAATACGCGCCGTCTCGCTCAAATGAACTGTTTGCTGCATGATATTGGAGGTGAGCAAGGTGCAATTAATCTGGGTAACTCATTGGGTCCTGTGGGGCAGGCGTTGGCAAAAGCGGATGTAATTTTAGCCAATCCGCCATTTGGTACGTCTAAAGGTGGTGAAGCAAGTATTACCCGTGATGATTTGCCATTTAATACCTCAAACAAGCAATTGGCATTCTTGCAGCATATTTATAAGAACTTAAAACCAGGTGGTCGTGCCGCCGTGGTCTTACCTGATAACGTGCTGTTTGAAGCTGGACAGGGTACAGCAATTCGTCAGGACCTGATGAACAAATGTAATGTGCATACGATTTTGCGTTTGCCGACAGGGATTTTCTACGCGCAAGGCGTGAAAACCAATGTGCTGTTCTTTACTAAGGGTACAGAAGCTGATCCGTTACAAGAACTCAACTGCACGACTGAAACTTGGGTTTATGACTTACGTACCAATATGCCAAGTTTTGGTAAGCGTACGCCATTTACTGAAGCACATTTAAAAGGTTTTGAAACGGTCTACGGCGCTGACCCTAAAGGTTTATCACCACGTACTGAGGGTGAATGGTCACTTACAGAAGAAAGCCAAGAGCAAACTTTAGAGAACAGCCGTTGGCGTAAGTTTAGCCGTGAATGGATTAAAGAGCAGAAAGGTGATTCTTTAGATATTTCATGGTTAAAAGACAATGACGCCGTGGATGCTGCGAACTTACCAGAGCCACATGTTTTGGCAAGCGAAGCAATGTCTGAGTTAACTCAGGCTTTGGTTGAGCTGGATGCCTTGATGCAGGCTTTAGGTCAGACCGATGAAGCCAATATACAAAAACAGCTATTGGTCGATGTTTTAGGTTTAGGTACTGAGGAACAGGCATGAGTTTAGATAATTTGCCTGTTGAGTGGATTCTTAGTAATGTCGGTAAAGTACTTAACAATACGAATAATTTAAGAAAGCCTGTTTCAAGTAAAGAACGAGAAAAAATTAAAGGTGATTATCCTTATTACGGAGCAACAGGTAAAATTGATGCTCTCAACTCTTACACGCATGATGGCGAATACATCCTGATGGGAGAAGATGGTGCAAACCTTTTATCTCGTGTTAAAGATCAGGCTTTTGTTGTTAAAGGTAAATTTTGGGTAAATAACCACGCACATTCTCTACAAGCTTCTTGTGGAATGCCAAGTAACTTTTTTGCCTATTATTTGAATCAAGTTGATCTACAACCTTTTATTACTGGCTCAGCTCAACCGAAGTTAACTCGACAGAATTTAGATTCAATACCTATGGTCGTTGTTCCTTTAGCCGAACAACAAGAAATCGTTCGTCAGCTTGATATGATGCTTGCGCAAGTCGAGCAAATTAAAGCCCGTTTAGATGCTATTCCTGCCATTCTTAAGAAATTCCGTCAGTCGGTTTTGGCGGATGCGGTGAGTGGTAAATTGACGGAAGAGTGGCGAGAGCAAGAGAAGATAAAACCGCAAATAAAAGAATTGCAAGATTTGAAAGATAGTCTGATTAAGAGCAAAGAAATCAAAAAAGACTTAGAAGTCATAGGAGCTGAAACTCTATTTGAAATACCTGAAAACTGGGGAAATCTAGCTTTACAATCTTTCGCTTCAAAGATTACTGATGGTGAACATAGCACACCTAAGAGAGAATCTGCAGGTCATTATTTACTATCGGCAAGAAATGTTCGTGATGGTTATATTGATGTGTCGAATGTAGATTATGTTGGTATAGAAGAATTCTCAAAGTTAAGAAAACGTTGTGATCCAAATAAAGGTGATGTACTTACACTTGGTCAAGCATTTAATCAAATCCCGGGATTTAAACTAATCTGTAATTAGCATGAATAATGTCGAACTTAAAAAGAAAGTGACCTTAAAGCGTAAAGGAGAAATCCCCA
>ERZ650302.1113-NODE-1113-length-15235-cov-6.531094_pt1 | contig 15235 bp, 11 predicted proteins | sample MGYA00376238_ERZ650302 | MGnify/ENA primary metagenome ERZ650302 (study PRJEB26733, sample SAMN07839298) | wastewater metagenome | biome: urban; feature: wastewater treatment plant; material: waste water | place: USA: North Carolina | collected 2016-04-28 ... | reverse complement strand
AGATCAACAAGGCCAGCGTGACCGACCGGCTGCGCGAAATCAACGGCGACGCGGATGCCAAGGAAGAAGCGGAAGTGTTGAACCGCTGGCTCAAGCTTGCCAAGGAAGAGGCAGACCTGAAGAAGAACCTGAAGGAGGCCGAGGCTGCACTAGACGCCAAGGCTTATGCCCATTACCCCCAACTGAGCGAATCGGACACCCAGGCGCTGGTGGTGGACGACAAATGGCTTGCTTCACTGAGCACCGCCATCCACGGTGAGATGGACCGCATCAGCCAGGCACTGACGCAGCGGGTGAAGGAGCTGGCCGACCGCTACGACACCCCTATGCCGCAAATGGCTAGTCGCGTGGCGGAACTGGAGGCCAGGGTGAACCGGCATCTGGAGAAGATGGGGTTTGTATGGAATTGAAGCCTGGGTACAAGCAGACCGAGGTGGGGGTGATTCCGGGAGACTGGTCTACGCCTGAACTAGGTCAAATATTAAAGTCGATGCAACTTGGTGGGAACTATAAAAATAGTGAAATACCAACGCGTTGGCCGTTGATAAAGATGGGAAATTTAGGGCGTGGCACTATCAAGCTCGATAGACTGGATTTTGTCGATTCCAAGCAGTCACCCGCTGTTCGGGATAGGTTGTGCGATGGTGATGTTCTGTTTAACACCAGAAATACTCTTGAGCTTGTTGGGAAAGTGGCGATTTGGAAAGAAGAACTTCCAGAGGCATATTTCAACTCCAATATAATGAGAATGGATTTTGATGAGCAGCGGGTTTCATCAAGTGCATTCATGAATTTCATCCTGAATACCGCGAAATCCATTACCAGTCTGCGTGGTATTGCTACTGGAACGACAAGTGTTGCTGCTATTTATGGTAGAGATCTCGCTAAAATCGTTATCCCTTTACCCACCAAAGCAGAACAGGTTGAGATTGCAGAAGCCTTGAGCGATGCCGATGCCCTCATTGAATCCCTGGATCAACTCATCGCCAAAAAGCGCCAGATCAAACAAGGCGCCATGCAGGAGCTGCTAACCGGCAAACGGCGGCTGCCTGGATTTAGTGGGGATTGGGAGGATCGGTCGCTCTTTGAACTTGCTGGCGGGCGCAAGGAATTATTTGATGATGGCGATTGGATTGAGTCAGAGCACATAACAGAAGATGGCATAAGGCTCATTCAGACGGGTAATATCGGTGTTGGTTCCTTCATTGAAAAGGGCGAAAAGAAGTACATCTCGGAGGAATCTTTCGGCTCTTTGCGCTGCAAAGAAATAAAGCAGGGAGATTTGCTCATATGCCGACTCGCCGAACCCGCAGGCCGGGCTTGCGTATTACCAGAACTTGGTGAAAGCAAGACGATTACCTCCGTAGATGTGACTATCTTCCGTCCCCCCTTGTCGGTTGCGAATCGTGTATTTTTAGCAAATGTGTTTTCAACGGCTTACTGGTTCAATGAAGTCAGCGACCGCAGTGGCGGGACAACCCATAAACGAATATCGCGAGGTTCACTAGGTGGCATCCGAGTCACGATCCCTCAGTTAGACGAACAAACCGCCATCGCCACCATCCTCAGCGACATGGACACCGAACTCGCCGCGCTTGAGTCCCGGCTCGCCAAGGCCCGCCAGATCAAGCAAGGCATGATGCAGGAGCTGCTGACTGGCAGGATTCGTTTGCTCTGAATTTCGTAGCTGCATGCGCTTGATAGATAAGCGCCAGAGGCCCTTTTGACCTCAAACATTCGGTGAGGTTCCATCCGTAGCAGAGCATGTGCTGATTTCGGCTGGTATAAGTCTTATCCACCAAGGAGTACCCCATGAAGACCCCTTCTCAGATGAGCGAAGAATCCATGCAGCGCATGGAAGCCCGCATTCCCGAGTTGGCCGGAAGTGCCGTCAAGCGGGCCTACTTGCAGGCGCTGACCACCAGTGGGAAAGTGATTGAGGCGCGTAACGGACAGCTGATTGAAACCACTGCAGAGGGCACGGTGCGTGTAATTCGCTCCATTGCCAAGCCTGTTGCGGTGACGATGGGGGCTAAGCGAGTTCGGGCACGCCAGGCATGACGGCACCCGTTCCACGCCTGCGCATGTTCGCGGGGCCCAATGGCTCGGGCAAAAGCACCATCAAAGACATGTTGCCGCCGCAGTGGCTGGGTGTGTATGTCAACGCGGATGAGATCGAAAAAGCCATCCGCACTGATGGTTTCTTGAACTTGGCCGACTTTGATGTTTTGGCCGATGCGGCAGAGCTACAAGCATTCCTCGAGGCTTCCACCTTGTTGGCAAAGGCGGGGCTGTTGCCACAGGTGAAGCAGTTGACGGTAGTGGATGGCAAGGTGGGTTTTGGCGCAGTCGTCGTCAATTCGTACTGGGCCTCGGTGTTGGCTGACTTCATCCGCCACAAGCTGCTGGCTTCGCAGGTCTCCTTCACGTTTGAAACCGTCATGTCGTCGCCCGACAAGGTGGAGTTTTTGCACAAAGCCCAGCAGGCGGGTTATCGCACCTATCTGTATTTTGTCGCCACGGAAGACGCTGAAATCAATGTGGCGCGTGTGCAATATCGCGTAGAGACGGGTGGGCACCCGGTAGCAGAAGACAAGATTCGCAGCCGCTACGTGCGTTCGCTGGAGTTGCTGCCGCAGGCAGTTGCCTATGCCGACCGGGCATACATCTTCGACAACTCGGGATCAGAGCGCGTGTGGATTGCTGAGGTGACGGACGGTGTAGAAATCGAAATGAAAGCAGACGAGATGCCTGCGTGGTTCAAAACTGCGCTGTGGGATAAGTTTGAACCGGAAGACTCGGCGCCATAACCACCGCACAGAACGGCTCTGCAACATAAAAGCTGTGACTCGTATCCGTCAGTCAGGGCTTGACCTGTGCGAATCGGTGTTGATTCGAGTTCTGTAGCTTTTGCTCCAGCTGCTTCACACTCTGCCCCGTTTCCAGCGCTGTGGAACTGGCCACGGATCGCCACACCGCGCGTAGATTGGGCTTGAAGGGCGCAAGAGGTGGTGGGTTGTTTTGGGGCATGGTCACATCAAGTGGCTGGTAATCCAGTGTAGTGAGTGAGCTTGCGGCGAGGGAGAAAACATACATATGACCGACATTGGCAAGCCAGAGCGTGCCACGCAAAACCGCGTGGTCAAACTTTTCTGCGACGAGCTGGGGTACCGCTACCTGGGCGACTGGGCCGACCGCGCGGGCAACAGCAATATTGAAGAGGGCTTGCTGACCGAGTACCTGACCAGCGCAGGCTACACCCCGCCGCAGATCAGCACGGCGCTGCATAAGCTGCGCACGGAAGCCAACCACCCCGAACGCAGCCTGTACGGCAACAACCAGGCCGTGTACCAGTTGCTGCGCTACGGCGTGCCGGTGAAGACTGAGGCGGGCAAGGCCACGGAAACAGTGCACCTGATTGACTGGAAAGAGGCCACCAACAACCACTTTGCGATTGTCGAAGAAGTCACCCTCAAAGGCAAACAGCAGCGGCGGCCTGACTTGGTGCTGTACGTTAACGGCATCGCCATTGGCGTGCTGGAACTCAAGAACAGCCGGGTCAGCATTGGCGATGGCATTCGGCAAAGCTTGTCGAATCAGCAGCCCGAGTTCAACGCATGGTTCTTCAGCACCGTGCAGTTGATCATGGCGGGCAACGATTCCGAAGGGATGCAATACGGCACCATCGGCACACCCGCAAAGTTCTTTCTGACCTGGAAGGAAGACGAGGCAGACAACAGCCGCTTCAAGCTGGACAAGTACCTGCTGAAGATGTGCAACAAGGCCCGCATCATCGAGTTGATGCACGACTTTGTGCTGTTTGAGAGCGGCGTCAAAAAGCTGCCCCGCGTGCACCAGTATTTCGGCATCAAGGCTGCGCAAGAGTATGTAAGGCAGCGCAAGGGCGGCATCATCTGGCACACACAGGGGGCGGGTAAAAGCATCTTGATGGTGCTGCTGGCCAAGTGGATTCTGGAGAACAACCCACAGGCGCGGGTGGCGATCATCACCGACCGCGACGAGTTGGATAAGCAGATCGAACGGGTGTTCAACGACGCGGGCGAGACCATTTGCCGCACTAGCAGCGGGCAGGACTTGATGAGCCAGTTGGGTCAAGCCACGCCCCGGCTGCTGTGTTCGCTGGTGCACAAGTTTGGCGTGACGGCCAAGAATGCCGATGCAGACTTTGATGCCTTCATCAAAGACCTGCAGGCTCAGCCCAGCACTACAGTGGGAGAGGTGTTTGTATTCGTGGATGAATGCCACCGCACACAGGGGGGCAAGCTCAACCGGGTGATGAAGGCGTTGATGCCGAATGCCGTGTTCATCGGCTTCACCGGCACGCCCCTGCTCAAGAAAGATAAGGCCACCAGCCTGGAAGTGTTTGGCGGCTACATCCATACCTACAAATTCAGCGAGGCAGTGGAAGACGGTGTGGTGCTGGACTTGGTCTACGAGGCCCGCGACATTGACCAGAAACTGGGTTCACAAGACAAGATTGATCAGTGGTTTGACGCCAAAACCAAAGGCCTGAATGACTGGCAAAAGCAAGAGCTGAAGAAGCAATGGGGCACGATGCAAAACGTGCTCAGTTCCAAAGCCCGTATGGACCGGGTGGTGGCCGACATTATTTTTGACTTCAGCGTCAAACCCCGCCTGTCCAGCGAACGGGGTAATGCCATCTTGGTGGCGTCCAGCATCTACGAGGCGTGCAAATACTTCACGCTGTTCCAGAAGACCCTGTTCAAAGGCCGGTGCGCGGTCATTACCTCGTACAACCCGCAGGCCAAGGATGTGACGCTGGAAGAGATCGGCGCCAACACCGAAACCGACAAGCAGTTCATCTACAACACCTACACCGACCTGCTCGCCAATGTGCAGGCCAAACCAGGCAAGTCCAAAACCGAAACCTACGAAGACGAGGCCAAGGCGCTGTTCATCAAACAACCGGCCAACATGCGCTTGCTGGTGGTGGTGGACAAGTTGCTGACCGGCTTTGATGCGCCGCCGTGCTCGTACCTGTATATCGACAAGTCCATGCAAGACCACGGCTTGTTCCAGGCCATCTGCCGCACCAACCGGCTCGATGGTGAAGACAAGGACTTTGGCTACATTGTCGATTACAAGGACTTGTTCAAGAAGGTGGAAAACGCAATTGCGGTGTACACCTCGGAAATCGACCACAGCGCTGGCGGTGCTGACCCGGAAGTGATGCTGCAAGACCGGCTGACACTGGGCCGGGAGCGGCTGGACAACGCGCTGGAAGCCATGTTCTTGCTGTGCGAGCCGGTGCCCCCACCCAAGGGGGAGTTGGAGCACATCCACTACTTCTGCGGCAACACAGAAATTGCCGACGACCTCAAAACTCGCGAGCCGCAGCGCGTGGCGTTTTACAAGGGCGTGGTGGCGCTGCTGCGCGCCTATGCCAACGTGGCCGACGAAATGGCCCCCGCCGGGTACAGCGAAGCCGACGCCAAAGCCATCAAGACCAAGCTGGACCAGTACCTCGCCATTCGCGAGATCATCCGCAAGGCCAGCGGCGAAACGCTGGACCTGAAGCCGTTCGAGGCGGACATGCGGCATCTGATCGACACATACATCGAAGCCAGCGAGCCGCGCAAGATTTCTCCGTTTGACGGAATTGGCCTGCTGGACCTGATCGTGAAGACCGGCATAGCGGATGCCATTGCCAACAAGCTGGCGGACATGCAGGGCAACCAGCAGGCGATTGCCGAGACCATTGAGAACAACGTTCGCAGCAAGATCATCAAAGAGAGCCTGACCGATCCGGCCTACTTTGAAAAAATGTCCGCGCTGCTGGATGAAATCATCAAGCTGCGCAAAGACCGGGCCATCGAGTACGAAGAGTACCTGCAGCGCATCGCCGACATTGCCACCAAGGTGCAGGCAGGCAAGGCGGAAGACACGCCAACCAAGCTGGACTCGCCTGGTAAGCGTGCCGTGTTCAACAACGTGAAGAACTCACCGGTTCTGCAGGCCAACCACGTAGCTGAACCAGATGCCCCTTATGGCCTTGCCGACAGTGAGGAAGATCCAGCTGTAGAGCTTGCCCTGAAGATCGACAAGGCGGTGAAGCTGGCCCGACCTGATGGTTGGCGCGGCGTGCAGGCCAAGGAGCTGGTGATCAAACGAGCGCTGTATGACGTGCTCAAAGACGTGGATGAAGTGGAGCGCCTGTTCCTGATCATCTACGCACAGCCGGAATACTGATGCTTGAGACCATCGACTTGGGCGGCATCCCTGCCGATGTGGTCAGAAAGCGCATCAAGCATGTGCACTTGAGCGTGTACCCACCTGCTGGCCGGGTGCGGATTTCTGCGCCAGAACACATGGCGCTGGACACCATTCGGGTGTTTGCCATTTCCAAACTGCCATGGATCAAAGGGCAGCAGCGTAAAGTGCAGGCGCAGGAGCGTGAATCGCCTCGTGACTACATCGACCGCGAGAGCCACTACCTGTGGGGCAAGCGCTATCTGCTGACGGTGGTGGAGCGCGACGCCGCACCCAGCATCGACCGCCAGCACAATCGCATCGTGCTTTCAGTGCGCCCCGGCACCACCACAGAGCGGCGCGAAGAACTGCTGGATGCGTGGTACCGGGAGCAGGTCAGAACGGCTGTGCCGCCGCTGCTGAAAAAGTGGGAGGCCTTGATGAACGTGAAGGCATCCAAAGTCTTCGTGCAGCGCATGAAAACCAAGTGGGGCAGTTGCAACCCCACCAGCCGCGCCATCCGCCTGAACACCGACCTGGCCAAGAAACCACCCGAGTGCCTTGAGTACATCGTGGTGCATGAACTCGCGCACTTGATCGAGCCCAGCCACAACGCCCGGTTTGTGTCGGTGATGAATCTGTTCATGCCCAAGTGGCAGCACTATCGGGATGAGTTGAATAACCTGCCAGTTCGACACGAGGACTGGGATTATTGAGCTAGTCTGCCCCCCATGACTCACTAAATCGAGACCGAAGACATGAAGAACTATTTTCGAGTGATGCTTGGTGCCAAAAGCGCTTATGCAGCGCTGTGCCGTGAGCAGGGATTCATTGGCGCGGATTACCAGATAGCTCAGGACCTGAGTGCCGACTTGTTCGATAACTGGCGAGACTTTAACCAAAAGTACCGTCCGATTTTCTTGGATGCCCATCCTGAAAAAACGATGATTGGGGCGGGTCTTGCTTGTGGCGCACTATGGACGGTCGCTAAGGGTATTCAAAAAGGAGACATAGTGCTTTGTCCCAATGGATCGGGCACTTACTTCGTAGGCGAGGTGGCGAGCGACTATTTCTATGTTCCGGGTCAACCCCTACCGCATCGCCGCAGCGTTAACTGGCTAGCTCAGACCATCCTGCGTGACGACATGAGCGATGCGTTGAAGAACTCCACTGGCTCAATCGGCACGGTCAGCACGATTACCCCCCATGCTGTTGAGATTGAGAAATTGCTGGGTGTTCAACTCAACGATCCGGTGCTTGTCGCGTCCGACCCTGATGTAGAAGATGCTGCAGCCTTCGCTATGGAGAAGCACCTAGAAGATTTTCTAGTCAAGAACTGGGCGCAGACCGAGCTGGGCAAGGACTACGACATATATGCCGAAGACGGTGAACCCGTTGGGCAGCAATACCCTACTGACACCGGCCCGATGGATTTGCTGGCGGTTAAGAAGGACAAGTCTGAACTTTTAGTTGTGGAACTGAAGAGAGGCAAGGCCAGCGATGTGGTGGTAGGCCAAGTGTTGCGGTACATGGGATTTGTGAAGGAAGACCTTGCAGAGTCGCATCAGGCTGTGCGCGGCGTCATCATCGCGCTGGAAGACGATTTGCGCATCCGGCGAGCGTTGGCCGTGACTCCTAGCATCCAATTTTTCCGTTACCAGATCAGCTTCAAGTTACTGAAGGGATGAGTCAGCAACAACCCCGTCTTGGCGCATGACGCAGGCAGAGGACTTCGAGCATTTATTAGAAGCGCCACACCGGTCTCTACGACAGCACCTAGTCGGTGAGTGCCGGAAGACGCAGAATCTTCAAGAGTAAATAAGTGAGTTGGGAATGGCCGCAAAACCAAGACAGATAAGAGGAAAGCTTCTGCATGAGGCGTACACACCTGCACAGTCTGATGCTGACGGTTATTCGGATGGCGTTGATTTCGCATCTGTAGTAGGAGACAAGAAATTCCACTCATTTCAGGTTTGGCGCGAAAAGCCAAGCGGCAAGCCCACTTATGTGTATGGACTGACGCTGAAACAGATTGAGGCTATTCGGGCCCGGTCAGATAAAAATCTTGCGGTCGAAAATGCCGAACTACGGACGCAACTGGATGCCGCAAAAAAAGCAATGAGTGAGCTTGAGCAACGAGTGGCTGCTAAAGGAGCCACACTTGCCGAAGAGAATGCAAGGCTTAGAGAAGAGCAGCAGTGGTACATACACACACTGCGCCCCCTATTGAATCGTCAATCGAATGACTTTGCGGCGGGGGCTAGCCAGAGTATCCGCGCCACGCTCATACCAACGGGGGGTATGCAGGGCTTCAGACGAAAATCTAAGCGAAGGTAATATATTTTTATTTTCTTCGATCTTGCCTGCTGGCCGTAGACCTGAGAAAATTGTTTAAATCTCGCTGCAATGGCGAGACGATGGCTACTGGCATTTGCTGTCTTGCTTTTCTTTCCTTGACCCCGACTGATTTTCTCTTGCCATGCCTTTGGCGTGTGAATCTATTGCATGTCCATGCGGCTATGGTTCTCGGAATTTCGCTCTGATCTAAGGTAGCGATAAGACACAGTTATCGACTGCCAGATAACCACCAAAACGGCCCCATTCGCGGGCCGTTTTTTATTGTTTTTCCAACCCGTCCATAGGACTCACCATGAAGAAAATCCGCACTCCGCAGGAGGGCGCTGGCGCAGCTTTGTCTGCTGGCAGCACCACCACGTCCAACCGTACGCTGCAAACGCCGCCAGAGGGCGTTCTGAGCGGTTTTTCGGCCACTGCCGAGCAGTTCATAGCGGCAAGCCAGTCAGCGGCTACCAAGCGCGCTTACGCCTCTGATCTGAAACATTTTTTTGCCAACGGCGGGGCCATTCCAGCCAGCCCAGCCGTTCTGGCCGAATACCTGGCCCAGTGCGCGGAAAAATTGTCGGTAGCGACCTTGGAGCGACGGCTGACCGCGATCCACAAGGCCCACATCGAAAAGAATCTGGAATCCCCAGCGCGACATGAGACCGTGAAGCGCGTGATGCAGGGCATACGCCGGACACTGGGCACCAAGCAGCGGCAAGTTCAGCCGATGGTCAAAGATGATCTGCTGGCGGCGCTGGTGATGATCGACCAGCAGAAGATGACTATTAAGGCCGCGCGTGATCGCGCCTTGCTGCTCGTGGGGTTTGCATCGGCCATGCGCAGGTCAGAGCTTGTGGCCGTGCGTGTGGGGCATCTGACTTACCTGAACAATGGGGTGGAGATTTTCTTGCCCTCCAGCAAGACCGATCAAGAAGCACAGGGTCGTACTGTGTTCATCCCACACGCCGATGGAGAGCGTTGTCCAGTGCGTGCGCTGGAGCATTGGCTGGAAGTCTCTGAAATCACGGAAGGTTTTGTGTTTCGTGCCGTCAGCCGCCATGACCGCGTTGCACGGCATGGTCTGTCAGCGCAATCGGTGGCGCTGGTCGTAAAGGCTGCGGTGGAGCGCGTAGGCGGTAACTCAAAGAAAGTCAGTGGCCACAGTTTGCGTGCTGGCTACTGCACGAGCGCAGCAGAGAAGGGGCTGCAGCCGTGGCAGATACGAGAACAGACGGGGCACAAGTCTGACGTGACACTGGCGAAATACATACGCCCCGTAGCAAGAAGAAAGGTTCCGAGTTTGCTCTAAACGGTCGAACTTTCTCGCCCTCCATCCGCAGTAGTCAGACGTTTCCCTAACATGCTCATTTCCTTCCAACACGATGTGTTTCCCACGCCGAGAGAATGCCATCTTGGCCAGCGGGCAGCGCGGAGCTTGGGTGCGATCAACTCAGGTCAGCAAGCGTTTGTCGACCGATTGTGCGTTGTGCGACAGTGAGCTGAAAGAGAAGGCGACAGTCCGTGGCAGTGTGGACATGGTGCGACGCGTTGGAATACGCGCATGGCCCCCTTCATTGAACGCCGTACTTGCTGGTAAGCTTGCGAGACGGGAGAGAGTAGCTTCTTGCACTGAAGACACACTAGTCTGGGTTGTTGGGTCAATCGAACAGCTTCGGATGGTCCTGCGGGCAAGTGGTGGCAATTTGCGAGTCGTAGCCCAATGTAGACGAGCTGCATCGGGTGCTTTGACGTGTTCCTAAAACGAGGGTTGTGCCGAGGCGGCGCCCCGCAAGTGAAACCGTGCCACATCGTGCGGTGTGGCGTGAGAGAGAGTGATGCCGAAAACGCCACAAAAGGCCCCCACATTTGTCGATATTTTTGCTGGTTGTGGCGGGCTTAGCTATGGCCTGATGGCAGCTGGCTGGGACGGCCTGTTCGCAATTGAGCGCGATGCAAATGCCTTTGCCAGCCTTAATGAAAATTTGATTCGCCAAGATGCGCCTAAAAAATTCTCATGGCCGAAGTGGCTGCCGAAAGCGCCACACGGTATCGATGAAGTATTGGTTAGCCACCGTGAGTCGCTTCTGGCGTTGCGAAATAAAGTTGATTTGTTAGCTGGCGGGCCGCCTTGCCAAGGATTCTCTAGTGCGGGGCGTCGTGTGGCAAATGATCCACGAAATCATCTGACATCTTCATATCTTGAGTTTGTCAATCTGGTTCAGCCAAAAATTGTACTTATTGAAAACGTCAAGGGAATTGCTATCGACTTTGATGATGAAGAGTCGGAAGATGGCAAAGTTAATTACGCCAGGAAGATTATCCAGGCACTATCTGTCGAATACAACGTTTCGGCAGAAGTTTTAGATACGTCGACTTTTGGTGTCCCTCAGAAACGGAAGAGATTTTTTATCATCGGATTGCGGAAAGATGCCAAGTTCCACAATAAAGATACGCCGTTCTCTGTAATCGAGCGCGTCCGCCTAGGCTTTCTCGCAAGTAAGGGGCTTTCCGTCCCCGTGGCGGCGAAGAGCGCGATTTCAGATTTGGAGGTTGGACGAAATGGTACGCGTCAAAGTGCTGATTCGGCGGGTTTCCAAGAGATTGCCTACAAAGGCCCACTTACGTCATACCAACGTCTTATGAACGTCGGCGTTGGCAAACATGTCACCGACACTCGATTGGCTCGGCACAATGCAGAAATCACATCCCGTTTTGAAAAAATAATTCAGCTTTGTCATGCAGATGGACGGCTGAATGTGTCAATTTCTCCAGAACTTCGTGCAAGCTTTGGGCTGAAGAAATGTGCAATTAGGGTGCTGGATCCTGATGGGCCGTCTCCCACAATAACAAGCATGCCGGACGACCTTATTCACTATCGTGAGTCGAGGACGCTCACAGTTCGGGAAAATGCAAGGTTGCAAAGCTTCCCCGACTCGTTCGTATTTAAGGGAAAGTACACCACCGGCGGGGACCGCAGAAAAAGGGAAGTACCCCGCTTCACGCAAGTGGCAAATGCGGTCCCACCACTTGTTGCAGAAGCAATCGGCCTAGCGCTGATCGGATATCTGCACCCCACGGAGGTTACTACTGCGTTTTCAGCGCCGCGCAAAGCTCTTCAATACTCTCGTGGTGCTGCAGCAGCTGAAGCCTGAGCGCCTTCATATCGTTCGCCGTTAGCTCTACATTCTTTCGGTTTACAAGTTTACGGTTGAACCCTTCAACCTTAACCCGAACGTGTGCCAACTCGTTGCGTCGGGGCAGGACTTTCTGAATGTACTCGCTCAAAGTGGGGTCACTCGTCTTATGTGCTTCAGGTGCCCCCGCCTTCAATACTTTCCTCAAGAGTTCGAGGCGATCCACGCTTGTGTAGAACGCGTGATAGTCGAAAAGGTCCGAGATGTGCTGGACGGCGGCGATATTGCCCGCAGCTTTCTCAAAACGCTCCTTCATTTCTTCTAGGTCCTTTTGCACTTGCGCGAGCGCCGCAGCCTTGCCTTTGCCATCACAACGGTCGAAGGATGCCACAAGCGCATCCATTACGAACTGGTCAATGTCACTCGTGGTGCCCATCACGATGCCGCGAGAATGGTCAATGTCGACGACTTTCTTGATGAGAGCCTCAAATACCCCGTAGCACCGGTCTGGCAACTCATCTCTCGTTGAGCAAAATACTCCTTCAACACCTCGCGCGAGAACCATCTTTAGCAATTCGTTCGCCTGCGAAGAATAAAAAATAACATCTCGATAGGGAATTAGATGCCGAACTTCCACAAGCCCTTCGTCTCCCTTTTTTCCGGCACCGAGGTCGTAATCCATCAGCACCAGATCAACGTGGTCGGTAAAGACGTCGTCACCGAGGCACGCCACGGCCTCATCAACGGATTCTACGAACCTCACCTGGAGCCGAAATCCCTCGCCACGTACTAGGCGTTCCAGGCGCTCTTTCTGAGCTTGAACTAAGTCTTGCTGATTCTCAACCCAAAGGATGTTGAAATCCATTCTCATCGCGAAATCCTTATTTGGAAGGTTGCCCCTTTCCCTCCGGGCCCCTTCTCTGCAGTGATTGTTCCGTTCATTTCACCCAAAACCATTCGTACGTGATAAAGGCCGAGCCCCGAGCCGTCGGTTGTCGAGAATCCTTTTTCAAAAACTCTGTCGACCGAATCAATTATTCCATTAAATCCTTGGCCATTATCCGTCACCCCAATATGTATGAGCCCTCTCTCAGGGTGGGTAATGTTGAATTTTATTTGATTTGCTCTCGCTTTCTTCGCGTTTGCAATTAGATTGTCAATCACCACGGACACATCAATCGGTTTGAATCTGTATTCAAACCCCTTGCCATCGGTCTCCACCGATACGCGCAATGGGCCGAATAGAAAGTCTTTGGCGACGCCATTTATGTACTGCTCAATATAATCCCCCAGATCGGCTTTAATGTGCTCCGATTCCAGTCGGAAATTCGCCTTCGTTGCAAACTTCGAGACCCCCATAATTTTCTTATTGAGCAGGGATATTCTCTCAATTGCGCTTAAGATGTCATTTCGTTGGATGGACTCTTGCGAAGATACTCGAACCAAAAAATTCTCAATCTGTTGATTGATGTCCACCGCGTACATTGTGACTTGATGGTGGAGGTTGAGGATAGTCGCGGTATCAAGCGATGCAATCGAGGTGAGAAAAAGGTTGCGCTTCTTCTCCTCCTCAAGTTGGACGGTGGTTCTTGATGCGTGCGCTTCGGCAGCGCTAGCCCTCCGCTCGGCGGCCTCTTTGGCTTCTCTTTCTTCATCCGCCTGAATACGCGCCAACTCTTCCGCTTTACGAAGCTCGGCGAACCTCTTCTCGGCATGCTCAATTGATGCGAAGAGCGCCTTGTCCTCGGTCTTCTCGGCGATTGCTCGCAAGCCACCTAGAGAGGCCTCGAATTGAGATGAGCGCTCATCCAGAATGCCGACCAGTTCCTTGTTGTATTCAAGAAGTTCTACCTCATCGTTGTCAACGAGCCTTGCTACAGCACTTGTGACGCGCGCTCGGCCTGGGTCGGTCAGCAGACGTGATACATCACTCGTGTGCCTGTCCTCTTTATCGACGAAGGTGACAGGAATTACATACCTCTCTAGCCGCTTGAGGCAATGCTCCTGAACGCACTTCCTCAGTTGGAGAACGGCGGGTGTTGCGATAAGTCCAGAGTCGCGACTGGACGCCTCTTGAAAGTGTTCGTCGGTTCCTGAAACATCGATTCGGCCGATTAGTTCGCGGGTACCCAAGAAGCGCGAGTACCCCTGTTGCTTTCTGCGATCAATGCCAAACCAGTCATCCCCGTCTTCCCCGATGGGAAATACTCGAAAGCCATTTCTAAACAAGAAGATTGAACCAAACTGAACCGATGGAACGCCCATGCGTTTTGCAAACGTCATTTTTGCCGAAGTATTAAGAAAAAATACCTTTGCGCTGAAACCTGAATTAGCAAGTAAGGGGAATTCGTTGGGCTCTCGGATTCGATATATTAGTGTACCTCGGTCAGTGAGTGTGCTCTCAATTTGGCCGTCGTCAGTTATTTTGACATCGATAAATGTTGTCTTTTCCTGTAGAGTAGAAAAGATAAAGTTTCCAACGGGGCCGTTTACTAGAGCGTTGGGGGATACCTCCTCCCCTTTTTTTTTCAGACTAGCAAGGGATTGACTATCGGTGTCCTGCTGATCAGGCGCATGGACAATAATCTTAAATCCGTCAGATTCCGCGCCAAAAGGATTTATGAGCTTGGACAGCGCAGACTTGAGGCGAAGTATGTCTTCCCGAGTCCATAACCTTCGGAGTCTTTCAATAGTTATGGAGGTTCCATGCGTTACCGCCGGTATTTTATCCGGCAAGCCGAATCCCGTAGTCTTTTTTGCATACTGAACTGGGATGGTCTCAAATCGTTCTAGGAGGTTGGCATCAAAACGACTCCAGTCAACTCGAACGGCATGTACGGGGCCTGCCACATCGGCCTTGGGCCTTGTCTGGAGGACGACAACCTCTCCAAGGCGGTCCGAAGAAAATCGACCAATACCCTTGCTTCCGGCATAGCGCCTCCGGTCTGATATTTCGTCCCGAAAGTCTTGCCGAATGCGCTTTGAAGAGTAAGCCACGAATAGCCACTTTTTCTGTATGTCCTCCTCAGACATTCCAGAACCGTTGTCAGCGACTACGATGGTCTTGTCGTCGAAATAGATGTCAACTCGACTGGCCGATGCATCGAATGAATTTTTGACAAGCTCAAATATTGCGACCTCATCGTTCGTGATGAGTTCTCCACCTAGTACACTTTTCAGTCCACTACTAACGTCAAAATGGAGCGGGACAGGAGTTCCAGTTGGTGGGATGGTTTGAACATCTGGTTCCGACACGTTACCCCTTCGTTATCGAGTTCTTTGCCTAAGTATCGCTGCATCCGAGGTGCGGTAGCAGGCGAGGAGGACCTCCCCAGAGTCTGATGGTAGCCGGAGCCAGATGCATTTGTCGCATAGATTTCAAGCGGATGACGGGGGTGCGACGCTATGCAGCCTCTGGTTTGCGGGGCGCGCTTGCAAGGGGAGTGCGGCAACCTTCTTGTTTCGCCTTTAGCAGGCCGTTGAAAAAGTGGGCATCGAACGCATCAGGGACGCTGTTTTCGAAGAAA
>ERZ650302.1107-NODE-1107-length-15263-cov-44.740794_pt1 | contig 15263 bp, 16 predicted proteins | sample MGYA00376238_ERZ650302 | MGnify/ENA primary metagenome ERZ650302 (study PRJEB26733, sample SAMN07839298) | wastewater metagenome | biome: urban; feature: wastewater treatment plant; material: waste water | place: USA: North Carolina | collected 2016-04-28 ... | reverse complement strand
GCCGAGGCAAAGAGCAAGGTTACCTAACTTACGCTGAGGTTAACGATCATCTCCCAGACTCGATCACTGAAAGCGAACAGATTGAAGACATTATTCAAATGCTTCAAGACGTCGGTATTCCTGTGCACGAACGTGCACCTGAATCTGATGATGCAATGTTTGAAGGTGGTAATGAAGCTGCCGATGAAGTTGCTGAAGAAGAAGCCGCTGCTGTTCTTGCCTCTGTAGAAAATGAGCCTGGTCGTACCACTGACCCTGTCCGCATGTATATGCGTGAAATGGGTACTGTTGAACTGTTGACGCGCGAAGGCGAAATCAGTATTGCAAAACGTATTGAAGAAGGGATTCGTGACGTTCTTCACTCGATTGCTTACTGGCCAAATGCGGTTGAAGTGGTATTACAAGAATACAAAGATTATGAAGCAGGCGAACGTCGCCTTGCGGACATCCTTTCAGGTTATTTAGACCCTGAAACTGATGAAGCGATTCCAGAAGTCCTCGAAGAAGAGTCTGAAATTGATGAAGAAGAAGACTCTTCAACCAAATCAACCAAAGATGTGAAATTGGATGATGACGAGGAAGAAGAAGAGTCTGAAAGTGATGATGATTCTGAAGGTGAATCTGGCCCAGATCCTGAAATTGCCAAAGCGCGTTTTGACGAACTGACTGCTGCTTGGAAAAACACCCGAACCATCATCGAAAAACATGGTCGTTCAAGCAAAGAAGCAGAAGACGCTTTAGAGTCACTTGCAACTGTGTTTATGATGTTCAAATTTACACCACGTTTATTTGACATCATTTCAGAAATGATTCGTGGTACACATGAACAAATCCGTACCTCTGAACGTGAAGTAATGCGCTATGCAGTACGTCGTGGTCGTATGGATCGTACTCAATTCCGTACCTCTTTCCCAGGTCAAGAGTCAAACTTTGCTTGGTTAGATGAACAAATTGCGAAAGCTTCGCCAGACCAAAAAGGCTATCTTGAAAAAGTACGCCCTGACGTTTTAGCGTTCCAACAAAAAATTGCAGACATTGAAAAAGATTTGGGCCTTGATGTTAAAGGCATCAAAGAGATTTCAAAACGTATGGCTGTAGGCGAAGCGAAAGCACGCCGCGCGAAAAAAGAAATGGTTGAAGCGAACTTACGTTTGGTCATTTCGATTGCGAAAAAATACACCAACCGTGGCTTACAATTCTTGGACTTGATCCAAGAAGGTAACATTGGTTTGATGAAAGCGGTAGACAAGTTTGAATACCGTCGTGGTTATAAGTTCTCAACTTATGCAACGTGGTGGATTCGTCAGGCCATTACTCGTTCGATTGCCGACCAAGCGCGTACCATTCGTATTCCAGTACACATGATCGAAACCATTAACAAGATCAACCGTGTATCACGCCAACTTCTGCAAGAAATGGGCCGTGAACCAACACCTGAAGAACTCGGTGAACGTTTGGAAATGGATGAAGTTAAAGTGCGTAAAGTGCTGAAAATCGCCAAAGAACCAATTTCGATGGAAACACCGATTGGTGATGATGAAGATTCGCATTTGGGTGACTTCATTGAAGACAGCAACATCACTTCACCTGTCGATGCTGCAACGTCTGAAGGCTTAAAAGAAGCAACGCGTGAAGTGCTTGAAAACTTGACTGAACGTGAAGCGAAAGTCTTGAAAATGCGTTTTGGTATCGACATGCCAACGGACCATACTTTGGAAGAAGTAGGTAAACAGTTTGACGTGACGCGCGAACGTATTCGTCAGATTGAAGCGAAAGCACTGCGTAAATTACGTCACCCTTCTCGTTCTGAACACTTACGTTCATTCCTAGAAAACGACTAATTGATACCGATACATTGGAGACTTGAAATTTAATCACGAGTCTCCATTAAGTATTTAAGAGCAACACCTAACGCCTGCAGTTTCGCAGGCGTTTGAAATAAGGGGGACTGACGCTCATGACTATGTTAGACCGTACACCATCACGTGAATTACAAGAACATCTTTGGGTATTCCCTATGGACTACCCAATCAAACTCATTGGCTTTGCCAGCACTGAGTTACATGTTGCAGTGGTTGAAATTCTAGTCAAACATTTTCCAGAGTTTGATGGTGAATCGATCCAAGTCCAACCATCACGCACAGGTAAATACCATTCTTTAACTGCCCAATTGCGTTTTGAAGAATTAGAACAAGTTCATCAACTGTATGCAGACCTTGCGGCTTGTCCGTTAATTAAAACGGCGCTGTAATTCAAATGATGTATCAATGAGACACGCTTACGAGCGTGTTTTTTTGTGCCTAAATTTTTGATCTATTGAATTCAGCTTATTCACTGAAGAAATCCCCCTACGCTCTAGATCTTTTCTTTATAATTTCAGACATACTTTTTGTTTTATAAGGACGCAAGTGCCGTGTCAGATGCCGTTCTCAAACCACAACTCATTATTCGCCAGTTTGATAGCTTAACTTCATATGCTGACCGCTTTGTAGAAATGAAAGCACTGACTGAACAACGAGATGCAGACACACCAGATGAACTTTGGATTTTGCAACATCATGACGTGCTCACCCAAGGTCAAGCTGGAAAACCTGAACACATCCTCATGAGCAGTAACATTCCTGTGGTACAAACGGATCGCGGAGGGCAAGTCACTTGGCATGGTCCTGGTCAGTTGGTTGCCTATTTTATGTTTGACCTCAACCGACTTGGTTGGAACGTCCGTACCTTGGTGTCTTATGCTGAAAACCTAATGATTGAGTTACTCAAAAAATATGAGATTGAAGCCTATGCCAAACCTGATGCACCCGGCGTGTATGTCGATGGACGCAAGATTGGCTCATTGGGTTTTAAAATTCGTAAAGGCCGCAGTTATCATGGTTTATCCTTAAATATTGACTGTGACTTATTTGGGTTTCACACCATTAATCCATGCGGCTATGCGGGCTTAGAAATGGTGCGTATCTCAGACCTCAAATCAGACTACCCGCGTTTTGAAAACTTATGTGCTGACATTATTGAAACTTTACAGCACAGCGGTTACTTTAAAGAAGTTCAAGTACAGCATATATAAAGGCTTTGCTTTTCATGGAAAAATAAATTAGAGTATTTACTCTAAACTAATAATTATTTTTAGAAAGGACAACAGCGAGTGATTAACGTAAATTCAGTGAAACCCGCTCTGCAATTGACCTATGTCAAACTTATGATGGATGTGATTGGCCGAGGATTGGTCATGGCCAGCCAAGTCGATAGTGAAATTCAGCAAGAAGTTGCCAAATTTCCAGCCAATTTCACCTTATCGATGAATGTCTTTCCAAACGGCCCGGCTTTTTTAGCCAAAGTGACCGAAAACCATCAACTCGAATTACTTACTCCAGGAAGTTTAAAGGCAGATTTAACCATCACTTTTAAACATCTAAGTCATGCTTTTTTGGTGTTTTCATTTCAAGAAAGTACAGCACAAGCTTTTGCGCATGACCGTATGATTGCAGATGGCGATATTTCCTATGCAATTCGCCTCGTTCGCTGTCTGAATAAAATGGAATCGTTGATTTTACCGAAAATGGTCGCGGAACTTGCCGTCAAAGAATACCCAACTGAATTGGGCTTAAAAGAAAAACTCACAGGCGCTGCAAATATTTATCTCAAAGTAGCCCAATCATATTTAAAACGGAGTGCATAACATGGCGAAGCCTTATTACGAATTTTTCTGTCCTGTAAAAGTGATCGCTGGTCATGCTGCTTTAGAACACATTCCGTTTGAACTGGCAACATTAGGGGCAACCCGACCTTTAATCATTACCGACAAAGGTGTACGTGCCAATAATTTACTGGCACCCATTGAAGCAGCATTTGAGTCTACCGATGCAGTGATTGGTGCAATTTTTGATGATGTTCCACCCGATTCAAGCTTAGAGACAGTACGTAAAGCGGCCAATTTATATCGTGAACACCAGTGCGATGCGATTATTGCTGTCGGTGGCGGATCGGTGATTGATACCTCGAAAGCCACCAATATTTTGGTATCTGAAGGTGGTGATGACTTACTCAAATACTCTGGGGCACACAACCTACCTAAACCACTCAAACCCTTTTTTGTGATTCCAACCACATCAGGTACAGGGTCTGAAGTTACCATGGTTGCAGTGGTGTCTGATCCAGAGAAAAATGTCAAACTGCCTTTCGCATCGTACTATTTAATGCCGCATGCTGCGATTCTCGATCCACGCATGACCCAAACCCTGCCACCGCACTTAACCGCGATGACCGCAATGGATGCCATGACCCATGCCGTCGAAGCCTATACATGCATGGCACACAATCCGATTTCAGATGCCTATGCTACAGCTGCAATTAAGAAAGTCAGCAATCACTTGTTTAATGTGCTGGATAATCCAAGCGATGCCAACGGCCGCTTAGAATTGGCTCAAGCTTCGACCATGGCTGGCATTGCATTTTCAAACTCGATGGTGGGCCTTGTACACTCACTTGGACATGCCTTAGGTGCAGTGGCACACTTGCCGCATGGACTATGCATGAACCTGTTCCTCCCTTATGTGCTTGAATTTAACAAGGAAGTGAATGGTGACAAGATTGCAGAGCTCCTGTTACCGCTTGCAGGGCCAGACATTTATGCGCAGACTCCTGCCCACTTACGTGCAGACAAAGCCATCAGCACATTACTCACCATGCGTGATCGCTTATTTACCCTAACCAAGTTACCCCGTACCTTGAGTGAAACAGGAAAAGTGACCTTAGAACAACTCGATGAGGTCGCAGAAAAGGCCCTCAACGATGGTTCGATCATTTACAACCCGAAAGAAGCCAGCTTAAAAGATTTAAAAGCAATTTTAGAAAAAGCTTGGTAATTCATAAAAAATCAGCCAATATAGCGACAATCTTAGCCTGATGCTTTTTTAAACATCGGGCTTTTATTTGCCATAAGGAATAATGCTTTCCTTATACCTATTGGCATAAAAACTGCTAAAAAATCTGAAAAAGTTACTGACAAAAGCGGCCAAATTAATGTAGATTGGCGCACTTTTGAAATTAAACACAGGGGGGATCGTTCGTCTCAAACGATCCTTATTAAACATGACTGATCCTTGATCAACGATTAAGAGGATAACGCCGTTGACTAATATTTCTGGGACTCAATCGGCAGCTAAACTGCAAAAAACGCTAGGTCTCTGGCACATCATTATTATTGGTTTAGCTTATATTCAACCAATGACATTATTTGATACTTTCGGTTTAGTATCAGAAGAAAGTCATTATCATGTGCCAACGTCATATATCATTGCTTTAATTGCAATTTTATTCACGTCGATCAGTTATGGTCACATGATTCGTCGCTACCCTTCCTCGGGTTCAGCCTATACCTATGCGCAAAAATCCATCCATCCGAATGTCGGATTTATGGTCGGTTGGTCATCATGGTTAGACTATTTATTGTCTCCAATGGTCAACATCATTCTTGCCGTGATTTACCTTGAAGCCTTATTCCCTAATGTAAACCATTGGGTCTGGGTGGTAGGTTTAACTGCATTTATGACCGCGGTCAACTTACGTGGTGCACGCTTCGTTGCAAACTTTAATGGTTTGATCGTTTTTGTCCAGTTAGGTGTGATTGCTTACTTCACGTGGATGGTTTACAGCTTACTTGCTGGTGGCGTCAACGCAGATGGTACTTTGGTCAATGCGAAATATCAGTTATGGAGTTTAGAGCCATTCTGGAATGAGCTTACTTCACTGGGTGCCCTGATTACAGGTGCAACTTTGCTGTGCTTCTCATTCACAGGTTTTGACTCGCTCAGCTCGCTGGCAGAAGAAACAAAAGATACCGAGAAAACGCTCCCTAAAGCGATTTTCTTAACGGCACTCTTGGCTGGTGTGATCTTTATTATCAGCACCTACTTCATGCAGATTTACTTCCCGAACGATCCAAAGACTTACTTTGAAGATGTTGCTGCAACACAGCCTGACATTTTACAAGCCGTCGGTGGCGTTGCGTTTAAAACGGTGGTGTTGTACTTCGCAATTGTAACTGTTATGGCATCGGGTATTTCGGCACATGCAGGCGTTTCACGCTTAATGTATGTGATGGGCCGCGATGGCGTGATTAACAAGAAGATTTTTGGTCATATTAGCCCGAAAAGCTTCACACCGTCTTATAACATTCTCATTGTAGGTGCTGTAGCATTAACCGCTGGCTTCATGGACTTAGACATCGTTATTTCGATGATCAGCTTCGGTGCATTAACTGCATTTACCTTTGTAAACTTATCGGTGATTTCAAGATATGCACTGCGTGATGGCCGCACAAAGAATATTAAAGATATCTTTAGCTTTGTGATAATTCCAATGTGTGGATTCCTCAGTATCTTTGCCATGTGGCTAGAGATTGAAGAAACCGCGTTGAAATTCGGTTTATGGTGGGCAATGTTTGGTATTTTATACTTAGGTTATAAAACCAAAGGCTTTAAGCAACCTGCACCACAACATAATGAATTTGACGATCCGCTCTAATCTTTCATTCAAAAAGAAAAAGACGCCAAGTGCGTCTTTTTCTTTTTTAAACTAGAGCTAAAAAACTAGCCCTTAAATTGTTTAGTCATTTTAGCAATACGTTGTGCATAGGCTTTTGTGGTTTCGAGATCCCCGGCTGGGATTTCATCCGTACTTGCATCCGCTGGTGATTGCACCAACAAGCCTACAGAACCACCCAAATTATTTACATCTTGACGGGTTGCCGCTTTACTATTGGCAGGCAATAAACCCAAGCTTACCCAAATACCGCCATGCTGCGATGCAAGTGTTTGTAGTTGAATTAAGGTCACTTGCTTATCACCATTTAAGCTTGCGCTATTGGTAAAGCCACCGAAAATTTTATCTTGCCATGCGCGAGTAAACCATTTTTTTGAAGATGCATCGGCAAACTTTTTAAATTGCCACGGCGCAGTGCCCATATAAGTTGGTGCACCAAATACAATTGCATCAGATTGATCCAATGTCTGCCAATCTTGCTCTGGAATGTCTCCATTTGGGTCAATCTCCACCAGATTTGCACCAATTTCTTGCGCAAAAGTTTGTGCAATCACTTTGGTATGACCATAACCTGAATAAAAAACCACTGAAATATTCGACATTTTAGTTTCCTCTTTTGAATTAGTTGATTGGCATCGCTGCGTCAATCATGATGCTGTGCCACGTAAACCATTAAAAATAAACAGTATGAAATATCTTAAACACTTGCCTGATCGGGCTTAAGTTTCAAATAACTTGCAACTTCATCGCTTAGGCCCTGCTTCAACTGCTGGGTCTTTTCACCGACCAAAACTTCATACGCATTTTGCTCGATGCCTTGAAAGATTTCTTGAGCTACTGTTTCTGGCGCAATCTTCGGAATGGGTAATGAACGAGTCAGATCGGTGTCAATAAAACCCACATGCACCCCCATGACCTGAATATTAAATTGAGACAACCACTGACGACTTGAGTTGGTATAGGACCATGCTGCTGCCTTGGAAATGGCATAACTGGTCAAAACAGTGCTTGGCTCCCATGACACATCCGATAGAATGTTGACCACATAAGCCTGTTGGTTCTTTTGCAAGATCGGAGCAAAAATTTGCGTCACTCGCATCAAGCCCAACAAATTGGTTTCCAAAATCTTTTGCGTAGTCGTGATAATACTGGCATCGACAGGATGCTCATTCAAAAGCGCAATGCCCGCATTATTCACAAGAATCGTGGTATCTGCGCACTGTTCTGCTGCCTGCTGAATAGATGCTTCATCATTTACATCCAGTTGAATCGGGATAAGCCCCTCTTCCTGAAAGTTACCGATCTGGCGCATACCCACATAGATCTTTCTAGCACCCTGACGACGTGCCTCTCGAGCGATGGCAAGTCCTAAACCACGATTTGCACCCGTAATAAAAACAACAGCCTCTGAAACTTTCATCATGTGATCCATCCAATTGCCAATATCTTGCGAAAGCGTAGTCTGATGACAGCGCTGCATTAAGTCTGTATTCATGATACACTTATGAAACCTAGTATCAATTAGTTACCACCTGGTAACTGGTCTGATTGATTGTTTCAAATGAAGATAGAACGTAAAAGGAGCATGGTTAGAAATGAATAAGCCAATGAAATTTAATATTTTTCATCCAGATTGTCCTGCTCGTCTTTTTTTTGAAAAATTTGCAGACAAGTGGATTTTATTGATTGTGTATACGCTGGATCAAGAGTCGCAACACTTTAATGAGCTCAAGAAAAATGTTTTAGGTATTTCACCTAAAGTGCTGTCACAAAAATTAAAGATCTTAGAGCGCGATGGTTTTTTGACGCGAACCATTCATGAAGACAATGTGATTCGCGTGGAATATGCGTTAACCGAGATTGGCAAAGACTTTGCTCAAAATACCTATCAAATGAAAGATTGGGTCGAAGCCAATATGCTTAAAGTTTTAAAATCCAGAGCTGGATTCGATCAAAAGCTAGAAAAAACAGAACCCGCTTAAGCGGGCTCTGTTACAGCAATTTGATTAGGCTAAAGGCTTAAAACCCTGCTGACGCCATGCTTCATACACAATCACAGCTGTCGCATTGGATAAGTTCAAACTGCGCGAGTTTTCAGCCATGGGCAAACGAATCCAATGCTCTTTTGGAAACAACATACGAACCTGTTCAGGCAGACCACGCGTCTCAGGTCCCATGAGTAAAGCCACGGGGCGATTCAAATCCGAAGTATGCGGGGTTTCCGTTCCTTTGGTGGTTAGAGGATAAACCGCGTTTATATCGACACCTTTTAGGGCTAAATTTGCTAAACACTCATCGAATGTTTCCCAAATTTGCATGCGCGCCCACTCGTGGTAGTCCAAACCTGCACGTTTAAGTTTTTTATCATCCAGTTCAAAGCCGAGAGGCTTAACCAAATGCAGCTGCGCTCCAGTATTGGCACATAAACGAATGATATTGCCTGTGTTTGCAGGAATTTCGGGCTCGTATAAAACAACATGGATCACAGCTTTTCTCTACTCTTTCAATATGGCAAAAGTTAATCTTGCCACTGTAATTGTTCACGCAAGCTTACTACATCACCAATGATGGTCAATGTAGGCGCTTGAATATGATTTTCTTCAACTTTTGATGCGATATCCGCTAAGGTCCCGACCAGCACTTTTTGTTCTGGCGTGGTACCTTTCGAGATCAAAGCAACGGGCATGTCTGGGCGCTGGCCATGCTCAATTAACTTTTCACAAATTTTTTCTAAACCGACCAAGCCCATGTACAGCACAAGCGTTTGATTCTGATAGACTAACTCATCCCACGGTAACTCAGGCGAACCTTCTTTTAAATGTCCCGTAAGGAAACGCACGCTTTGTGCATAATCGCGATGTGTCAACGGAATGCCTGCATAAGCCGAACAACCCGAAGCTGCTGTAATCCCTGGCACTACTTGAAATGGTACACCTGCTGCAAAAAGCTCTTGAATTTCTTCACCACCACGACCAAAGATGAAAGGATCACCACCTTTTAAACGGCAAACACGTTGACCTTTTGAGGCGTATTCCACCAGTAAGGCATTGATGCCTTCTTGCGGTACAGCATGGTTAGAACGGGCTTTACCTACATAAATTTTTGTTGCATCGCGACGGCAGAGTTCCATAATCGCAGGAGAAACCAAACGATCATAAATCACCACATCGGCTTGTTGCATCAAACGCAATGCTTTGAGGGTCAACAACTCAGGATCACCTGGACCTGCACCAACCAAATATACCTCACCTTTCGGGGTTTTCCACTCTGCTAGTGCTTGCTCGATTAAACGATCTGCTTCTACAAGATTGTCATGAAAAACCTGTTCTTTCAGAGAGCTTGCATATAAGTCTTCCCAAAAAACACGGCGCTCGTCAGGATTGGAAATCTTCGCTTTCACCGCTGCACGCCATTTTCCTGAAAACTCAGCCAGCTTACCCATCCCATGTGGAATACTGGTTTCAAGCTGGGTTCGAATTTGGCGAGATAACACGGGGGATGTACCATTGCTGGCCACTGAAATCACCAAAGGTGAACGATCGACAATAGCAGGAACCATAAAACGGCAATGTGGTGGATCATCCACACTGTTGACCAGTATTTTCAGCGCTTCACAGTCCTCAAAGACTTGAGTATTCACTGCATAATCATCTGTTGCAGCAATCACTAAACGATAGTCATTGAGTTGAATCTGCGCAGGATATAGCGCTTGGATATATTGCCCTTGGCTTTCTTCAACCAGTTGCAATAAATTTGCATCAATATCAGGAGCAATGACATGAATCACCGCTCCTGCTTTATGTAACAACACTGCCTTACGGTAAGCAATATGCCCACCACCGACAATCAGACAAGGTTGCTGCTGCAACTTTAAAGAGATTGGAAAAATATCCACGCACGACCTCAATGAGTTTTATCTGACTGTCTTAAAGCAATTATTGTGCACAAAACTGTGCAGTACATCGACTTTATTAGTCAATGTACTCAGCACCGCCCATATATGGACGAAGCACGGTTGGGATTTCAATCGAACCATCAGCACGTTGGTAGTTTTCCATGACCGCAAGTAAAGTACGGCCCACAGCCAAACCTGAACCATTCAGCGTATGTACAAATTCAGTTTTCTTTTGGTCTGCACGGTAGCGTGCTTTCATACGACGCGCTTGGAAATCCCCCATGTTTGAACATGAAGAAATTTCGCGGTACGTATTTTGACTTGGTACCCAAACTTCAAGATCGTAAGTTTTAGTTGCACCGAAGCCCATATCACCACCACAAAGAATGATCTTACGGTACGGTAAACCAAGTGCTTTCAAGATCCCTTCAGCATGACCTGTAAGCTCTTCAAGTGCTTGCATTGAGTCTTCAGGTTTAACAATTTGCACCATTTCAACTTTGTCGAATTGGTGTTGACGAATCAAGCCACGCGTATCACGACCATATGAACCTGCTTCACTACGGAAACATGGCGTATGCGCTGCATATTTCAGTGGTAAACGGTCTGCATCAATGATTTCATCACGCACGAAGTTGGTTACAGGCACTTCCGCAGTTGGAATGAGGTAATACTCTTTTTCACCTTGTAATTTGAATAAATCTTCTTCAAATTTAGGCAATTGGCCTGTACCACGGAGTGAGTCAGCATTGACTAAATACGGCACATAAGCTTCGGTATAACCATTTTCCAAGGTGTGCGTATTTAACATGAACTGGGTAATCGCACGTTGTAAACGAGCAAGTGGCCCTTTGAGCACACTGAAACGAGAACCTGTCAATTTGGTCGCTGTTTCAAACTCAAGACCACCCATCCACTCACCAAGGTCAGTATGGTCTTTAATTTCGAAGTCAAACGTACGCGGCGTACCCCATGTGAGGATTTCCACGTTATCACTTTCGTCTTTTCCTTCAGGAACAGACTCATCTGGCAAGTTTGGAATGCTGAGTGATTTCGCTTCAAGTTCAGCTTGTAATTCAGACAAAGCGACTTCTGCGGCTTTGATTTCATCACCAATCGCTGACATGCGCGTCATAATTTCAGATGCATCACCACCAGCTTTTTTAATTTGGCCAACTTGTTTTGCACCCGAATTACGTTCAGCCTGAAGAGATTCAGTTTTGGATTGAATCTCTTTACGGCGAGCTTCTAGTGATGCCCATTCTTCAACATTCAGTTGTACACCACGTTTTGCTAAGGCTAAATTTACAGCCTCAATATTATTTCTGAGTAATTTCGGGTCGATCATAGCCAATCTTTTGCAAAGAAAAAAACTGGCTATAGTGTAAGCGCTTCAGGCCGAAAAATACAGTCACGCGATCACTAGCTGTGGCTTATTACAGCAATTTTCATGGCTTTTCTTTGCTCGCTTTTTCTCGTTCAGCTGCATAATCGACAAAACTCGGCAAATATTCCGCCTTAATTAAGCCGCTGGCTTGTTGATACGGTAAAACCAATTCAGACATCCCTTCTGCATAAGACGCTAATTCATATAAGGGATAGACGAACACCACACCTTTGGCACTCATATAATAATTATCGGTCAGCTTCAATTGCTCGCGTGAAATATTATGATCGGACAGCCACATGCTATTGGCACTATATAATGCATCTAATAATTGCGATTCAGTCTTGTCTACCACGATATCACTCAGCGCAACCCGTTTTTTCGTTGCCAAATCTAAGGTGATGTATTCGTTGTGATACATGCCATGTGCGGCACGCGCTGGGTAGTGATAATTCATCAAGACAAAATCAGCATATTTTCCACGCTGCGCCACATAACGGACATCAGACAAAGTTTCACTGAGCATGTTTTCATCGATCTGTGGCTTTGCTTGCTTCGAGCTTTCAAATGCCACAGGATTGGCTTTTTTCATCCGTTCATCAAAATATTGACTGATCCATGGGACATTGGTGTCCAAGCTGTACAGCTTGTATTGGGTACATCCTTCCTCATCACATGCAATAGAACGCGCCAATTGTAATGGTCGAACTTTTGCCTCAATCAGTGGTAAAGTCTGTGTGACTTGAGCTGGTTTAGTTGTCTCTTCACTTTTTGCAGCATTACTGTCATTTCGTGGCTGACATGCGCTGAGCAATCCCGCGCACAACATCATTGCGAAGACAGATCCAATTTTATTGTTATGAAGTAATATCATGATTTACCCGCAGTTAAGTATTCAATAGCACAGACTATACAAAGCACAGCCATAACTTCCCACCACGTTATGTAACTGAACGTGATCCAATAAAAAACCACCCGAAGGTGGTTTTGAACAACAGACTCATATTATTGGTCAATAATGTCTGTGCCTTTAGGCGGAGTAAAATTAAAGGTTGAAGCTGGAATATTGGTATTTACCTTAGTGTTATTAAAACGTACATAGGTTGTTTGTCCCAAAGAATCCTCTAAGATCATTAGCGTTGGCGCATTTTTCGCACCAAAACTGATCGTTAAACTTTGAAACGCACCATCATCGCTTTTTGGGTACAGGGTATAGTAAGTTTTGCTCTGATTTGGTTGCGTAATACGGTATGACTTACGAATCTGTTCCGTATTCCCTGACAATAATAGTGCAGGGGTATTCGCCACCTGTTCATCTAAAGTCTGACGAACTGCTTGCTGTAAGTCTGGATCATAAATCCAAACCGTTTTGCCCGAAGTCACAATGGTTTGTTTTGCAGGGCTTGTTGTTTCCCAATAGAATTTCCCTGGACGCTCAACTTTCATCACCCCTTTAAAGGTCTGATTCATATGCTGAGCAGATAAACCTTGTTTCTTCGGTGCTTTAGATGAATTTGTGACTTTGGTGGTTTGCTCAAAGTTAGAACTGATACTTTGAATACCACTCAACTGTTTCACTAAACTCGTCGTCGCTTGTTGCTCCGATGCTGCAACCGGAGCTGCAAATACTGTACTGCTCATAACAGGGCCAAGTGTTACTACACCTACTGTCATTGCACATAAAGTCTTACGAAGCATTTTCATAATCTCACCTTTTATAATTTGCGCAGTCGCAATTTGTTAGATGAGCTATCTTAAATCAAATTTTATGGCTAATAATTGAGAATATAAGAAGATTTGTATATTTATTGGTGCTTAATGTTGTGAAATATCCATCATGATGAAGATCAGATGTGCTCTTTACATATAGAAAAGCCTCTGAATGTGCAGAGGCTTTTCTAACTGAGGTTAAGAATTATCACTGTCATTTCCATTGCCAACCAATTGCTGCACCTGCACCGAAATCACCTTCGCTATTGGTTGTTACAGCTACTTTGTATACATATTTGTTACTTTCAGTCACACCGCTGAGACCAAAAGCATAACCTTGCTCACCTTCCCATGTACCCACGCCGGCACTAAACATATTGTAGCCAGCATCTGTCGGTTGCGGTAAAGATGCTATCGCAATACTTGATGCAACTGCTGCATAGGTTCGATCTTCGAGTTTTCGCATGTCTCGGTTCAAGGCATTTACACGGCTATCGGTATAAGCATTTGCTTGATTGAGGGTTTGTTGCCCAACTTGGTTCACATAAGTTTTTGCTTCATTCAAGATGTAGGTATCAGCAGCATCCATCACTTCTTTAGAGATCCCATTGGTACCGTTTGTACCTTTAAGACTTGCTAACCATTGAGTAATGCTGCCCTCAAAGCCATTACCAACTGCAACATCATAAGCACTAAAACCTGTTGCACCTGTCATCCCTGTATTACCCATATCGCCTTTTAAGCTCGCGAGCCATTCAGTGATGCTACCGTCAAAACCATTAACTTGCGCAACTTGATAAGCATTATATCCTGTCGCTCCCGTTTCACCTTGGATACCTTGTTCGCCTTGTGCTCCAGTTGCCCCTGTCTCACCTGTGGCACCTTGGATACCTTGTGCACCCGTTGCTCCAGTATCGCCTCTGTCTCCCTTATCTCCTTTGGCGCCAGTTGCTCCAGTATCGCCTTTCACACCTTGGATACCTTGTTCACCCTTATCACCCTTATCACCCTTGGCTCCTGTGGCACCAGTATCGCCTTTGTCGCCCTAATCTCCTTTGGCGCCAGTTGCTCCAGTATCGCCTTTCACACCTTGGATACCTTGCTCACCCTTATCGCCCTTGGCTCCTGTGTCGCCTTTTTCTCCTGGGATGCCCTGTGGTCCCTCTGGACCTATTGGTCCTTGTGGTCCCATAGGACCTGGAGTTCCAGAACCGTGTCCATGTCCGTTACCATTTCCATGTCCGTTACCATTTCCATGCGAACCATGACCATACCCATTTCCGTTCCCATGTGACTCGTGTCCTTGTCCCTGCCCTTGATGATTATCTCCCTGAGTTGCCCATGCTGCATTCCCCATGGCCAATAAAATACTCAACAACAATAATTTCGGAGTAAGTCTCAGATTAGCAACAACGCTCTCTCTCTCAACGTGTGATCTATGAGGAATGCGTAACACTGTCTCTTTCATCATATGGTTTTGTTCAATTTGACTGTCTTGTTTTGTAACAGAAACCATATGGCAGCAGGATTTTCCCAAGACTTTTGTGAATATTTTGTTCATATCTATCTGCCTTTCTTTTAGTTTTGTTTTTTTATTACACTCCTATTTTTTTGTGACACACATCACCATTTATTGGTATTTAGTGTTTTATTTCAGAATTAAAAATACAAGAAAAATAAGCTAACCATATGAATAGACGAAAAAAAACCCACAAAACTGTG
>ERZ650302.1105-NODE-1105-length-15293-cov-19.508663_pt1 | contig 15293 bp, 14 predicted proteins | sample MGYA00376238_ERZ650302 | MGnify/ENA primary metagenome ERZ650302 (study PRJEB26733, sample SAMN07839298) | wastewater metagenome | biome: urban; feature: wastewater treatment plant; material: waste water | place: USA: North Carolina | collected 2016-04-28 ... | reverse complement strand
GGCCGCTGTGGTGGTGGCCGCAGCTGTTGATGCAGCCGCTGATGTGCAGGTCGATTTCGCCCAGGTCCCACAGCTCGTCCAGGTCCTGGTAGCGCTCGGTGATGGCTTCGGCAATCGGCAGGCTGCGCGCGTTGGCCAGCGAGCAGAAGTCGCCGCCGGGGCAGGCAATCATGTCGGTCAGCAGGCCGATGTTGGGCTTGGCCAGGCCCAGCGCCTTGGCGGCCTGGTACAGCGCGGGCAACTGGTCGCGGCGCACCCAGGGCAGCAGCAGGTTTTGCTCGTGCGTCACGCGGGCTTCGCCGCCCGAGAAGCGGTCGGCCAGCTCGGCAGCGGCTTCCATCTGCTCGGCCGTGGCATCGCCCGGCGCATAGCCCAGGCGCTTGAACGACAGCATCACGGCGCGCAGCTGCGGGTGGCGGTGCGGCAGCACGTTGCTGGTGAGCCAGCGGCCAAAGTCGCGGTCGTCGCTGGCGGCGGTGCGCAGCAGCTCCAGCGTTTCGGCTTCGGCGTTGGCGGGTGACAGGTCCAGCTCGGGCTCGCGGAAGTTCGCGGCCACGCGGTCGTATTCGGCCTGGGTGATGGTGTGCGGGCCGCCTTCGTTCTCGACGATCTGGCGGAACTCTTCATTCACCTGGTCGATGTAGCTCTGGCCTTCGGCCTTCACCAAAATCTTGATGCGTGCCTTCCAGCTGTTGTCGCGGCGGCCGTAGCGGTTGTAGACGCGGATCACGGCTTCCAGGTAGTTCATGAGCTGGTTCCAGGGCAGGAACTCGCGCAGCACCGGGCTGATGGTGGGCGTGCGGCCCATGCCGCCGCCCACGCGCACCTTGAAGCCCAGCTCGCCCGCGTCGTTCTTCACCAGCTGCAGGCCCACGTCGTACCAGCCCAAAGCGGCGCGGTCTTCGCGCGCGCCGTTGATCGAGATCTTGAACTTGCGGGGCAGGAACGAGAACTCGGGGTGCAGCGTGCTCCACTGGCGCAGGATTTCGCAAAACGGCCGGGGGTCTGCAATCTCGTCGGCGGCAATGCCCGCCAGTGCGTCACTGTTGATGTTGCGGATGCAGTTGCCGCTGGTCTGGATGCCGTGCAGCTGCACGGTGGCCAGCAGGTCCATCACGTCGGCGGCCTTGGACAGCGGAATCCAGTTGTATTGCACGTTGGTGCGCGTGGTGAAGTGGCCGTAGCCGTACTTCAGCTTGGTGCCAATGCGGCGGCCGTCGGCCAGCGGAATGTCGCCCAGCTTTTCTTGCGTGGCCTGGGCCTCGGCCAGCAGGGCAGGCTCGGGTTGGTCGTATTCGCGGGCCACGCGCGCCAGCACGCGCAGTTGCGTGCTGGACAGCTCGCCATACGGCACGGCCACGCGCAGCATGGGCGCGTAGCGCTGCACGTACCAGCCGTTTTGCAGGCGCAGGGGGCGGAACTGCTCTTCGGTCAGCTTGCCCGCTTGCCAGCGTTCGAGCTGGTCGCGGAACTGCTCGGCGCGCAGGCGGATGAATTGGCGGTCAAAGTCGGTGTATTGGTACATCGTGGAGCACTCAGATCAGAATCAGTTTGAAGCCCGCCCAGGCGAGCAACAGAGAAAGGGCAGAGCGGATGAGGCGCTCAGGGGTGCGGGTGACCAGGCGCGAGCCCAGCCAGATGCCGGGCAGCGAGCCAGCCAGCAATTGTGCAAGCAAAGGCCAGTCCACCGAGCCGAGCGATGCATGTCCCAGACCCGCCACCAGGGTCAGCGGCACGGCGTAGGCAATGTCGGCACCAATGATGCGCGGCAGCGGCAGCAGGGGGTACACCAGCAGCAGCACCGTGACACCGATGGCGCCCGCGCCCACCGAGGTGAACGTGACCAGCGTGCCGATCACCGCGCCCAGCAGCACGGGCAGGCTCCAGTGGCGGGGGCGGGTGACGTCGCCGGTGTGGGCCTTGCGTGCGGCGTTTTGGGCGGCCTGGCGCTGGGCAGAAAAAACAATCGCCTTGTAGAGCGTGGCAGCGGCCGTGAGCAGCAGGGCAAAGCCCAGCGTGGTGGTCATGATGCGCTGGGCTGTTGCGCTGGCCGGGCCCAGGGTGTGCAGCGCCCACAGCGCCAGCAGGGCGGCCGGAATGCTGCCCGCGCACAGTTGGCCCACCACTTTCCAGGGCACCAGGCGCTGGCGGGCCAGGCTGACGGTGCCGCCCATCTTGGTGAAGGCCGCAAACAGCAAATCGGTGCCCACGGCCATGTGGGGCTTGATGCCGAAAAAGAAGATGAGGATGGGCGTCATCAGCGAGCCACCGCCCACGCCAGTGAGTCCGACGATCAGACCCACCGCGAAACCCGCAAAGACAAACGCCAATTCATGCATGGCGGCGAATGTAGAGGGGCTTCTTATGGAAGCAAACTATTGTTTTGTGCTTCTAATATGCAAATATAGATATAAAGACGTGTTGTAAGAGGCGCCGAGCTGGTGGTCAATCAGTTTTCCGGCAGTCCACACAGCGTTTTTACATCCGCTCACTCGCCAGTGCTCGGGCCAGTTTGGCGTCCAGCGGCAGGGGTTCGCCGTTCAGGCGGGCGGCCAGCAATTCGCCGCACAGCAGGGCCAGAGTCAGCCCCCGCGCGCCCATGGCGGTGCACACCCACAGGCCGGGCAGCGTGGCAGCATCCACCGGCCCCACGATGGGCAGGCGGTCGGGGGCGGTGCAGCGCACGGCGGCCCAGTGTTCCACCGAGGCGGCCGCGCCATCGGCCTGCTCGCCAGCCGCCAGCCGGGCTTCGAAACGGGGCGCCAGGGCGCGGGCGGCTGTGGGCATCAGGGTCTGCAGCTTGCTCCATTGCCCCTGGTGGGCGGCGAGCTGGTCTGGTGCGCTGGCAGGTAGTTCGGTCACGTTACGCTCGAATGTCGAGCCCATGATCCAGCCGCGCTCGGTGGCCTGCTCAGCCGGGTTGTCAGTCTGCCCCACGCCAAACGACGGCACCACGTTGCCATGCCCATTGGCCGGGAAGGGCGCGGGTGGCGGCAGGTGCGCGGCATAGCGGCCCCAGGACACCTGGCCGCGCACGGGCTGCAGGGGCCAGCGCTCGGCCAGCAGGGTGGGGCTGCCTGCGCCTGCGGCAATCACCACCACAGGGGCCTGGGCCAGCACCTGGCCTTGCGCATCCAGCGCTTGCCATTCGGTGGGGGCGGCGGCATCAGCACCCGTCGTGGGGCGCAGGCTGGCCACGGCGCATTGGCCGCGCCAGGTCACGCCAGGCTCGCGCAGCAGGGCCCGTACCAGCTGGGGCGGGCGAATCCAGCCGGCGCGGGTGTGCCAGCAGGCCACGGCCTGGGGCGGCAGGCCCGCCTGTTCGCGGGCCGATTCGGGGGCGGGAATGGTCCAGTCGGCGCCTGGCCCTGTGTGCCAGTCGGCGGGCAAGCCGGGGGTGCCGTCGGTGCGGTGTTCCAGCACGCCCGTGGGGCCCCAGTCTTGCCCGGCCTGCAGGCGCTGGCTGGCTTGCTGCAAGGTGGTGCGCACGCCGCTGCGCGACAGGCGCGAGAGCACGGCATCGTCGGGCGACACATGGGGCGCAAACACGCCCGCTGGCAGGCCCGATGCGCCTGCAGCGGGTTCGGCTGCCTGGTCCAGCACCTGCACCTGCCAGCCCCGGCGGGCCAGGCTGGCGGCAGCGGCAGCCCCGGCCAGCCCGCCACCAATCACCAGGCAATGCTGGTGCTGTGCGCTGGCTTGGGGGGCTACATCGGGCAGCGTGGCCGTGCGGGCACGGGGTTCCCAGCGGGGGTTGTAGGTGGCGTGCAGGTTGTCGCGTTTGGGGGGCACGCCGGGCACGCGCTGCACTTCAAAACCGCACTCGGCCAGCGCATCGCGCACGGCGCGGGCAATGGTCCAGGTGGCCAGCTGCGTGCCCCGGCGGCAGCAGCGCGCCACGGCTTTGAGGGTGTGGGCGCTCCAGATGTCAGGGTTGACGGACGGGCTGAACCCGTCGAGGTACACCGAGTCGGCCGTGGGGGCCTGCTGGCGCAGCATCTCTTGCGCATCGCCCACATACAGCGTGAGCAGCACGCGGCCGTCCTCAAAGCTCAAACGGTGCACGCCGGGCAGCAGGCCCCACCACTGGGCGTGCAGTTGCTCGGCCAGCGGCGCGAGTTCGGGGTGGGCGGTGGTGGCACGCAGCAGGTCGGCGGCGCTCACGGGCCAGGCTTCCGTCGATATGAAGTGCAGCAGGCGCGGGCGTTGCGGGTCGGCGCGCCATGCAGCCCAGGTGACGAGAAAGTTCAGCCCAAAGCCAAAGCCCGTTTCCAGCACCCGCCACTGGGGCTGCCCAGCCCAGGCCGCAGGCAGGCCGCAGCCTTGCAGAAACACGCGGCGGGCCTGGTCCAGCCCCCCGTTTTCACTGTGGTAGCGGTCGCCAAAGCGGGGGCTGTAGGGGGTGCCGTCGGGCAGCCAGTCGATGGGCTCGGACATGGGGTATGCAAGTGCTGAACACCGGGCCCGTGCAAGCCTTGCGCGCGGCCCAGAAAAACAAAGGGCGCCACAAGGGCGCCGTGCTGGGTTTGGTTTGTACCCGAAGCGGGATCTGCCGCTATTGCGTTAGATCACTCACTGGCTGGGCGGGACGTAGCCCGCCGCGGCGTCTGCGCCGCCGCCAAAGAAGTGGTTTTCCATCTGCCGGGCCAAATACTGGCGGGCGCGGGCGTCGGCCAGGTTCAGGCGGTTTTCATTGACCAGCATGGTCTGGTGCTTGAGCCAGTCGGCCCAGGCTTGCTTGCTGACGTTTTCCCAGATGCGCTTGCCCAGCTCGCCAGGGTAGGGCGGAAAGTCCAGGCCTTCTGCCTCTTGGCCGAGTTTGATGCATTGGACGGTGCGTGCCATGGTGTTTCCTTCTCGTGATGGGGTGGGTGCGAAGGCTGCGCGGGGCAGTCTTCAGATGTTTTGGGTATTAAGAACTGAAATCTTATTGGTTCCAGTTTTTAAGAGGGCCTTCCAGAATGCGTTTCATCGGTGTTTTGCACCGCCCACATTCAAAACCGAGGACCCCCATGAACTTTCGCCGCGACTTTATCAAGTTTCCATTGGCCGCAACCTTTGCAGGCGCTTTGGCGTTGACCGCACTGCCGTCGTTTGCACAGTCTGTGACGCTGCTCAACGTCTCGTACGACCCCACCCGCGAGCTGTACGTGGAGTTCAACCAGGCCTTTGCCAAGCACTGGAAGGCCAAGACCGGCCAGGACGTGACCATCAAGCAAAGCCACGGCGGCTCGGGCAAGCAGGCGCGCTCCATCATCGACGGGCTGGACGCCGACGTGGCCACCCTGGCCCTGGCGGGCGACACCGATGCGCTGCACACCAACGGCGGCTGGATTCCGAAAGACTGGCAAAAGCGCCTGCCGCACAACAGCTCGCCCTACACCTCCACCATCGTGCTGGTGGTGCGCCAGGGCAACCCCAAGGGCATCAAGGACTGGGACGACCTGGTGCGCCCCGATGTGAAGGTGATCACGCCCAACCCCAAGACCTCGGGTGGCGCGCGCTGGAACTACCTGGCCGCGTGGGAATTTGCCAAGCGCAAGTACGGCGGTCCAAACCGTGATGAAAGCAAGGCCAAGGACTTCGTCGCCAAGCTGTACGCCAACGTGCCCGTGCTGGACACCGGCGCGCGCGGCTCCACCATCACCTTTGCGCAGCGCAACCAGGGCGATGTGCTGATCGCCTGGGAGAACGAGGCCTACCTGCTGGAGAAAGAGTTCGGCGCCAAGTTTGACGTGATTGCCCCTTCGATCTCCATCCTGGCCGAGCCCGCCGTCTCGGTGGTGGACAAGAACGTGGACAAGAAGGGCACCCGCACGGTGGCGGAGGCGTACCTGCAGTACCTCTACACCGAAGAAGGCCAGGACATTGCGGGCAAACATTTCTACCGCCCTGCCGTGTCTGACAAAGCCAAGGCCAAGTACGCCAAGCAGTTCCCCAAGCTGAACCTGTTCACCATCAACGACGCGTTTGGTGGCTGGGACAAGGCGGCCAAGGACCACTTTGCCGACAACGCCAGCTTCGACCAGATCTACACCAAGAAGTAAACCGGCAGGCCCGCCCCGCACCCCTTCAAACGCCTGGGCACCGCCCAGGCCCGAAGAACCCGCCCAACCCGGCGGGCAGGGCGGAGCCTTGTCTTTTGAATAAAAAAATGCCTCTGGCGCTTGCTGATAAAGCGCAAGCAGCTATCAAAATAATAGTAAAGGAACGCCATGTCCGCCCTGTTGATTGCCGGCAGCCCCTCCGAGCGCTCCCGCTCTGCCGCCTTGCTCGATGCCGTATCGCAGCGCCTGCACGCCCGGGGCGCCCTGGTGGACCGCATCCACATCCGCGACCTGTCGCCCCAGGCCCTGCTGCTGGCCGACTTTGGCCACCCCACCGTGGTGGCCGCTACCGACCAGGTGGCCAAGGCCCGCGTGCTGGTGGTGGCCACCCCCGTCTACAAGGCGGCCTACAGCGGCGTGCTCAAGGTGTTTCTGGACCTGCTGCCGCAAACGGCCCTGAAGGGCAAAACCGTGCTGCCCCTGGCCACGGGCGGCAGCCCGCACCACATGCTGGCGCTGGACTACGCGCTGCGGCCCGTGCTGCAGTCGCTGGGCGCCAAGCACATCCTGCCCGGCATTTACGCCACCGACTCGCAGGTCACGCTCTCGCCCGAGGGCAGCTACAGCGTGCACAGCGACGTGGCCGTGCGGCTGGACGACGCTGTGAACCTGATCATCACCGAGACCCTGCGGCCCACGCCGCCCGTGGCCGGGCGCTTTGAGCCCGTGGCCTTCTCGCAGGTGCGATGTAGCGTGTAGCGCGCCACCGGGCCTGTGGCACCCGCCGCAGGCCCCGCCCAACCACCCCTCCATTTTTTGAACCCTTCAGAGACGCCTTTTTTCAGGGCGGGGCGCAGCTTTGCCTGGCCGCACCCCAAGGCACTGCAACCCTTTTACCGAGAACATCGCATGACACACCGTTTTTCCCCATCCCGCCGCCAGGTTCTTGCCACCGGCATCGCATCGGGCTTGCTCGCCACCGGCCTGACCGCCCCCGCATGGGCCCAAGCCAGCGCGGGCGCCGTGTTGCGGGTGGGCCACCAAAAAGGCTGGCTCTCCATCATCAAAGCCCGCGGCACGCTGGAACAGCGCCTGGCCCCGCTGGGCGTGAAAGTGACCTGGACGGAATTCAACGCAGGCCCCGTGCAGCTCGAAGCGCTCAACGTTGGCTCCATCGACTTTGGTGATGTGGGCGAAGCCCCGCCCATCTTTGCCCAGGCCGCCGGTGCGCCGCTGGTGTACGCCGGTGCCACCGTGCCACGCCCCGCGCTGGAGGCCGTGATCGTGCCCAGCGGCTCCGCCATCCGCAGCGTGGCGGATTTGAAGGGCAAACGCGTGGCCTACAACAAGGGCTCCAACGTGCATTACTTCCTGGTCAAGCTGCTGGAAAAGCACGGCCTGAAGTACGCCGATGTGCAGTCCGTCTTCCTGGCCCCGGCCGATGCGCGCGCCGCCTTTGAAAAGGGCGCGGTCGATGCCTGGATCATCTGGGACCCCTTCCTCGCCTCGGCCCAGAAAACGCTGGGCGCCCGCATCCTGGCCGACGCCACGGGCGTGGTCAACAACCGGGCGTACTACTTCAGCTCGCGCGACTTTGCCAGCCGCCACCCCGAAGTGCTGCGCATTGCCGTGGAAGAGATCAACGCCATCGACCGCTGGGCGTCGAAAAACAAAGATGCCGCGGCCACCGAGCTGTCGGCCGTGCTGGGGCTCGATACCGCCATCACCCGCCTGTACTTGGGCCGCGCCCAGTTTGGCACCGCACCCGTCACCCGCGAGATCCTGGCTGAGCAGCAAGCCATTGCCGATGCGTTCTTCGACCTGAAGCTCATCCCCAAAAAGCTCAACCTGCTGCACGCCGCGCCCGTGGGGCTGTAAGGCCCGGGCTGCGCACACCCCAAAAAGGAGTCCCCCATGACCCGACCTACCTTGAGCCCCCAGCGCCGCCGCGCGCTGCAACTGCTGGGCGTCACTGCATTCGATTGGGCGCTGGCCAGCCGCTACGCCAACGCACAAAGCCCGGCCGTGCCAGGCCCCGAGCAACTGCGCATCGGCTACCAGAAGTCTGCCGTCAACCTCGTCATCCTCAAGCAGCAGGGCGTGCTGGAAAAGCGCTTCCCCGGCACGCGGGTGAGCTGGCTGGAATTCCCGGCCGGGCCGCAACTGCTCGAAGCGCTGTCGGTGGGCAGTCTGGAGTTTGGCCTGACCGGTGACTCGCCCCCCGTGTTCGCCCAGGCCGCGGGCAAAGACCTGCTCTACGTGGGCGCCGAGCCGCCCAAGCCCGACAGCTCGGCCCTCCTGGTGCTGAAAGATTCGCCCTTGCGCACCCTGCCCGACCTGAAAGGCCGCCGCATTGCCGTGCAAAAGGGCAGCAGCGCGCACTACCTGCTGGTCAAGGCGGTAGAGCGGGCGGGGCTGCAGTGGGCCGACATCCAGCCCGTGTACCTGGCCCCGGCCGATGCCCGCGCCGCGTTCGAGCGCAAGAGCGTGGACGCCTGGGCGATCTGGGACCCGTTCTACGCCGCCACCGAACTCGCCATCCAGCCCCGTGTCCTCGCGACTGGCCGCGACCTGGCGAGCAGCAACAACTCGTTCTACCTGGCCGCCCGTCCGTTTGTGCAGGCCCACCCGCAGGTGCTGCGCGTGCTGTTCGATGAACTCAGCCGTGCCGACCGCCTGGCGCAGGAGGCGCGCAAAGACGCCATCAAGCTCATTGCCGACTTCAGCGGGCTGGATGCAGGCGTGGTGAGCCTGTTCATCCAGCGCCGCCCCTCATCGCCTGTGGATGTGCCTGGCCCCACCACCGTGGCCGACCAGCAGCGTGTGGCCGATGCGTTTTTCAAGCTCGGCCTCATCCCCAAACCCGTGAACGTGGCCGACATCGTGTGGCGGCCCGTCGCCCGATCCTGATTTTTTGCTCTACCTACCGTCTCAGAGGTCTTCATGAAAATTTTCTGGTTCATCCCCACCCACGGCGACAGCCGCTACCTCGGCACTTCCAAAGGTGCCCGCCAGCTCAACCACGACTACCTCAAGCAAGTGGCCGTGGCAGCAGACAGCCTGGGCTATGAGGGCGTGCTCATTCCCACCGGCCGTTCGTGCGAAGACCCGTGGGTGGTGGCGGCCAGCCTGCTGCCCGTCACGCGCAACCTCAAGTTTCTGGTGGCCGTGCGCCCCGGCCTGCACCAGCCTGCGCTGGCGGCGCGCATGGCGGCCACGTTTGATCGCCTCTCGGGCGGGCGGCTGCTCATCAACCTGGTGACGGGCGGCGACCAGGCCGAGCTGGAGGGCGACGGCGTGTTCCTCGACCACGCCACGCGCTACGAACAGTCGGCCGAGTTCATCCGCATCTGGCGCGAGATCCTCACGCGCAGCCACCAGGGCGAAAGCCTGGACTTTGAAGGCAAGCACCTGGCGGTGAAGGGCGCCAAGCTGCTCTTCCCGCCCGTGCAGCAGCCACATCCGCCGGTGTACTTTGGCGGCTCATCCCCCGCCGCGCACGACCTCGCGGCCGAGCAGGTCGAGACGTATCTGACCTGGGGCGAGCCGCCGGCCGAGGTCGCCAAGAAGGTGGCCGATGTGCGCGCCCGTGCCAGCAAGCTCGGCCGCACCGTGAAGTTCGGTATCCGCCTGCACGTCATCGTGCGCGAGACGGACGAGCAGGCCTGGGCCGCCGCCGAAGAACTCATCAGCCACGTCAGCGACGACACCGTGGTGCGCGCCCAGGCCGTGTTTGCCCGCATGGATTCCGAAGGCCAGCGCCGCATGGCTGCCCTGCACGCAGGGGGGGCCAAGCGCAGCCGCAAAGACCTGGAAATCAGCCCCAACCTGTGGGCCGGTGTGGGCCTGGTGCGTGGCGGCGCAGGCACCGCTCTGGTGGGTGACCCGCAAACGGTGGCTGCCCGCATTGAGGAATACGCCGCGCTGGGGCTGGACACGTTTGTGCTCTCGGGCTACCCGCATCTGGACGAGGCCTATCGCTTTGCCGAGCTGGTCTTCCCGCTGCTGCCCCTGCCGCTGCGCCAGCAGCTTTCCAGCGGCAACCCCTTGTTCGGCAACCCGCTGGGCGGCACACCGCTGGGGCCTTTTGGCGAAACCGTGGCCAATGACTTTGTGCCGCGCGCATCGCAAAGCTGACCCCTCCAGCACAGGAACTAACGCATGACACACACCGCCAAAGAACCGCCCGTGGCCTCCCTGGCCGACGCCGTGGACCTGCCCCTCAAAGCGCCCGTGCTACCTGCCGCCGTGCTGCGCTTTGCCCGGCAACTGGCGCAGCGCCTGCTGCCCTGGGCCGTGCCCGTGGGCCTGATTGCGCTGTGGCAAGTGGCCTCGTCGCAGGGCTGGCTGTCTACCCGCGTGCTGCCCGCGCCGCTCGATGTGATCAAGGCCGCCTGGGCCCTGGCCGCCTCGGGCGAGCTGTGGACGCATGTGCGCGTCAGCGCTGGCCGGGCCTTGACCGGCCTGGCCATTGGCGGCGGCCTGGGGCTGCTGCTGGGCCTGCTCACCGGCTCGGTGCGGCTGCTGGAAACCCTGCTGGATTCCACCATCCAGATGGTGCGCAACATCCCCGCGCTGGCGCTGATTCCGCTGGTCATCCTGTGGTTTGGCATTGACGAGTCGGCCAAGCTGTTCCTCATCAGCGTGTCGGTGTTCTTCCCCATCTACCTCAACACCTTCCACGGCATCCGCAATGTGGACCCAGGCTTGATCGAGATGGGCCGCACCTATGGCCTCGGCCGCTGGCAGCTGTACCGGCAAATCATCCTGCCCGGCGCGCTCTCCAGCATCTTGGTGGGGCTGCGGTTTTCGCTGGGGCTGATGTGGGTGATTTTGATCGTGGCCGAAACCATCTCGGCGCAGGCCGGTATTGGTTACCTGACCATGAATGCGCGCGAGTTTCTGCAGACCGACATCGTGCTCGTGGGCATCTTGCTGTACGCGCTGCTGGGCAAGCTGGCTGACGTGTTTGCCAAGGGCCTCGAACGCTACTGGTTGAGATGGCACCCCGGCTATCAGGCTGCTTGATGCAGGAGGACATGCATATGAACTCATCGCACACCAGCACCCGCCGTCAAGCCCTCCAGACCCTGGCCGCCTTGGGCACCGCCACTGGCTGGACTGCGCTGGCCCGTGCCCAGGGCAGCGCCACCAAGCCCCAGGTGCTGCGCCTGGGCTACCAGAAGTCATCCACCCTGGCCGTGGTGCTCAAGACCCGTGGCACGCTGGAGCAACTGTTGGCGCCCCTGCAAGCCAAGGTGAGCTGGCACGAGTTCACCAGCGGCCTGCCGCTGCTCGAAGCCCTGAACCTGGGCAACGTGGACGTGAGCGCCGACGTGGCCGATACCGTGCCCGTGTTCGCCCAGGCAGCGGGCGCACAGCTTACATTCGTGGCGCAAGAGGCCCCATCGCCCTCGGCCCAGGCCATCGTGGTGCGGGCGGATTCGCCCATCAAAACCGTGGCCGACCTCAAGGGCAAAAAAGTGGGCTTTGCCAAGGCCGCAGGCGCGCACTACCTGCTGATTGCTGCGCTAGAGAAGGCGGGCCTTGCGTTCAAGGACATCGAGCCCGCCTACCTCACCCCCGCCGATGGCCGGGCCGCCTTTGAGCGCGGCGCCATCGACGCCTGGGTGGTGTGGGACCCGTTCCTGGCCGCGGTGCAGCGCCAGTCGGCCGTGCGCGTGATTGCTGACGGGCGAGGAGAAGCTCGAGTGGAAGGGCGTGGAGACGGCCGTGGGCAGGGCGACATCGCCTCGTACCAGCGCTACTACCTCGCATCCACCCCGTTTGCCCAGGCCCGGCCCGATGTGCTGCAGGTGCTGTTTGCCGAGTTGAAAAAGGCGGGCCAGTGGGTCAAGCAAAGCCCGCAAGACGCCGCAGCCCTGCTGGCCCCCGTATGGGGATTGGACGTGGCCACGGTAGAGCAGGCCAACAGCCGCCGCAGCTACGACGTGCGCGCCGTGCAACCCGGCCTGCTGGCCGAGCAGCAGCGCATTGCTGATGCCTTCTTGTCCGAAAAACTTTTGCCACGGCGCGTGAACGCGCTGGATGTGGCCCTTTTCAAACCCGGAGCCTGAGCCATGACCGAAACCCTATCGACCGCAAAGCCCGCGGGCAGTGGCGTGCGCCTGGAAGTGCGTGGCGTGGACAAACGCTACGGCGCGCGCAGCGTGCTCCACAAGGCCGACCTGGTCATCGAGCCGGGCGAATTCGTCGCCATCGTGGGCCGCAGCGGTTGCGGCAAGAGCACGCTGCTGCGCCTGGTGGCGGGGCTGGAGTCGGTCTCTGGCGGCACCATCCGCATCGACGGCGACAGCGTGAGCGGCCTGAGCGACAGCACCCGCATCATGTTCCAGGACTCGCGCCTGCTGCCCTGGAAGCGCGTGGCTGACAACGTGGCCCTGGGCCTGCCGCCCGCGCAGCGCGGCGCAGCGGCCGATGTGCTGGCCCGCGTGGGCCTGGGCGACCGGCTGGCCGAATGGCCCGCGCGCCTGTCGGGCGGCCAGCGCCAGCGCGTGGCACTGGCGCGAGCCCTGGTGCACAACCCGCGCCTGCTGCTGCTGGATGAACCACTGGGCGCGCTCGATGCGCTCACCCGCATCGAAATGCACCGCCTCATCGAAGGCCTGTGGCGCAGCAGTGGCTTTACCGCGCTGCTCGTCACCCACGACGTGCAGGAAGCCGTGGCCCTGGCCGACCGCGTGGTGCTGATCGAAGACGGCCAGATTGCGCTGGACCAGCGCATCGACCTGCCGCGCCCCCGTGTGCACGGCGACGCGGCGTTTGCGCAGCTTGAAAAACGCATCCTCGACCGCGTGCTGCAAAAGCCCGACCCCGAGCCCGCAGCCCCCGCTGGCTGGCCCGGCGTGCCCGCCCACGGCCTGCGCTGGGCGGTCTGAACCCCTTTCACTTTTTCCCCATCCACGGACTTTTCAAGGAGAAAACCATGTCCATCCAAGCCATCAACGTACGCAACCAGTTCAAGGGCAAAGTGCGCGAAATCATTCGCGGCGATGTCGTCTCGGAAGTCGATGTCGAAACGCCCTGGGGCGTCGTCACCTCCGTCATCACCACCCGCTCGGTGGACGACCTGGGCCTGGTCGTCGGCTCGGACGTGGTGGCGCTGGTCAAGTCGACCGAGGTGTCCATCGCCAAGCTGTGAGGGGACGCAGTCGCCAGATTTTGAATGGAAATCAGGCTCCAGCGCATTCTGGTCAAGCGCCAATAGCTATTATTTTGATAGCTTGCGGCGCCGGGTGCGGCGCCCCGCCTATCTGGCACGAACCCTGGGGCCATTGGCCCCAGATGCGTGCTGGCGGCCTACAATCGGCGCCATGACGACCCTCCTTGCATACACCACCGCTGTCCTGGCATCGCTGCTTTACGCAGCGGCTTGCGCGCGTGCGGCGGGCAGGAAGACTGCGCGTTGTCAGCAGACGCCAGCACATTCCTGAGCCCGGCGGCACTCTCTCCTCATCCTCTTTCAGCGCAACCATCCACCGCCGGGCACCAGCCTTGCGCGGTAGTGGCCGTCTGTTCCCGCTGGGCGACAGCCGCATTTGATGGAGTGCCAATTCATGCATGCAGCCGCAGTTGTTGATGATGTTGTTGTGGTTCACGGCGAGCGCACGCTCACCGATCTGGACCATTCCCGCCTGATCAGGCTGGCGGGCCACCGGCTTCCCCCCGTTCTGGATGATCTGCTGGCCCAGGCAGACATCACCAGCTCGCGCACCGTGCGCGCGGATGTGGTCACGATGTATTCGCGCGTCGAACTGTTGGATGTGCACACCCGCAGGCGCCAGGTGGTGACCCTGTGCTACCCGCAAGACGCGGAACCGGCCGCCGGTTTCATCTCGGTGCTGTCTCCCGTGGGCATCAGCCTGCTGGGGCTGCGGGAGGGGGATGTGGCCAGGTGGCAGACACCCCACGGCGAAGAATGCGCGGCCGTGATCGAGTGCATTCAGTTCCAGCCCGAGGCCTCGGGCGACTACCACACGTAGCCGCCGCTTCAGCAACTGCAGCGCCCGCTGCCGCCCGGGACCACCGTGCCCGCACTCATTGCCCTTCACGCCGGCGCCACATCGGGTGGCCGCCGCTGCACGGGTGCGCACGGCCCCATCACAACGACAACAAGGACACGCCCGCCATGACCCTTCGCTCCATCCTCGCCGTCACCGACTTTTCTTCCAAAGGCTGCCACGCCATCGCCCGCGCTGCGCTGCTGTGTGCCGAGCACCGCGCCACGTTGAAGCTGGTGTACCTGGCCCACCCCGACGAGGCGCCGCCACCGGATGCGGCCGTGCGCCTCGCGCAGCATGCGCTGCAGCTCAGGCAGCGGCACCACATCACAGTGCAGGCCGCAACCCGCATGGACCTCACGGCGGCGGATGTGGCCCGCGAAGCCGCCGATGCCGACCTGGTGGTGTGGGGCACCGCTCCGCTGCGGGGGCTGGCCGCCTGGTTCCGCACCCACCCCGCCGTGCGCATGCTGCGCGCATGCCAGCGGCCGGTGCTGGTGGTGCGCAAAGCGGCGGCACAGCCGTACCAGAGTCTTCTGGTGGCGGTGGATTTTTCGCAGGTGTCGCAGCGCCTGGTGGAACTGGGCTCTGCACTGCAGCCGTCGGCACGCATCGAGCTGTTTCACGCCATCGACACGACCAACGAGGGCAAGCTGCGCTATGCCGAGGTGTCCGAACGCGCCATCCGCGCATACCGCGAAGAGTGCCAGCGGTTTGCGCAAGACAGGATGTTCACGCTGGCCGACTCGTATGACGCGCGCCGCAACCGTCTGTCCTCCACCATCGGCCGGGGCGACCCCGCCCGGCAGGTGGTGGTGCAGCAGCAGCACACGGCGGCCGACCTGATCGTGGTGGGCAAGCACCCGGCTTCCCTGCTGTCGGACCTGGTGTTTGAGAGCGTGGCCCATCGCATCCTGCGCCACGCGCCCACCGATGTGCTGGTGGTGCCGCATGGTTACCAGCCCGCCACCAGCGCGGCGCCCGCACAGCGCCTGGCCACAGACCTGCCTACGCGCCGCGTGAAGGCAGGCCAGCCCCGCCTGCCGCGCTATCCCAACCCGGCGGCGCAGATCGGGCGATCCTGATCTGTTTGTGATCTTGCCGTTGCCGTGTGGTCAAAGCGACGCATGGGGCCACGAGCCAGCCGCTAGCCAGCCGCTAGCCAGCCGTCAGGCCGCCCGCGCCAAGGCCTTGATCGCCGCGGTCAACGACACGGCCGCCTGGT
>ERZ650302.1103-NODE-1103-length-15303-cov-15.719635_pt1 | contig 15303 bp, 17 predicted proteins | sample MGYA00376238_ERZ650302 | MGnify/ENA primary metagenome ERZ650302 (study PRJEB26733, sample SAMN07839298) | wastewater metagenome | biome: urban; feature: wastewater treatment plant; material: waste water | place: USA: North Carolina | collected 2016-04-28 ... | reverse complement strand
TAGAAGTTTTAGGTTCAAGTGCAGGTGGTGGACTGCCTCAATTTAATTGTAATTGCGATAATTGTAAGGGTTATAGAGAAGGAAAAACTACAATTAAAAGAAGAACACAAAGTTCTATTACCATCAGTGAAGATGGCGAAAATTGGGTTTTATTTAATACTTCACCAGATATTTTAGAACAAATTCATAATTCACCATTTTTGCAACCAGTTGCTAGACGAGAAACTAAAATCAAAGCTATTATTTTTATAGATGGACAAATTGACCATACAACTGGACTTTTGATGTTAAGGGAAGGTTGTCCACATCAAGTTTATTGCACTAAAGAGGTTCATGAGGAGCTAAATACATCTTTCCCTTTATTTAAAATGTTAGAGCATTGGGATGGTGGTGGAGTTATTTATAATGAAATAGCTTTTAATAAACAACCATTTTTTATTCCTGTTATGCCAAATTGCGAATTTTATGCTGTTCCACTTATTTCAAATGCACCACCATATTCTAAATATAGGGATAGACCACGAGTTGGAGATAATATTGGAGTTGTTGTTCTAAATAAAAAAACAGGTAAAAGACTATTTTATCTTCCAGGTTTAGGCGTTTTGGAAAAACATATTATTGAAGAGATGGCACAAGCAGATATTTTGCTTGTAGATGGAACTGTTTGGACAAATGATGAAATGATAAAAAATGGTTTCTCTTCAAAACTTGGAACTGATATGGGACATTTGCCTTTGAGTGATAAGGGTGGATTAATAGAATTATTAGACACACTTGAAAAACCAAGAAAAATATTAATACACATAAACAATACAAATCCTATCTTAGATGAGTCAACACCTGAATATAAAGAGCTTATATCTCACGGTATTGAAATATCTTATGATGGTATGAGTATAGAAATCTAACAAAAGGGAATATTATGCAAGAAGTTTATAGTAAAGAAGAATTTGAAGCAAAACTAAGAGATATGGGAAGAATGTATCATATTCATCATCCTTTTCATATTAGAATGTATGAGGGAACTTGTACAAAAGAGGAGATTCAAGGTTGGGTTGCAAATAGATTTTATTATCAATGTATGATTCCTATCAAAGATGCAGCGATTATGTCAAACTGCGATAGTTTAGAAGATAGAAGAAAATGGATTGATAGAATCACAGACCATGATAGTGTTGGTGGTGGAATTGAAGCTTGGTTAGAACTTGGTGAAGCTGTTGGACTTAAAAAAGAGGATTTGATAAGTCATAAATTTTTGCTTCCATCTGTAAAATTTGCAGTTGATGCATATGTGAATTTTGCAAGACGATCTCCATGGAAAGAGGCTGCGATGTCATCTTTAACTGAAATGTTTGCACCACAAATTCATCAACAAAGATTAAGCACTTGGCCAAATAACTATCCTTGGATTGAGCAAAAAGGTCTTAGATATTTTCAAAAAAGACTAACAGAAGCAAGACGTGATGTACAACATGGTTTAGCAATCACACTTGAAGAGTTCAATACAAGAGAACTTCAGGAAAAAGCATTTACAATATTGCAATTTAAACTAGATATTTTATGGACAATGTGTGATGCTTTATATTTAGCTTATGAGTTAAAAAGACCGCCATATTTTAATGTGGAAAAATAAAACGAAAGATATAAAATGGAAAATATAAAATTAAATCCAAATTTTCAATTTCAATGGGAAGAGAAACAAAACTGTTATGTACTTTTATATCCAGAAGGAATGGTTCAACTAAATCAAAGTGCAGGAGAAATTCTAAATCTTTGTGATGGAAATAGTAATATTGAAAAAATAAATAAAACTTTGTGTGAGAAATTTGAAGTTGAAGATTTGACTAAAGATATAACAGTTTTTCTAATTGAAGCAAAAAATAGAAATTGGATAAGTTATGAATGAAATAAAACCACCACTATGGATTCTTTTAGAATTAACCCATAAATGTCCTCTTGAATGTGCATATTGTTACAATCAACTTGATTTTGCAAATACAAAAGATGCCATGAGTAAAGAAGATTGGTTTAGGGTAATGGAACAAGCACGAGAAATGGGTGCAGTTCAGTTGGGAATCTCTGGTGGAGAGCCACTTTTAAATAAAGATGTAGTTGAGATTGTACAAAAAGCAAATGATTTAAAATTTTACACAAATCTTATAACTTCAGGAGTTGGTGCTCCAAAAGGTGTAGTTCAGAAGTTAAAAGATGCAGGGCTTAAGACAGTACAACTTGGTATTCAATCTCATGATAAAAATACAATGACTTTGATTACAAACAATAAAAGCTCTTATGATGAAAAAATTGCCTTTGCAAAAGAGGTAAAAGAGGCTGGTTTACAACTAATTGTAAATACTTGTATTACTAGACAAAATATCCATCAAGTGGGAGAAATCATAGAGTTTGCGGAAAAGTTAGGAGCAAATTATTTAGAAATTGCAAATATTCAATATTATGGTTGGGCATTAAAAAATGTAAATGCACTTTTACCAACTCAAGAACAAATAACAAAAGCTAGGGAAGTTACAAATTATTATAGAAAAGAGCGAAAAGATATGAAAGTATTTTTTGTTGTTCCTGATTATTTTGCAACTCGTCCAAAAGCTTGTATGAATGGTTTGGGAACTACATTTTTAACTATAAATCCAGATGGTGTTGCACTTCCTTGTAATACTGCAAACACTTTGCCACTTACATTTCCTAATGTAAAAGATTTTAGTGTGGAGCAAATTTGGAATGATTCTGAAGAGTTTAATTACTTTAGAGGTGACAAGTGGATGAAAGAGCCTTGTAGAACTTGTGATGAAAAAGATAAAGATTTTGGTGGTTGCCGATGTCAGGCTTATGCCTTGACAAAAGATATGCACGCAACTGACCCTGTTTGTATAAAATCACCAAATCATGGACTTATAAATAAAAAAATAGAAGATAGTATGATTCATGCAGATGATAAAATTATTTATAGAAATAAGTTAAATTCTTTGAGTTTAATAGGATAAACAGAATAAATTTAATAATTTATTCTGGTTTATTTATTTTAAAATACAATCTTATTTCTACCATTTTGTTTTGCTTCATAGAGATTTATATCTCCCAGTTTTATAAAATCTTTAAAATTAGACGAGTGTTTATTTTTTAATGCTATGCCAAAACTAGCAGTCATCTTTATAATATTATTATTGTAGTGTATGGTGTGATTTTCAATATTATCTTTTATTCTTTTTGCAATTTCAATAGTATTTTCAGTTAGGCTATCTATCAAAAATATACCAAACTCTTCTCCACCTAATCTACCAACGATATCATTGTCTCTACTTTGATGCAATAAAATATTTGAAATTTCTTGAATTACAATATCCCCTGCATCATGACCATAAGTATCATTTATTTTTTTGAAATGGTCAATATCTAACATAATAAATGCATAATTATCATCAATATTAAAGAATTTTTCAGATTTCTCATACCAAGTTCTACGATTTAAAAGACCAGATAAGCCATCTATTGAAGAAGTAAGATGCATAATATATGCATTTTTATAAGCTTCTTCTCCATTTTTTCCATTTAAACTTATAACTGCATAAACATAAATTACTAAAGAGAAGGAAACCATAATATATAAAAATAATTCATCTAAATTTTTTTTAAAATAAATCATTAATAAAATAACAATTATTATTTGAAAACTTTCCATAATAAGAAATATTTTTTTTGTCATTAATGCACCCAACATCATGGTAGCTACTAAATAAAAAAACCAATTGTATATTATAAAAAATGATGGTGCATTAAATGCTATATAACTATAGGTTAGTGCCGTATATCCTAAAGTTCCAAAAGTTGTAATTGCAATAACTTTTTTATTTGAGAAAAAATTCAATTTTACTGACAATACAACCATTATTGCAAAAAATATAGCAAACATTCTTAATATTAAAGTAGCTGTTAAATAAGGAGTATCTTTATAAACAGAATAATCAAAAGGTAAATATATAATTGATAAAAAGAGCCCTAAATAACTAAAAATTAGGAATCTTGGTAAAATTCTTTTTTCAAAAAAAATACTAAATGTATCAAAATCAATTCTTTTATCGTTTATCATAATTTTTCTCACATGTTAGATAAACGATTATTGCGAAATTTTACTGTTAAAATAGAATTATTTATAAATTATAATTTTATTCAGGTCTTTCTATCATATATCCACTTCCTCGTATATTTTTAATGAAATCTTCTTTTAATACTGTTTTTACTCGATTAACTTCTGCTCTAATTGTCGCATTATCGATATAATCGTCATTCCAAACATAGCTTCTAAACATATCATACTGTACAACTAAACTTCTATTTAATGCCAAAAGTTCAATTATTTGAAGTTGTCATCTAGGTAAAATATGTGGTTCATTATTAAATAACAAAGTCATGTTTTCTGAATCAAAACTATAATGTTTTGATAATCTTTTGTGTCTTTGCGGAACTATTCTTGTTTTTAAAATTTTATTAATTCTCAAAGTAAGCTCTTTTAAGTGAAAAGGTTTTTTCAAATAATCAAAACAACCTAAATCAAAAGCCCTTGAAATCTCTTCAATATCAATAAGTGCAGAAATATAAATAGTTGGAATCATTCTTTTTTGTTCGTGCATTTTTTCTAAAATAGTAAATCCATCAATATCTGGAAGATTTATATCTAAAATTAATAAATCAAATTTTTCATTTTCTAGTATTTCTAGTGATTCCAAACCTGTTTTTGCATTTTTTATCACATGCCCTGTTGATGTTATGTATTCAGTTATCATTTCATTTAACATAATATCGTCTTCAACTAATAAAATTTTCATATTATTCCTTTAAAAGTATATGTGAAAGATGCCCAATTTTCACCAGATTCTAGTTTTATACCAACATTTTCTTCACTACAAATTCTTTTTACAAGATTTAAACCAAGACCAAAACCTTCTTTTGAAATTTCTTCTCTATGGTACTCTTCAAATATTTTTTGTGGGTCAAGAATTTGAGCTGAACGACTCTCTATTATCAAATCACAATCACCTCTATGCAGTTTTAAAACAACATAAATTGTTTCATTTTCTAAAGTGTATTTAATGGCATTTGTCAGATTGTTATCTACAATTCTTTGTAGTTTTATCTCATTAAAATCCAAAATGATTTCATCATTTTTATGAATAAACTCAAACTTTGATTTGAATTTTATAGCTGTTTGTGTAAAAAAGTCAATTCTACTTCTAACAAAATCTACAATATTTATTCTATGGGTTGCATTATTTATTTGGTCTTTTTTTACAAGATAACTTAAATCATCATATATACTAAAGATATTTTTCATGGCAACTTCTATGTTTGTTAAATATTTATTTTTACCAAACTGAATTTCAAACATTTCAATATTTCCCATGATAATAGATAAAGGAGTATTTGTTTCATGAATAGCATATTTTAAAAATTGTTTTTGTGAAGCAATAAGATTTTGTGCATATTTATTTCCTATTTCTAACTCCTTTGATTGTTTACAATAATCTTCAGATGATTGCTGAATCAAATGAGTAAGTGCTTGTAAACTTCTTGCATGTTCACTAAGTACAGTGTCTTTTATTTCATCATTTGCAAGTGTTTTAAAGTTTGCTTCATCTTTTTCACTCAAAGCCAAAATTGTAAGTGTTTGATTTAACAATTCATTAAATCCATCATTATGATAAAATTCTCCATAAGTAAAAAATCCTGCAGTTGGTGCTATTTTTGAAAAAGGTTGTATCTCAATGTCTATTAAATCAGGCATATATCTTCTTCTCGCCATACATGCGTAAATAAAAAAAGTTTCAGTATCTTTTATTGAATATTTATTAAATAGAGATTTTAAAGGATTATGCATGATTAATTCAACATTTCCAAATCCGAGTTTTACAATATCTCCTTTATGAAGATTCCCTGCAAAACTTAAACTTCCATCTTTATGTTTTGCAATAACAGCTCTTGCCAATGGAATACCATTTACTTGTACAATTAATGGAAACTCTATTCCTGTTGCTGGAAGCGAATGTGCAACATATTCTCCTAAATATTTTTTATAAAATTCTAATGGGGTAAGTCCTGAAATCTTATAAACTCTATTTCCAACTACTTCTTCAATAACATGGTCTATTCCAATTGGAGACCAGTTAAAGTTATAAGCACTACAAACCTTTAAACTTTTTGAGTTTAATGCAACTGCTACTGCACCTTTTGTTAGTATTTTATTTTGACAAGATATAAATGTTTGTGTAAAATGGGCATTGTCTCCTGCCATTCCTCCACTTACAATAACTTTTTTATTAATTGAACTAATACCATTTAAGAACTCTTCTCCATTGGTTTTTGCACCATCTGTAAAAGCTAATAAAACTTTTGTATCTTCTTTACAAAGTTTAGAAGCTAAAAATTCCCCATTTTTAAAAGAATTAGTTCCCTCAATATATGTAGCTTCTAAAGTTGTTTTTTCAAAAGTAGAAATTGTAATTACTGTTTTTAATGTACTAATTTCATAGTTATTAATTTCACCATCTGTTGATGAACCAATACAAATAGCTTGTGGAAGTTCTTCTACTAAAGTATTAACTATATTTTTTAAAATATCTTTTTTATCTCCACAAAATATTTGTATCAAAATATTTTTTTCATCTTTAAATAAAGAAAAATCAATCAAAGAATCAAGGCTTTGGTTTGTTAGTGTATATGTAAATGTTTTCATAAAAAAATTGTAGCAGATAATTTTAAATTTTCAAAGAAAAAAACAGCTTTTAAAGTCCCAATATATCGCATTTTGTAACAAAAAAAGCTTTCGCTATACTCATGCTATACTAGGGCTTTATTCACGCTATACTTCTCATGTAAAATTCTACTAAGCAAAAAGGAAAGTTAATAAAAATAACTACTTTTTCCAAAATAAATAAACAAAAAGGATATAAAGATGATCTATAGTAAACCAACATATAAAGCACAATATGAGAACTTCATTGGTGGAGAATGGGTAGCTCCAATTAGTGGTGAATATTTTGATAATATCTCTCCTGTTGATGGTGAAGTTTTAACAAGAATTCCAAGATCAAATGAAAAAGATTGTGAAGCTGCAATTATAGCTGCAAATGAAGCTTTTAAATTATTTAAACATACTTCAGTTCTTGAAAGAAGTACATTATTAAATAGAATTGCAGATGCAATTGAAGCAAACTTAGAAAATATTGCAATTGCTGAAACTTTAGATAATGGAAAAACTGTAAGAGAAACATTAGCGGCTGACGTTCCTTTAGTTGTTGACCACTTTAGATATTTTGCATCAGTAATTAGAGCAGAGTCAGGAACAGTTTCTGATTTAGATGAAAATACAATTTCTCAAGAAATTCATGAACCATATGGTGTTGTTGCTCAAATTATTCCTTGGAATTTCCCATTATTAATGGCTGCTTGGAAATTAGCTCCTGCATTAGCTGCTGGAAACTGTGTTGTTATGAAACCAGCAAGTGCTACTCCTATGTCAATTTTAATTATGATGGAAACAATTCAATCAGTATTACCAGCAGGTGTTATTAACATTATTAATGGTGCAGGTGGAAAAATTGGTAAATTCCTTTCAACTCACCCTTTAGTTAAAAAAGTTGGATTTACAGGTGAAACTACAACTGGTCAATTAATTATGCAATATGCAACTGAAAATATTATTCCTTCAACTTTAGAGCTTGGTGGAAAATCTCCAAATGTATTTTTTGAATCAATAATGGCAGAAGATGATGAATTCTTTGATAAAGCAATTGAAGGTTTAGTTTTATTTGCATTTAACTCAGGGGAAGTTTGTACTTGTCCTTCAAGAGCATTAATTCAAGAGTCAATTTATGAGCCATTTATGGCAAGAGTACTTGAGCGAGTAAAAGCTATTAAATTAGGAAATCCTTTAGATACAGAAAACATGATGGGTGCTCAATGTTCTTTAAATCAAAAAGAAAAAATTATGGAATATATGAAAATAGGTAAAGAAGAAGGAGCTGAACTTCTTATTGGTGGAGATGTTTATGAATCAAAAACAAATCCAAATGGTTTTTATATACAACCAACACTGTTTAAAGGTCATAATAAAATGAGAATTTTCCAAGAAGAAATTTTTGGTCCAGTTCTTGCTGTTACAACTTTTAAAGATGAAAAAGAAGCTTTAGAAATTGCAAATGATACAATTTATGGATTAGGTTCAGGGGTTTGGTCAAGAGATGCGCACCAATTACATAGAATGAGCAGAGGAATCCAAGCAGGAAGAGTTTGGGTAAATTGTTATCACTTATATCCATCTCATGCTTCTTTTGGTGGATATAAAAAATCAGGAATAGGAAGAGAAACTCACATGATGATGTTAAACTCTTATAGACATACTAAAAACATTTTAACTTCTTATAGTCCAAATGCTTTAGGATTTTTTTAGGATTTAAATCCTAAAAAATGTAAATAATCTTCACTTATAAAGGATGAAAGATGATAACTCCACGAGTATTAGTAACTAAAGAAGCAGAAATTGTAATAGAAAAATTAAAACAAGAACATGGAGAATTAGTTTTTAATCAAAGCGGTGGTTGTTGTGATGGAACTGCTCCTATGTGTTATGAAAAAGGAGATTTTCATGTTCCTAGTAGAAATGTAAAAATGGGTGAGATTTGTGGTTGTGAATTTTTTATTGATAAAGACCAGTTTGAATATTTTAAACATTCTCAAATTATTATTGATGTAAAAGAGGAAAAAGCTGCTTTTGGGAACTCTTTTTCTTTGGAGATAGATTTAGGTTATCAATTTATTACAAAATCAAGAATTTTTACAGATGAAGAGTATGCTAATTTAGAGATAAAATAGCATAAAAAAAAGGGAAAGAGTTTTTACTCTTTCCCTTTTTAAATAGTAAAGCTAAAATTATAAAGCTGTTACGTTTTCTGCTTGAAGACCTTTTTCACCTTGACCAACTTCAAAAGTAACTTTTTGACCGTCATTTAATGAAACTCTTCCATATCCAGAGTTGTTGATGTTTCTGTAATGTACGAATACATCTTTACCACCATTTTCTTGCTCGATGAAACCATAACCTTTTTCGCTATTAAACCATTTTACTGTACCGTTTACTAATGTTGCCATTGTAACTCCTTTTTTTGTTAAAATATACTTCATTTCTAAAGCTTTGAAGATATAAAATTGAGAATTCTTTAGATTGATTGTGTACTTAAAACTAGCGTTACAAGAAAAACATAAACTATAGATGAACCCTAAACCATCTTTCAATGTAGGCATTATATCACAAAAATAAAAAAATATACTTTTTTGCAAAAGAAATATAATTATTTGTAAAATTATCTATTTTTTGGCTTCTTCATTTGTAACTAAAGCTAAGTTTTTAAGATTATATTTTTGTAATAAATCCAATACTTTTACTACTCTTTCATACTCAACTTTTTTATCAATTCTTACAATTACGGCTTTTTCTTTGTTTTTTATGGCTTTTAGATTATCTTCTAGTGAATCAAAAGATACTTCTATTCCTTTGATTGCCAGTTTATCTTTATTGAGTTCTATAAAAACTTGCTCTTCTTCTATTTTCATCTCTTTTGCACTAGAAGCTGGTAAATCCAATATAAGGGCTAGTTCTTCTTTTTTGAAAACAGAAGTTACTATAAAAAATATAAGAAGAATAAAAATAACATCAATAACAGGCGTTAAATCTAAACCTAATGATTCTCTTCTTTTCATTTTAGTTATTTCCAACTAGCTCTTTTTTTGCTTTTAGTTCAATATTATCAATCATTGCAATAAAATGATTATAAGCTATTTGATGAGGAATTGCTACGATAATACCTGCAATTGTTGTGATTAAGGCTATTCCAATACCATTTGAAAAAATAGTTGGATCACCTAATCCTTTTACTGTAATTTCTTCAAAAGACATATAAACTCCAATAACTGTACCTAAAAGACCTAATAAAGGAGAAATAATTGCAATATTTTTTATAACAGTAAGTCCTGAATCTAATTTTTTTACTTCATATTCAATTTGTGCTGCAATTGAGCTATCTTTAGTTATCTTTTTTTTGATTTCACTAATTATTTTGTTTTTTCTAGGAAGCGTGAAAAATTTCCATAAAATTATAGTAAATCCAATTATATTTAACACAACTAAGATATAAACAATAATTCCACCCTTATCAATATAAGTCATTAAATCCATATTCGCCCCAATTATTTTTTTTGCTATTGTACAAAATTTTTGCTAATAGATGGTACAATTTTCCCCATGAACTACACAAATTCACCAATTCAGCAAGTTACTTTTAATAAGCAAAAATATTTTATAAAAAGAGATGATTTATTAAATTCTGATTTTTCTGGAAATAAAGCAAGAAAATTTTATTACTATTTAATCAACGATTTTCCTAATATAAAAAAAGTAGTATCTTTTGGCTCTAGTCAATCAAATGCTATGTATTCTTTATCTGTTTTATGTAAATTAAAAAATTGGCAATTTGATTATTATGTTGATCATACAGCATCATTTTTAAAAGAAAATCCAGTTGGAAATTATAAATATGCAATAAAAAATGGAATGAATATAATAGAAGGAAGTTTGCCAGATTTTTTTGATAATGAAACTTTATTTATAAGTGAAGGTGGAGCGGTAGTTGAAGCTTCATTTGGAATTGAAATTTTAGCAAATGAGATAAAATCTTGGGTAGATAAAAATAGTATTAAGAATTTAAAAATATTTTTACCAAGTGGAACGGGAACAACAGCACTTTATTTGCAAAAATTTCTTCCTTTTGAAGTATTAACTTGTGCTTGTGTTGGAGATGAAAGTTATTTAAAAAAACAGTTTGAAGAACTTGAAAAAGATAATTTCCCAACAATAGTACAAAAAGAAAAAAAATATCATTTTGGAAAACTTTATAAAGAGTTTTATGATATTCATAATGAACTTTTAAAACAAACAAATATTGAATTTGATTTACTTTATGATAGTTTAGGTTGGCTTTGTTTTGAGAATTATTTAAAACAATTAGAAAAAAAAGATGATATGACTTTTTTATATATTCATCAAGGTGGAATTATCGGAAATGAGTCAATGCTTGATAGATATAAGTACAAATATCATTTAATATAAAAAAAGATAGTATTACACTCATGTTATCAAAAAAAGAAATTAAACTCATAAAATTTATCAAATATACGCCTATTTTTATAGTAGGAATTATTTGTTTACTTATTACTACGCTTTTATCTATTGAAAAAAATGTATCTTTAAAAAAAGATTTAGAAAACTTGCAAAAAGATTATTTAGAAAAAAATAGAGAAATAATAAAAAATGAAGTAAATAAAGTTTTTGATTATATTGAACACAAAAAATTAAATAGTGAAGATGAATTAAAAGAAAATCTAAAAGATAGGGTTGAAGAAGCCTTTACATTAGTAAATTATATTTATGAAAAATATAAAAATACAGAAACAAAAGAACAAATTATTAATAGAATTAAAGATTCATTACGACCTATTAGATTCAATGATAATCGAGGTTATTTTTATATAAGTGGTATGGATGGAATTAATATTTTACATCCAATTAATCCTGAATTTGAAAATAAGTTAGTTATAAATTATAAAGATAATTTTGGAAATTTTGTTTTAAAATCTATTATAAATAATCTGCAAAATAAAAAAGAAACTTTTACAACACTTTATTGGCAAAAACCAGATGATTCAACTCATCAATACAAAAAAATCACTTTTAATAAAATTTTTGAACCATACAATTTTATTATAGGAACAGGTGAATATTTAAATGATTTTGAGAATATAACAAAAGAAGAAGTTTTATCTTATATTTCAACTATTAGATACGATAAAAATGGTTATATTTCTGTTATAGATGAAAAAGGCGTTTATTTAAGTCATATTGAAAAATCCTACATAGGCGTAAATAGAATAGATTTAAAAGATGAAAATGGGGTTATGATTACAAAAGAGATTTTAAATTTAGCAAAAGATGGAAATGATGGATATTTAAAATATATTGGAACAATAAAACCTCAAACTAAACTTCCTTCTGAAAAAATAAGTTATATAAAAGGATTTACTGATTGGAATTGGGCGATTACTACCGGATTTTATACAGATGAATTAGAAAAACAAATTATTGACAGACAAGCAGAAATAAAAGATAGATATACAAAAAATTTGACTAATTTATTTTTAATAAGTTTTTTATTAACGGGAATTTTTTTAAGTATTTCTTTTTATATTTCAAAAAGACTTCAAAAAAGATTTTATAAATATAAAGAACAAGTTCTTACTCATATTAAGAAAAATAGAGAAAAAGATACTATTCTAGCCCAACAAGCAAAAATGGCTGCTATGGGAGAAATGCTTGAAAATATTGCCCATCAATGGAGACAACCTTTAAGCACTATTTCTACAATTTCCACTGGAATTAAAATTCAATATGAATATGCAGAGATAAAAAAAGAAGAAGTTATAAAATCTATGAATACAATAGCTACAACTACAAAATATTTATCACAGACTATTGATGATTTTAGGGATTATTTTAATCCTAAAAAAGAAGCTACTTATTTTAATCTTAGAGATATTTTTGAAAAGGTTTCAGATTTATTAGAACCACAATTACATTTAAAAAATATTCAAATAATAAAAGATATTGATGATATAAATATCTTTGGAATGGAAAATGAGTTTTTACAAGTAATAATAAATATTTTAAATAATTCAAAAGATGAATTTGAAAGAAAAGAGTTTGAAAAGAAATATATATTTATCGATACTCAAATAACTAAAAACGAGATAATAGTTACTTTAAAAGATAATGCTGGTGGAATAGAAGAAGAGATTATAGATAGAGTATTTGAGCCATATTTTACAACTAAATTTAAATCAAAAGGGACAGGAATAGGGCTTTATATGTCAAAAGAAATTATTGAAAAACATATGAATGGTTCTTTGAGTGTTAAAAATGAAAAATATGTTTATAAAGATAAAAGTTACATAGGTGCAACTTTTTTAATAATATTTCCAAATAAATAAAAAAATTCATAAGATAAGTTAGAGTATAAAAATTTACATAAGTTTAGATATAATCTTCCACTATGAAAAAGAACAATATAATATTAATAGGTTTTATGGGTGTTGGTAAAGGCACAGTGGCACGTGCTTTAGTTAAAAAATCAAATATGTTTGCAATTGATACGGATGATTTAATCGAAAGTATGGAAAACAGAAAAATCAAAAAGATTTTTGAAGTTGAAGGTGAACCGTACTTTAGAGCTTTAGAAAAAAAGACTGCTTTATGGCTAGAAGATAGTGTTAGAGATACTATTATTTCAACTGGTGGTGGATTCTATAAGCAAGAAAATATAAACAAAATAGGAAAGGTTGTTTATTTAAAATCATCGTTTCAAGGTATTCTTGATAGGATTAATAACGCTCCAAATGCAGCAAATAAATTGAAAAAAAGACCACTTTTACAAAATATGGAAGAAGCAATAAAGCTTTATAATTCAAGAGCAAAAGAGTATGAAAAAGTTGCTAAAATTGTAGTTGATGTGGAAAATAAAGATATAAAAGATATTGTAAAAGAGATTTTAGGACAAGTTAAATGAAAATAATTAATACAAAAGATGCAAATTTTAAAGCTGAATTTGATGCTATTTTAGCAAGAGCAAATAGTGACATCAAAGGTGTTTCTACAATCGTTATGAATATTATCGAAGAGATTGTAAAAGAGGGAAATACAGCTTTAAAAAGACATATTGAAAAGTTTGATAAATGGGAAGTTAAATCTGATGAAGATTTAATGATTTGCCCTGATTCTATGAAAAAAGCTTATGATAATCTTGATGAAAAATTAAGAGCTGCACTTCATACAGCTTATGACAGAATCAAAAATTACCATGAAAAACAACTTCCAAAATCATGGTTAGATTTTGAATCAAATGGAACTATTTTAGGTCAAAAAGTAACTCCTGTTGATAGAGCTGGACTTTATATTCCAGGTGGAAAAGCTGCATATCCAAGCTCACTTTTAATGAATGCAATTCCTGCAATTGTTGCTGGTGTTAAAGAGATAGTTGTATGTACTCCAACACCTGAAAATGAAGTAAATGAACTTTTACTTGCAGCTTGTCACTTATGTGGAATCAAAAAAGCTTATAAAGTTGGTGGTGCTAGTGCTATTGCTGCTATGGCTTATGGAACACAAACTATTCCAAAAGTTGATGTTATAACTGGTCCAGGTAATATTTTTGTTGCAACTGCTAAAAAACTTGTTTTTGGAGAAGTAAATATTGATATGATTGCAGGTCCTTCTGAAATTGGAGTTTTAGCTGATGAAACAGCAAAACCAAAATATCTAGCAATAGATTTACTTTCTCAAGCAGAACATGATGAAATGGCAAGTTCAATTATGATTACTACTTGTGAAAATATTGCAAATGAGACAAGTATAGAAGTTGAAAACTATTTAAAAACTTTAAGTAGAGAAAAAATCGCAAGAAAATCTATCGAAGAAAGAGGTGCTATTATTGTGGCATCTTCAATGGAAGAAGCACTTGAACTTATGAATGAAATAGCACCTGAGCATTTAGAAGTTATGACAAAAAATCCTTTTGAGTTATTACCTTTTATAAAACATGCAGGGGCTATTTTCTTAGGTGAAAATACTCCAGAACCAATAGGTGATTATATAGCAGGTCCAAATCACACACTTCCAACTGGAAGTACAGCTAAATTTTATAGTCCATTAAATGTTGAAAATTTTATGAAAAAATCTTCAATTATTAATTTTTCAAAAAATGCTATAAATGAACTTGGAGAAGCTTGTGCATTACTTGCAGATACAGAAGGTTTAACAGCTCACGCAAAATCTGTTAGAGTTAGATTAGAAAATAAATAATTAAGGAAAAATGATGTCAATGTTTGGTGATTGGTTTAGCGAAGATGAAGATGATATTTTCATGGGAAGTCCAAAATCTAAATTCTTTGATGTTTCAAGAGAAGCATCAAAAGAAGTTGTAGAAGAAGAAATTGATAAAATTATTGAAAAACTGGCTGTTTTAGAGATGATTACTAGTGAAGGGAAAGGTGAAAGTTTTGATATAAATGAATATATCAAAGAGTACACTTTAGAAAATCATGAAAAAGTAAAAGCTATGAAAAAAGGTTTATACATAGAATTCACAGGTGAAATTATCTGTAGATTAGATTCATAAGGTTTTTTTGTGGAAG
>ERZ650302.1099-NODE-1099-length-15326-cov-11.703949_pt1 | contig 15326 bp, 9 predicted proteins | sample MGYA00376238_ERZ650302 | MGnify/ENA primary metagenome ERZ650302 (study PRJEB26733, sample SAMN07839298) | wastewater metagenome | biome: urban; feature: wastewater treatment plant; material: waste water | place: USA: North Carolina | collected 2016-04-28 ... | reverse complement strand
TCCAGTTTCTTGTGAATTATACATATTTTTTCCAGCTGCCAGAAAAAAGAATCCTATGAATCAAAAAAATCCTATAAATAAAAAAACGTTTTTCATCTAAAAATATCGTTGTTTTTCGTTATTATCATGTTTCCGTAAAAAGGGAAATAAATCCCATAAATAAAATGTCCCTCCTTCTTGTCCGGTTCCCCTTAAAAGATTATCTTTGCTAAAAATAAAGCGGCATGGGAAAATTTATCAATCCGTTTACGGACGTGGGTTTCAAGAAGATATTCGGCCAGGAGGTCAGCAAGGATTTGCTCATAGACTTCCTGAACGACCTGCTGGTGGGTGAGAGGTCCATAAAGGACATCACTTTTCTGGATAAAGAATTGTTGCCCGAATACATGGGTGACCGGGGTGTTATTTATGACATCTATTGCACCACGGAGGCAGGGGAGCATATCATCGTGGAGATGCAGAACCGGCAGCAGACGAACTTTAAGGAGCGTGCGTTGTTCTATCTTTCGCATACCATTACGCGTCAGGGTGAGAAGGGAGCCCGCTGGGAGTTTGACCTGAAGGCCGTTTACGGTGTCTTCTTCATGAACTTCCGTCTGGAGGACACTCCCCACAAGCTCCGCACGGACATTGTCCTTTCGGACCGTGATACGCACGAAGTGTTTTCGGACAAGCTGCGGTTTATTTTTATCGAGCTTCCTTCTTTCAACAAGGAGGAAGAGGAATGCGAGACGGATTTTGAACGTTGGATATATATACTCAAGAATATGGAAACGCTGAACAGACTTCCTTTCAAAGCGCGCAAAGCCGTCTTTGAAAAACTGGAGAAGATTGTGGATATCGCTTCCCTGAGTAAAGAGGAGCGTATGAAGTATGATGAGAGCATCAAAGTATACAGGGATAATCTGGCAACGATTTCTTTTGCCGAGAATAAAGGACTCAAGAGGGGAAGAGAGGAAGGGTTGAAGGAAGGAATCGAAAAAGGAAGAAAAGAAGGAAGAAAAGAAGGGCGCAAAGAAGGCATTCTTTCCGTAGCCCGCAATTTAAGGTCCGGTGGAATGTCCGTTGAAGCCATTGCTGCTGCAACCGGATTAAGCATCGAAGAAATAGAACAGTTAGACTGACCGGATATATCCTTTTATTTAACATAACAAGGCGGAAGAGAAGCATGAAGCTTTCTTCCGCCTTGTTTTATTTCCCGCCATAAAATCAAGTCCTTGTCAAGATTGCTTCTGCCATAATCTATAGCCAAGATTATGAATGCTTATATGGAATCTATACAAAATAAGGGATAAATCCCGAATTGCCTCTCTTTCTCAAATACCACTGATAATCAACGTAATATCCTCTTGTTGCAACCGGCACGAATACTACCTACCTGTCGAATGTCGTCAATCATTACTTTAAATGCAACTATAAACACTTACTGAATAAATACCGCATCCTTCACGCCAAGCACCTGATAGACAACAACGAGTGCGCTATCACCGAGCTTGACAAGCGTTGCGGGTTCACTTCCAGAAGTGTGTTCTATGATGCATTCGGTAAAATAATGGGAATTCCACCGGCACATTACCGGAAGCGGAGGGAAAAAGCTGCGGAAACCTGTTCCGGCTTCTCCGGGACAATGGAAAACTCATTGGGAAAGAATGAAATACATCAACAGCAGGTCATATAAATCAATGAAACCAAGTCCTTTAAAAACGATAAACAAATTGAGTTTTTAAATTTATAAATTTAAAGTTTTTCTATTATGAACAAAAAATTTTTAAGTGCAATCCTGTTTGGAGCCCTTATGGTCACTTCAACAGGAACATTTGTATCTTGTAAGGATTACGATGACGACATCGACCGCTTGGATCAAGAAATATCCAATGTGAAAGATGCAATCAAGGCCCTTGAAGACAAAGTAGGCTCAGGCAAATATGTCGAAAGCTGTACTCCGTTCACTGATGGTAATGGTGGTTATGAAATCAAATTCAGTGATGGAGAGACCATTAAATTATACAATGGTGCAAAAGGAGAACAAGGTGAACCGGGCAAACCAGGTACTCCGGGTACTCCAGGTACTTCTGCTGATGATTATGTAGTATCAGTAGAAGAAGGTGAATCAGCTTATGAATTAGTTATTACTTATGCTGATGGCACTAAAAAGACTATCAGTATGCCTAAAGCTACTTCTGTAGTTAGCGGAGTTAAGTTTATCCCTACTTTCCTTTCTGAAGGTGAAGCTGCCAGAATCCATTTCCCTACCATCGTTACTGATAGTGTGGCAGGTAAAACAGAGATTACAGGTGCAGATTGGGGTACAAATAACTTTAGCACATTTAAAATCGTTTACTCAGGTAAGGCAGACGTGAAGTATCAGGTAAATCCTAACAGCGTATCATTCAAAGATATGGAAGTGGTAGGATTTGTTCGTGATACTGCTGAAATATGGAACTACAATACGAATAACAAGAATTGGGAATTGTTCAACGCTGGACAAAAACTGTACACTGATGGAAAAATTACCGTTGAATCTTATAAAGAAGGACATGGTATGTTAAACTTCCGTGTAAAGGACTGGGCTTTTGCTGAACAATCTAATCTGGACGAAAGAACAGTATATTCATTGAGAATTAAGAACAATGACCAAATCGTTCATTCTGATTTTGTTCCCGCCAAGCATGAAGTAATTTTGCAGAAAAACGTACATTTGGTTAAAGTAGCTGATGCATTTGACCAAACTAACGCTCCTGCTCAGATTAAAAATGCAATTGCTCCTAACAAGGTAAATTATAGAGAATTCATCAAAGATGAATATTATCTTAACACCTTGAATCCGACCGGTACTGAAGAGGCTAAATTGAAGGCTTATCAAGCAGATAAAGCTAAGTTCGAAGCCAATGCTGAAAACCAGTTATATAAAGGAGATGCTGAATCTAAAGATGATGCAGAACGTATTGTTGTAGAATTGAACTATACAGGTGATGGACATTCAAAAAATTTGAAGGACATCGTAACTTCATTCTTTGACAAACGTATGGGTAGAGCCCAAGACGCTCAGTATCCTTTGATGGAGAATGGTTTTGATGACTATTCATTGGTGTTTGAACCGGTTGACTTCTATTATGATGGCGTTAACCAGACAAAACGTTATTTGGATGTTACCAAAGATGGTGTTGCTACAGTAAAACAAACTCCGGACCCGATTTGGGGCGCAGAAACTGATGCCAGCCACACAGCTGCTATAGACAGAACTCCTATTGTTCGTGTGAAACTGGTAGCACCGGGTGAAGACAATGGTAATGTAGTTAAAACAGCAATCATCAAGATTCACATTGTACGCAAGACAGTTGTTCCTGAAATTAATATTACAGAAACAAAAGATGTTACTCTGAAACATATCAATCAAGTTCTTGACATGGATATGGATAAGATATTCAACCATAAAGATGTACAGTTGAGTAAAGACGAATTCCGTAAGACTTATGATTTCGTTCCTGAATTTGCAACAGCAGATGAGGCTAAACAACACGCTGTATATGCATGGGATGGAAAAGATAATGCAGACTATTCATTAGATCCGAACTTTAAACCTGAAGAATACAATCAGTTGTTCGTTACAGTGAAGAATACAGCATTCTCTCGTCATGACGATCACGACGTTTACACTGTTAAGGGTACATACAAGCCAAATGCTGATCATAAGGGATTATCTGACATCCATGTTACTTATACTATCAATGTGAAGTATCCGGATGTAGTTGCTCCTGAAAAGACTAAGTTGAACTGGGTAGATGATTCTTACTTCATTGCTCACGGTAGATACGATAACTTTGATACTCCTACAACTTATGAAATGGTTGCAGTATTGAATGACGAATTCGATTTGATCAACTATAATCCTTATAAGGGTCAGACTCATGATAAGGATTGGGCTAGAGCTACCTTGTCATTCGAATTGGTTGACCAGCATAATAACGCATCTAAGATAGGTGACGGTCACAATTCCGGTATCCGTTTGTATCAAGGTAAAGACAACAAGTGGTATATCGCTTTGGAGGCTACAGACGAAGGACGTGCTTGGATCAATGCTGCTGACGCTAAGGATTTGAAGAAGATCAAAATGCGTGCCGTAGTAAGCTTCAATGAAGATGTTGACGGATTGTATGGTACTTGCAACAAGGAAGCCAATGCTCATAACAAGTATGCTAAAGAAGATTACAATAACTTCTCTTGCGATACTATCAATATGGTAAACAATACTCCTTGGGCTAAAGATCATACTACTACTTATACTGGTGCTCCTGCTCCTGAAAATGGACGTTCTACAGTGGTTATCGATGAATTTGAAGTTGCATTTGTAACTCCGATGGTATTCCACGCTTACGAAGCAGGTCCTTTGTATGACAAGTATCAGGAAGCTGAAAATACAGTATCATTGAAGGATGCATTCTTCTTGTCAGATTATCTGTGGTCTGAAGGTGCTCAGGCACAATTCAATAACAACCATGTTATCTATGATCACAAAGATATGGCTAAGAATAATACTTTGGTTCAGACAGGTGATCAAGCTGGTTGGTCAAAGAAACTGGTAGTTGACCATAATGTATTCGATGTTAATACAACTGTTAACTTCAAGGTTTCTAAGGCATACTTTGCTGACGGAAGTGAACTGGATGCTGAAAACATGAAGAAGATCAAACTTGATAATGCTAAGCAGACTATCACATGGATCAACAATGGTGAAGATATTGCTCAACCATTTACTATTGATGTAGAAGTTTGTGTAAATCACAAGTGGGGCGGTATCTGCGACCATACTTGGAAGAATGATCGTGGACATTCTGTTGGAACTATCCAAATCCAAGTTAAGAAGCACAATGACAAGTAATTAATACGCTCATTGTTTATAAAAAAAGAGGGGGGCAAAATGTTCCCCTCTTTTAGTTTTTATAATCGTTTATCCAATTATATTGTGTATGAAGTATATATATGCTGTCTGTTTTCTGTTATTAGTATGTGGCTGTCATAAAGAAAATGACACCCCTGTTGTTTTACCTGCACGGACACTATTGGTTTATCTGGGAGGAGATAATAATCTTGATGCCGAAACCTATGACAAACTTGTTCAAATTAAAAATGGATGGGAAGACGGGACAGATGGAAATATAATAGTGTATCAGGATACACCATTTAAGGACTCTCCACGATTGATGGAAATTGATGGAAAAAGTGAGAAAGGCTATATTACCATACATACCTATGACCAAGAAAACTCAGCCTCCCCCCAAGTGCTTAAACGAGTTATAAACGACGTAACTCGGCTTTATCCTGCTAAAAGCTACGGTCTAATCGTGTTTTCCCATGGCAGTGGCTGGCTTCCTCCACATACATTGGTTAATGGCTCGCGGTCTATCATCATCGATAATGACAATGAAATGGAAATAACAGATTTTGCCATGGCCCTCCCGGACCATTTATTTGAATTCATAATCTTTGAAGCATGTAATATGGCAGGTATTGAGGTGGCTTATGAATTAAGAAATAAAGCAGCATATATCATGGCTTCCTCTGCCCCAGTAGTATCTCCGGGATTTACTCCTATCTATGCCGGCAGTATTTCCTGTCTGCTTGAAGAAAATGCTGATTTGCAAAGATTTGCAGAAAATTATTTTCATTATTGGAATTTGATGGAAGGCGATAAACGTTCTGCTACCATTAGCATAATAAAAACTGCCGGATTATCAAATTTAGCGAATTTGATACGACAGATCAATACAGAAACATCCGGCTCTTTTCTCCCGGTCGGTAACCTTCAAAATTATGATGGAGTTTTAAAAGCCCCATTCTATTTTTTTGATTTCGCTCAATATTATCAATCATTATCAGATGAAAATACATACAATGCACTTCAAGAGTGTATCAGCCAATGTGTGGTTTACAAAAGAAATACTCCTTTTTATGCTACGGAAGAAGGAACATTCCCTATCACCGCCTTTTCAGGTATGACCACTTTTATCATGCAGAGAGAACTTAATGACTTGAATGAAGAATATACAAAACTACAATGGTATAAAGATATTAATACACATTAGAGAATATGTATAACACTGACAAACAATGATATAGCAAATTCAGTAGAAGAAGTATATCTTATTGCAGAATAGATAGATTCTAAATACTTTTCAAAGTATCCTTTAAAGGACAGAATGCCAATATATATGGACAGAAACAGGTGATTATCCATTAATAGGAAACGGAAAAACTTGTCATAAGCAGAAAAAACAAATCCTTTATTTGCTTTGTTTGTCATTTACTAATATCTTTGTTTTATCATTCATTCTAGAACCGCAACAAAATATGAAATACCCTATTGGAATACAGAGTTTTGACCAAATCCGTGAAGATGGCTATGTATATGTGGATAAGACCGGTTTGATTTACAACTTGGTAACACAAGGCAAGACTTATTTCTTGAGCCGTCCACGCCGTTTTGGCAAAAGCCTGCTGGTAAGTACCCTTGCCTGTTATTTCCAGGGACGCAAAGATTTGTTTGCCGGACTGGAAATCGACGGATTGGAAAAGGACTGGTATGAGTATCCTATCTTCCGTATAGACTTTAATGGAGGACTGTATACACAACCCGGAATTCTGGAGGCTACCATTGAAGGCTATTTAGGGAACTGGGAAGATATTTATGGCAAGAATCCCAATTATACAACCATAGGAACCCGTTTCATTGAAATACTTCGCCGGGCTTATGAACAGACAGGGCGGCGTGCGGTGGTTCTGATTGATGAATATGACAAACCTATTTTGGATGTATTAGATACGGAAGCTTGTTTTTATGATGATTATGGAAAGCAAGTTCTGTTGGAGAACCATAACCGGGAAATATTGAAATCCTTTTATTCTACCTTTAAAGGAGCCGATCAATACTTGAGATTCGTATTGTTGACCGGAGTAACAAAGTTTTCCCAAGTAAGTGTTTTCAGTGGATTTAACCAGCCTAAGGATATCAGTATGGATGAACGGTACGAAGCCTTGTGCGGTATCACCCAGAATGAGCTGGAAGCATTTTTCGAAGAACCCACCATACAGTTGGCTGCTAAATATCAGTACACAGTGAAAGAAATGAAGGAACTTCTCAGACGGCAATATGACGGATATCATTTTGGAGAGAGGATGACCGACATTTACAATCCGTTCAGCATTCTTAATGCTTTTGACAGTATGGCAATTCGTGATTACTGGTTCTCTACAGGTACTCCCACCTATTTGGTTCGTCTGCTGCAACACAGCCGCGAGCAGATAAACGAACTTGCCGGACGTTATTATGTTCCCTCTTTGTTTGTGGATTATAAGGCTGATGTGGAACAGCCTCTACCCATGATTTATCAGAGCGGATATCTCACTATTAAAGAATATAATAGACGTATGGGAACTTATCTGCTCGATTTTCCCAATAATGAGGTGCGTAAAGGGTTCTTGTCCGTATTGGCAGCACATTATTTGAAACCCGGAGGTGGAGAGGTCAACAGTTGGATTATCGATGCTGTTACTTGCCTTGAGCAAGGGAACACCTCCGCTTTTTGTGATTCTCTGACCGCCTTTCTTGCAAGCATCCCGTATGACTCTCACGCTTCCTTGAAGGAATTGGATATGACTGAGAAACATTTCCAATACACTTTTTATCTGATTCTCCGTTTGATAGGAGTTTATTGCCGTGCAATCCATTGTGAGAATCGCCAGAGCTTCGGACGAGTGGACTGCATATTGGAAATGGACGAATATGTTTACATTTTCGAATTCAAGATGGACGGAACAGCAGAGGAGGCTTTACAGCAAATAGCAGAGAAAGGCTATGCCCGATCTTATTTGACCGATAACCGTAAAATAGTCTGTATCGGGGTGAATTTTTCTTCCCTTACACGTACTGTGGAAGAATGGAAGGAAATAATTTACAGGTAAGATTTAGTCATAGTCAGCCTAAAGCGTTAAACAAAAGATTGCCTTCCACTATTTTTTATGGGAATATACCGGTAAGAATGTTTATGCTGTTGCCGGCATAACACATTTAATTTTCATCTTTTTATCATTTTGTTTTTCTTTTTGCTAAGAATGAATTATTTTCGCAGCCGAACACAAGTTTAATTTCTTACCGACAATAAGCAGACATGCTTTAATCCTCGACCAATTCAACTTGTCCTCATTTTAATTTTAACGGATAAGCTGATGTTTTGTCCCTCACTATTATAAAATAAAAGAATGAAAAGATCACTGTATGTATCGCTATTGACGATCATGTACTTCTCTGCCTGCCAAGGTAGTGAGGAACTAGAGCAATCACAAGAAAAAGAGTACACGGTATCCATTATGGCAAGAATCGGGAAAACAGTTTCCGGAGCACGCTACTTGCAAGATCATGAAAATGCCATCGCTAGTTTTAGTAAAACCGATGATATAGGTGTTTTTATGGACAATGACAGTGCCGTCCGCTGGATATTCGATGGAACTTCCTGGACTACAGAAAAGAGTGTCTTTTGGAAAGATAAAAACCAGGAACATACTTTTTACGCATATTATCCCCACTCCGGTTCCAAAGCCGAAAGTAAGGAAAATATAAAAATGCCTTCTCTCGACAGCCAGAACGGGACTTGGGAAAATATTGACCAATATGACTTTCTAGTAGCATCCAGGAAGCTTTCCTACGATACCGACCTTGGCAATGTGGCCTTTTCGGGCGATTATTCATTTAAGCACGTTTTGTCACTATTAAAGATAAACATAAAGGGTGAAGGAGATATGGCACAGGCCGTTATTGACAAAATCAGACTTGAAGGAAATGGGTTGACGACCCAAGGATACTACTCCTTTGAAACGAACAGCATCACCATCAGCGAAACTCCCAAGGAAACCTTCCAGATTACTCCGTCACACACCATGAACAATCAGGATGTTTCTTTTTATTTTATCCTGAACGGGGGCGAGAATGACGGAAACATTGATCCGAAAGCCGTGAAAAACCATTCTGTTAATCTCACCATTGAATATACCCGTAACAACAAATATTACATAACACGACGAGACGACCTGTCTCCGGGCTTATTGTCCGGATGTATTCATAAATACAATATTGTAGTAAAAGACGGAAATGTAATTATAACGGGAGGAAGTATTTCGGGTTGGACTCCGGGAAATGAAGAAGAGGATATAGTTATAAATGGAGAAGAAATAAACCCACAAACAAATAATATGTTATGAATTATAGATTAACCGAATTAAAGGTGCTTCTGTTTCTATTGCTGCTGTCTGCTGTTTCTTGCCAACGCCCGATGTATGATGAAGAAGACGATGAAGACGGAGTCTCGCAAACAAATCTTCCTTTAAAGATATCTGCCAGGTCTAGCGGAGAATCCCAGATTAATTATCCGGCCTATATCTATGCGTTTGCAGAGGACGGCAGCTGTTCTGCCAGTCTGAAAATGACAGATAACGCCCAGATTGAAATGAAGTTACCTCCTGCCCGATATACTATTGTTGCAATAGCCGGTTTGGGAGAGGAATATATCGTTCCGAAAGATCCTAGCCTTGATGATGTAATTGTTATGAAAGAAAATAACAGAAGCTCACGCGCGCTAATGATGGGCACTTCAACTGTGACAATTGCCAATAAGAAAAATATATCTGTTTCTGTAACCCTCTATTATGCTGTATCTTTAGTCAATATCAGTTTGGAAGATATACCGGCAAACGTTAAAAAGGTGAGTTTGCAGATTTCGCCTTTATATTCTTCCCTGTCGTTTACAAGGGAGTATTCCGGCAAAGACAAGAGTACGGAAATTATTTGTGAGTCTGAGCCGGGTGGAATTTGGAGTGCAAAGCCTTTTTATATTTTTCCGGGGAGCGGCTCTCAGACCGTTTTTTCCATAACCTTGGAAGATAATAGTCAGACAAAGACGTTTGGATACACTTTCAAAGGAAAGCCGGAAGCGAACGTGCCATTGAATATCGGGGGTAGCTATTCGGGTGATGTCACGGTAGGGGGCAGTTTGATATCAGGTGAATGGAAGGCTCCGGTAGACATCAAATTCAATTTTGGCGGTGCTGATGAAGGTAATGGCGGTAGTGAGCCGCCTCCCATTAATCCGGATCTTTCCGGGCTACCCGAAATTGGCGGTATCTGGAACGGCGGTATTGTAGCTGGCATAGAGAATGCAAGTTCCACAGGGGCGGATATTTTGTTGATGAGTCTGGATGAGTGGAGTGGATTCGCTTCCGATGTGCGGAATATCATACAGGAGGAGGAAGCAGACGGATGGCATCTTCCGACTGAAGAGGAGGCAAAAATATTGCATAAGACGTTCAGCGGATCATCACTGGATGAACTGAATGAAACCATAGAGGGATTAAGAAACGGAGACCCGTTATTGGATATTGAGAAACGGTATGTATATGATCATAACGGGAGCATATATGCATTCGGATTTAAAACCTCATCCAAATTTTTACAGGCAGGGAGTACGGTGAAATACAAAATACGTTTGGTATGCAGCGCTCATTATGATGCCGGATGACCCATTCATATACTAGAAAAGGGCATTCACACTTCTTGACAATATATGCTTGAGAGTGTGAATGCGTCTAATCGACTTCCATACCGGGAATCTCATTTCCATAGATAAATTCTCAATTAATTGAAAGTTAACATTCTACCACCCGGTATACATTTCCCTTGGTGGTATGTACCCGTTCGCCCAGCTGGGGCAGGATACGGCTCAGGCTGTAGGCGGTCATCCCTCTCATGATCGAAGGATGGGCGGCCTTCATGCGTTCAAACAGTTGGGTGGCGGAGAGGCTAAGCACTTCCTGCGGATTGTCCTCTTCTGTAGCAAAGCGAAAGCAAAGGCGGAACACCTCTTCTTCGGGTACATGCTTGTAGAATAGGGCATTATGTTGCTGTATAGTCTGTTCCTCTTCTTTATTGAACCAGCTTCGTTCACCGGATAGAAGTTCTGTTTTAAGCTGGGCGTACAATTGCTTATGCTCTACGGACGTGGTGCAGTCTATGGCGTGCTTCAGACTGACGCAAAGAAAGCGGCGTGAGCCGGTGCGGTCTACCAGCAAATCCTCCCGGTTGCTGGTGCCGATGAACGAGGCAATACGGGGAAGCGATGAAGCGCTGTGTTTGTAAGCCTTGCGGATATTCAGTGCGGAAGCTTGCATCAGGTTCTTCAGCAAAGGCATTTTGGACGCACCTAGTTTGTCGAATTCATCCAGGTTGATTAATCCGTAGGCAGCCAGCTTGGCTTCGGCGGATGCCGGGGAGCTTAGGTCGTAACTTTCCGTGTAGTAGGATTTCAGCCTATCGGGCATCAGCAGACGGCAGAACGTACTTTTCCCCAATCCCTGGCGACTGCTCACCAGCAGGGGAGCCACACTGTTGGCGCGGTTGTTATCCGGATTGAGCTGCATCCATTGGGCAGAGAGTCCCAGCATCCAACGGTGGAAACCGTTCACCCATACCGGGTCGTCGGACACCCTGCGTGCCAACGCGGACACCCGGTCCGTGCCGTCCCATTCGGGAAGCTGCTCAAAATAGGCAGTAAAGGGATGGTATTCACTGATGCGGCGTGAGCGCACAAAGCGTTGAATGTCCCTGTCCCAACAGTCTATGCCCGTTTCAATAGCCTCCAGACTTAGTGAGTTCATCCATCGTTCGTCCACTTTGGCGTAACGCAGATGAGTATCGGGAATGTTGTTTTCTACACTTGCCACTTCAGTTTCTTCAGTAAGCACATTGAACCGGAAGCGGTAGCGGGAGGTGAGGAAAGCGGTCACTTCCTGCATCAGGGTATGTGATTTCGCTTTCTTGCCAGTATCTTCTGGGGAGGTTGGTCCCGCTTTTTTCTGAACATCTTTTTTCAAGTGAGCGGAATCCTTCTCTGTCTTTTCAGTTGAGACTGTCGGATGTGTCCGAGAATCGTCCATACTCCCCGGCAGGTTATCCTTACCGTTTTCAGTGAGAAGAACCTGTGAGTCGGCCATCTCTCTTACTCCGTCTTCGTCCGACACGATGTAGTGGTAACTGCCCGTGGGAGCATTCCCGTCGGTGCGCGGAGTCCAGTTCAATGCCAGAACTACTTGGCCCTCGCGGATATCCAGCGCCAGACGCACGCCGGGTATAGTCCGGCAAAGCGGCATCAGCCCGTTGAGAGCGGATACGAGATCACGACGCGGTGTTCCGTCAATAGGAACAGGGCTTGACAGGAATTTGCTTCCGAAGAAGACTGTTTTGAGAGTAGCGAATACATTCATGAGTTACTTTTTTAAGTTTGGCAAACTACAAATATACAACATAAAAAGGCGTTTGTCAAGAGGGGGCGGAAATATGGCAGATCTTGGTGCAGGATTCGATGAAACTTGGTGCAAGATTTAATGGAACTTGGTGCAAAATTCAATGGATACAGGGCGCAATACATACGTATGTGTAGGCCGATGCTTGCGTATGTGTGACCCGATGCTTATGTACGTGTGGGCTTACACGTTACTAACATACGAGCTGACACGTTACTAATGTTGGGGCTTATACGTTACTAATGTTATTGTTGAATACGCCTTTATGTTTTTAAAATACACCTTGAGCTTTAAAAAATACGTCTTCAACTTTTAAGAAAACATCTTCAGGCTTTTAAAAAACAACTATACGTTTTTAAAACACGCCAGCTTGTTCAGTGCACAGACTTAGCCTGTTCAGCTTACAGACCTAGTCTGTTCCGTGTATTACTCCCCCACTAATCCGATACGCTCCCTTTTCCCCTCATCCTGTCATCTTATGTAATATGCACAGAAAATCAGCCGGTTAAATCTGAAACCATTTCCCCTCACTTCCATTTCAGCCCGTATCGTTTTATTCCTTCACAAAAAATGTGAAAGAGCAGGCTGAAAGGAGGCTGACAGAGCAATGACAGGAGCCCCTTCATAGCCGGAACGCCTATGGGCAGGGAGTTTCAGCGATAGATGAAAGGAGAAAAGGAACAACCGGATTTTATCGCTGAGGCATTTAAAATGAAGATAATCTCAGCATTTCCACCTGCGAATGAACAGATGATCATCCATGTTTTGAGCCTGATTTATGATTGGTATGAAAGATTTATATCTTTCAGGCTATGTAACAATAATCCTCCCGGTATTTCTATACTCAAGATAAATTATATCACAATTCTTGCTGCTCCAAACAGAAGGTATATTTGCAAAATATACAAATGATGCTTCCGGCAACGGAGTAATTCTTTCTTCGCTTTCTTTTTAGGAATTCATCTAACGAACAATTTTATTATATGCAAAACAATTGCGAGGCCTGTTTATGAAACATGTGTTGATATTAAAATAGCAATTACTGTGGAAAATCAACTGTCATCCAACACATTAAAAACACATTAACCAATGCCACTATAATAGCATTACATGATTTCTATTATCTATATGTACTAAAACAATATATTCTGTTAGAAAATCTGACCAGTAAAAAAGAATATTCATCTCCTGAAAGCCGAGTTCTGTTCCAATTATTAAATAAAATATTAAGCTAATTCAATTTAATAAGGACACTTCGTAGAGTGTCCTAAAAAAGCATAGGTTTTCTGTATGTCGCAGAAAATGAGTATCTTTAGAGTGTATCTTTCTCATGGACAGCCCCGTCCCTTTTTACAAGGGAAACTACATGTCCTCCAGGGACAAACACATTTTTGTTATCGCATAATGTGGAAGTACCTTATGTTTAAGGTGTTCCACTTTCTTCTCCAGCAAATCCGGTTTATAGTTCTTTTTCTGGCGTTTGATCTCTACGGCAACCGCCTTATCTTTTTCCAGGCATAGGGCTACAATGTCAATTTCATATGCATCGCCTTTTAACTCCCACCAAGAGCCTATATCTTTATAAAGGAAACTTTCTGCAAACTTCTGCTTAAAATAACGCTCCAACATTTTTCCGGAATAAGTGGGATAGTCAGCCTTGATAATGGAACGTAATGCCATATAATTCTTTATTTCAATGAGAGAGCGGTTTTTATCAAAATAGTTAAACCAGAAACTGATAAAATTATCCTGTATTTCATATCGGATAGCCAGTGTCCCCTCTTTTGATAGAATAGGACGTTGGCGTACAATGATGTTGTAATCTTCAACCAGTCTTTTTAAATAACCGCCAATGCTTTTATTGCCTAAAACTGTTTCTATTTCCGCTTGTGTATTTTTACCGTTTGATATGGCACTTAGAATAGAAAAATAGGTCGCATAATTTTTGCCGAATTCTTCTATTAAAAGATTCTTTCCTTCATCTGTAAACGGGGAGTTATCACGGACCATGAAGTCGATCATTCCATTGATGTTCAATATACGATTGTCACAAAACAATTCAACATATTTGGGTATACCTCCGGTAAATGTATACAATGCCAACAAATCGTCATTCGTATATGTTGGATAATAATCATACATAATTTCTTTAAGTACAGGGAGGCTGAAGGGTGAAAGCTTTATAATATTATCGGCACGCCCAAATAACGGCTCTTTATTATTTTGAAAGATCTTATTCATCAAAGAATAAATGGATCCACAGACAATCAGGTTCATTTTGGTCTCTTTTCTGTAACGATCCCAAATGTTTTGTATATCGCTATAAATGGAATTATTAATATTATAGAACTCTTGAAATTCATCTATAACCAGATTGAATGCCCTTTGTCCCGCTATTTCCATCATATATTGAAATAATGAACTGAAAGACCGTATCTCTGCTGGTACAAAGATATTCAAAGCGCCCGAAATGAGGGGGATAAACTCACTACAGAGAGTAGCTTCATTCTTTCTGCCTACAAATAGGTATACAGTAGGCATTTCGTCCACAGCCTTCATTATAAGGCTGGTTTTCCCTATTCTACGTCTTCCTGTTATAACTGTGAGGCGTGAATTTTCTTCAAAAGACAGGCGTTGTATCCTTTTCAACTCTGCCAGTTCATTTTCTCTATTATAGAATTTCATAAGCTTTAGTAATCTGTGTTACTGTAACCGCGGTTACAAAAATAATAATTTAAATGAAACAAACGAAAGAATGGAAGGTTTATTTAGTAAGTTCTTTAGGTGATATGTAAAGGTATTTATTCAAGATATAAATTCTAGGAGATATTTGAATTTATCTAGAATTGATTCAAATAACAATATGGGATATCTGTTCATGACAATAGAGTAATCATATTGATAATCAGTAAAATAATATCTTTTTGTATCCGGCACGAATACGACCTACCTGAGTAATGCGGTGAACAACTACTTCGGAT
>ERZ650302.1096-NODE-1096-length-15331-cov-35.909466_pt1 | contig 15331 bp, 12 predicted proteins | sample MGYA00376238_ERZ650302 | MGnify/ENA primary metagenome ERZ650302 (study PRJEB26733, sample SAMN07839298) | wastewater metagenome | biome: urban; feature: wastewater treatment plant; material: waste water | place: USA: North Carolina | collected 2016-04-28 ... | reverse complement strand
TAAATTCATATCTAATTGTTTGATTCAAAGCAAATATACAAAATTTATGATAAATACGGATATTCAAAAAGAATTATTCACAATCAGAACAATTTCACCTTTTAAAGTTTTACTTTTTGAGAATTCAATTAACTCATTGATTGTTCCTCTTTTAGTCTCTTCAAATTTTTTGGAAATTTCTCTACTCAAACTAACTCTTGTTTCTTCTCCAAAGAATTCTTTGATCTGCTCAAGCGTTGTATTAATTTTATGAGGACTTTCGTAAAGAATAATTGTCTTTTTTTCTTCGGCCAGCTGTTTCAATTTGGTTTGTCTTCCCTTTTTTTGAGGAAGAAACCCTGCGAAATAAAAATCGTGATTCGGCAATCCAGAAACAACTAAAGCCGGAACAAAAGCGGTGGCGCCAGGCAAACAAATCATTTCCAGATTTTTATCTGCACAGGCTTTCGCCAGAAGATAACCAGGGTCAGAAATTCCTGGAGTTCCCGCATCGGTAATGATGGCGATGTTTTGTCCGGATTTTAAATCGGTAATTACTTTTTCGGTTGCACTGTGTTCATTATGAAGATGATACGATTTCAAAGGTTTTGAAATTTCGTAATGTTTTAACAAAATTCCCGAAGTTCTGGTGTCTTCACAAAGGATATAATCTACTTCTTTCAGTACTTTTATCGCTCTGAAAGTCATATCTTCTAGGTTTCCAATCGGTGTTGGAACAAAGTATAGGATTCCGCTCATATTTTTTAAACCACAAAAGGCACAAAAGATTTTATAAATTTAAAAAGTTGAAATTATTGATTAATAAAAGTTCACAAAATTGAAAATCTTTGATTTTTAGACTTTTGCTTTCTCTAAAAATCTCTTAAAACACAAATTTCTTTTGTTTCTTTTGTGGTTATTTTAATTAAAATTTCTTAAACAAATCTGTAGGCATTATTTTAAAAGCATCATTAAAAACCAATGCTAAAATTACCACAAAAATGATAAATCCTAAAAATATAAACCACTGATTTTTATTAATTTTCTGGATTTCTTGCTTGTTTTTGACATCACAAATTTCACCAGGACAATATTGCGCCTTTTCCTTATTAAACAAACTATACAATTTACAACCGATACAAATTCCGAAAGCGGTTTCAAAAAACATTAAAATCAAGCAAATCAGACAAGTAATGCCTGTAATTACACTGAAAGTATTAAGCACAACCATCAATACGAACATCAAAAAAGAAAGAACTAAACCAATTCCCCACGCAAATTTCTTTTGTGGCGCACCTACATATTCTGGATTTTGATTGCTTACAATGATTCTTCCAAGAATTAAAATCGGGGAAAATTTGGGTGATAAAAATAATCTGATAGAAAAATCTACCATAAAAATGATAATCACATATTTTATCGGAACAAAGTTTCCTCCATTGATGATGAGCATTAAAGAAATAAATGTTGCCAAAAACATAATTCCTGCAGCAGCTCTTATTTCTCTTTCGTTCACTACGGGAATGTTGTAACCAGAGACTGTTTCTCCAAATTGTAATTTACTATTCATATTTTTTAAGTTTAATCTTTTGAGATAAGTCTCGTTTTTTAAGAAAATTGTTACAATTTTTCATACAACTCCTTACAAAACTCCTCCAAACTAGGATCTCTCGCTCCCATTAAAAGTAATACAGAATTATTTGATAATGAAGACTTAACCTCGTTTAAAAAATCATTTCTATCTTCCACAAAATAGGCTTTTTTGCCTTTTGCTTTAATGTCTTCTATTAAATCATTGGCAGAAATATCTTTCACGGCAGTTCCACCAGCGTAGAAAATTTCGCTCATCCAAATTTCATCATTTTCACGAAGAGCAGCCGAAATTTCTTCCACAAAATCTTTTCTCAAAAATCGTGTCGGTCCATAACCATGAGGTTGAAACCAAGCCACTACTTTTTCTGCCAAAGGTTGACAAGCCTTGATACTCGCTGCACATTTTGCAGGGTTATGAGCATAATCATCAATTACCCAAACTCCATTTTTTTGCCCCAAAATTTGATGACGTCTGTAAATTCCTTCATATTTTGATAAACTTTCGGCGCAAGTTTTTAAATCTACCCCAATTTGATTAGCTACCGCAACTGCAGCCGTAGCATTTTCTACAGTGTGCTGTCCGATTGCGTTCATTGTAAATTCTTGATTATCAATTTCAAAGCTTAATTTAAACCCTTCTTGTTTAAAATTTCTAGCACTAAAACGAGCTTTTTCATTTTCAAAACCGAAATCAACTTTAGCATTCGCCGACAAAGTTTTTGCTAATATATTCGATTGATTTACAATAAATAAGCTATTGGTATTATTTTTAAAAATCGTAAAAAGTTCTATCAATTCTTCTATTTCTTGATGGTCTTTGTCGATATTAAGTAAAAGTCCGATTTCAGGTTCGTATTGAACTACAGAACCATCACTTTCATCAGCTTCTATAATGAGCCAATCTCCTTTTCCAACGTAAGCATTCCCAATTTTTCCTTGTTTGATAATTGATGTCAAACCAGCTCCAGAAATTATGGAAGGCTCTAAACCAGCATCCAATAAAATCTGAAAAAGCATTGCCGAAGTTGTTGATTTTCCAGAAGTTCCAGCAACTGCGATAGTTTTTTTGCTTTTGGCAATCATTGCGAGAAGCTGACTTCTTTTAATAATCGGAATTCCTAATTCTTTGGCTTTTTTTACTTCGTAAACCGTGTCTTCAATTGCGGTGGAAACTACTACTAAATCTGTTTCTGCGGTAATTCCGCTTCCATCTTGCAAGAAACATTTAATTCCCTCGTTTTCAAGTTGTTCTTTGGTTTTATTGTACTCACCTTCGTGGAAATATCTATCACTTCCCGAAACTTGCATACCAATTCCTTGTAAATATTGAGCAATTGCGCTCATCCCAACTCCTGCAACTCCTATAAAAAAAGGATTTTTGAAATTTGAAATATTCATATTTTGTTAGGTGTTAGATGATGGATGATGGATGTTTTTCTTCCTACATCCAGCTTCCAACATCCAGCATTTATAAAAATTTATTCTCTACTAAACTCCACAATCTTTGGGCATATTCATCTACTTTTTGCCAATTTCTTTCGTAGTAAACATCACTCAGATAATCTTTGGCTTGATCTAATTTTTTGAAAGAATTTAGTTTTGCAACTACCTCATTCAGTTCTACTTGGCTGCCACCAAAAAGTACTTTTGTAAAAGCTATTTTATCATTAATATCCAATTTAAAATCTGGCAACAGTTTCTCAGCTTCCAGATAATCTGTTGGCATATTATTTTTTTGCAAACTAGGATTTTTAGGCGGAGTTACTTGTTTTTGTTCTTCTTCTTTTGTTTCTTCGGGAATATTCATTAAATGATCGTCATCAAAAAGACTTTGTACAATGTTCAAACCTTTGATATGAGACAATTTGAATTTCTTAGAATGGTGTGGAGATTCGTGTATTTCAGTAGGTTCTACAGTTTTTTCAGGATGAATTGGTTTCTCTATTTCAACAATTTTTCGGCGTTCTTCGTGCAATCTTTCTTCTTCGTCCTCCTTTTCAATTTCTACTTTTGCATTAGAAATTTGTTCTAACTCTTCATTCACTTCATTTTGAAGATTTTCTGATAAATCATTTTGTTCCACCTCTTTTTCAAGGAAATACTCATCGTCTATTTTTTCTGAAATGGGTTGCTCTTCTTTTACAACTTCTTCTATTTCAGATATTTCTTCTTTTATTTCCTCTTCTTGAGTATGAATAATTTGTTTGGTGTCAATTTCGAAATTAATGGCTTCTCTCATTTCAATTTCTTCTACAACCTTCTCTTCAGAAATCCATTTTTCTACTTCATTGTAAATTTTTAATTCAGAAACTTTTTCTGTAAAAAACTTAATTCTATCTATATTTTTTATAAAATCTTCCTCAGAAGAATACCCAGAAAACTCTTGCAAGAGCGATTTAACCTCTTGATATACTTTATCTTGAGTTTCTTTTAAATTTTGCATATTAAATCTTTTAAAATTGCTTAATTTTGAAACTAATTTATCTGCTAATTTAGACAATGTTTTTAGAAAATACAATAAACCACGCAAAACAAAGTGGCTGGATGGAAGTAATCTGTGGATCAATGTTTTCTGGTAAAACCGAGGAATTGATACGAAGATTGCGCCGTGCTGAAATGGCCGGACAAAAAGTAGAAATTTTTAAACCAAAAATTGATACAAGGTATGATGATGTAGAAGTGGTTTCTCATAATCACAATAAAATTATGAGCACACCTGTAGAAAGTTCAAACGAAATTCTTTTGTTAGGTTCTACTTGTGATGTGATAGGAATAGACGAAGCACAGTTTTTTGATGAAGGAATTGTGGAAGTATCTAATCAACTGGCAAACAACGGAGTACGAGTGGTAATAGCTGGTCTAGATATGGATTTTCTGGGCCGACCTTTTGGGCCAATGCCTTTTTTAATGGCTACTGCAGAATATGTAACCAAAGTACACGCTATTTGTAAAAAAACAGGAAATTTGGCTAATTATTCGATGAGGATTTCTAAAAATCAAGATCTAGTACAACTCGGAGAAACAGACAGTTACGAAGCTGTTAGCCGAAGAGTTTTTGTAGATGATGTTTTGAATAAAAAAGAATGAACTACACCACTAAACAAATTGCAGAAATCACTCAATCTCAATTAATTGGAGATAAAAATCTGCACGTTCAGCATATTGCTTTTGATAGCAGAAATATCTATTCGGTGATAAAAACCGCTTTTATTGCCATCAATACAACTACCAATACTGGAGAAAAATACATTCCGCAAGCGATAGAAAAAGGAATTAAAATTATTATTTCAGAGAATTTTTATTCTGAATACGAAGGAATTACGTGGATTATTGTAGAAGATTCTGTGAAGTTTTTACAAGATTTAGCCAAATATCACGTAGAAAAAAATACTCAACTCCAAACCATAGGAATTACAGGAAGTAACGGAAAAACCATCGTAAAAGAATGGCTCTACCAATGTCTTTGGAACGAAATGCCTACTGTAAAATCACCGAAAAGTTTTAATTCGCAAATTGGTTTACCTCTATCTTTGCTTCAAATTTCTACCAAACATCAAATAGGAATTTTCGAAGTGGGGATTTCTAAACCATCAGAAATGGCGGTTCTAGAAGATATTTTTTCACCCAAAATTGGCATTCTTACTCATATTGGAACGGCGCACTCTTCTAATTTTAAGAATGAGGAGCAATTAATTGAAGAAAAAATTCTACTTTTTAAAAACTCAGAAACTATTCTTTTTAATGGAGATAACGTATTGGTTTACACCATAATAAAAGACATTTATCCTGATAAAAAATTGATAAGTTTCGGATTAGAGAATAGAAATGATGTAAAAATCATCTCCAATCCAGAAAATCTGCAAGAGGAAATTAAGGTTCAGTATTTTTCTGAAGAATTTTCTTTTCCTGCCAATCAAAGAGACGAAGCTACACTTACCAATGCCTTGGCTTTGGTCTGTGTAATGAAAGAACTTGGCTTTTCTAACGAAAAAATTGTAGAAAAAATAAATGCCTTAAAAGCGGTAGAAATGCGTTTGGAAAGTGTAAATGGCATTCATAATAATCTGATTATCAATGATTCTTTTAACTTAGATTTAGATTCTTTAATTATTGCTTTTCAGTTTATTAAACAATACAATAAACCTGAAAAAACTCTTATTCTTACCGATATTATTGATGTAAAAGAAGACGAATTTTCTCTTTACAACAAAGTGGCAGACCTTACCAACGAACAAAATTTTAGTCAAGTTTTTTTGGTAGGAACACAAATTTCGAGATTTCAAGAAAAATTTAAGGCAAAAACATACTCTTTCAAAAAAACAAAAGAACTCATTGAAAGTCAACAACTTGAACAATTAGAAAATCAACTTATTTTATTGAAAGGCGCCAGAATTTTTGAGATTGAGAAAGTAAAACAACTATTAGAACTTCAGAAACACGATACCGTTTTAGAAATTAATCTCAATGCTATTTTGCATAACATTAACGTTCACAAAGCATTACTAAAGCCAGAAACTAAAATCTGTGCCATGGTAAAGGCTTATTCTTACGGATTAGGAGGTTATGAAATTGCAGAATTTTTACAACATCATCATATTGATTATCTGGGAGTTGCCTATGCAGATGAAGGCGTAGATTTGCGAAAAAATGGTATTACTACGCCTATTCTGGTAATGAATCCGGAGCAAGGCAGTTATGATATTATTATTGATTACAACTTAGAGCCAGAAATTTATAGTTTACGTGTTTTAGAACTCTTTACTACGCAACTTCAGTTAAAAGGAATTCAGAGAAAATATCCTATACATTTGAAGATAGAAACAGGGATGCATCGTCTTGGTTTTAAGGAAAATGAAATAGAAGAACTTCTAGAAATTTTAAAAAAATATAATGTAAAAGTTGCCAGCATTTTCAGTCATCTTTCTTCATCTGATATTCCCGAGGAAAGAGAATATACGATGTACCAAATAGAAACCTTCAAAAGAATTTCAGAAAAAATAATTTCAGGATTAGACTATCAACCTCTTAGACATATTCTCAATTCTTCAGGAATAACTAATTATACTGATTATCAGTTTGATATGGTAAGAATTGGGATTGGAATGATTGGGATTTCCCCTACTCCTGAAATTAAAAGTCAGCTACAAAATGCGGTTACTTTTAAAACGGTAATTTCACAAATTTCTGAGGTTAAAAAAGGAGATTCTATAGGATATAGCAGAAAATATAAAGCAGAAAAAGATACGAGAATTGCCACAATACCAGTAGGTTATGCAGATGGAATACCACGATTAATTGGTAATAAAAATGGTTTTGTAAGCATACATAAGCAGAAAGTACCAATTGTAGGAAATATTTGTATGGATATGCTAATGGTAGATTTAGAAAAATTACCTGCAAAAGATGGTGATAAAGTGATTATCTTTAACGAAAATCCTTCATTAGAAGAATTTTCAAAATATTGTAAAACAATACCTTACGAAGTTTTAACTTCTATATCTAGAAGAGTAAAAAGAATTTATATAAAAAACTAAAAACTATCAACCACAATATGAAAAAAATTTTCGTTTTTTTTAGTTTACTCATTTTTATCCTTAATTATACTCAGGTTAAAGAAAATCTAGTTATACCCAAGAATCCTAAAATTGGACTTTCATTAGCTGGTGGTGGTGCTAAGGGTTTTGCACACGTTGGGGTTTTAAAAGTTTTAGACTCATTAGGAATAAAAGTAGATTACGTATCTGGAACTAGTATGGGAGCTATTGTAGGAGGTTTATACGCTTCTGGTTATACTGGCAAAGACATCGAAAAAATTGTGATGGAAACAGATTTTTATAACCTTCTAAGCAATGCAAATAACCGTGCAGAAACTTCTTTTTTTAATAAATCTGTAGATAAATATCTCTTAAAAGTCCCTATAAAAAACGGAAAAGTTACTCTACCTTCTTCTATTACTTCTGGTCAAAAAAACATATATCTACTAAAAGAATTATTTAAAAATGTATCTAATATTCAGGATTTTAGTAAGTTACCAATTCCATTTTTATGCGTAGCTACCAATTTAGAGAGTGGAAAAATGAAAGTTTTTGAGAAAGGAGATATCTCAGAGTCTATTATGGCAAGTTCTGCTTTTCCTTCTCTGATGGATCCTGTAAAAATTGGAGACAGTATCTACGTAGATGGAGCTATGACGGTAAATTATCCCTCAGAATTACTTAAAAAGAAAGGAATAGACATTGTAATTGGAGTAGATCTTAACCAAGGTCTTAATACAAGAGATAAAATTAATAGCATAGTAGATATTCTAAATCAAGTGATAGATTTCGGCATTGTAAAAGAAACCAAAAATCAATTAAAATATACAGATGTTAATATTAAACCTAATTTAGATGGTCTTGGCGTTACTAGCTTTGATGAAAAAGGAAAAATATTAAAATCCGGATATACAGAAGCATTAAAATATGTAGAAATTTTTGAGCAACTTCCTAAGAAAAATTATGACTATCTAAGGATTCCCATAAACCCTATTTACTCCAATATTTATAAAATAGATGATGCAGAAGTAGAAAACAATAACATCTACAATAAAGACTACATTATTGGTAAAATGAATCTAAAGCTGCCATCATCTCAGACTTACGGTTCTATTAATAAAATGCTAGATAAATTATATGCCTCTAATAATTTTAAAATTATCAACTATGATATCATACAAAAAGATAATAAAAACGTTTTAAAATTAACAGTAAATGAAGACAGTAACAGATTTTTCTTAAAATTTGGTCTGCATTATGACGAAGTTTTTAAATCTGGCCTTCTCGCAAATGTCACCATCAAAAGACTATTTTTTAACAATTCTAGCATTTCTATAGACGGCGTTTTTGGTGACAAACCTAGATATTACTTCAATTATTTTATTGATAACGGATACATCCCTGGAATAGGAATTTACGCTTCTGGTATGAGTTTCGATCTCAAAAATCAAGATAAATTTGCCTACCAAAGCTGGAATTGGTATCGCACAGAAGCTTTTATTCAATCTATATGGAAAGATAAATTTGCCATCGGTGGTGGTATTAGTTATGATATTTTCAATGGAACAGACCTCATTACAGGCTTTAAAAAAAGCGAAAGATTCCTTAATCCCTACGTTTTCCTAAAAGGAGATACCCAAGACAGTAAAATGTTCCCAAAAAGAGGATATTACACCAATATCGAAGCAAAAGCCTATAACTTTTTTGAGAAAACTACAGAAGAAAAATCTTTCCAAATAAAAGCTGATATTAGAGGTAATTTTCCTATAACTAAATTTTTAACCTACAGACTTCGTAGTTTTTATGGTATTTCCATCAATAATTCTAGCGATTTTTACAAATATTATCTTGGTGGTATTTTTGACCAAAATGTAGTCAACTTTGTAAGATTTAATGGCTTCGAATTCGGAGAAGCCAGCAATAATAATATCTTAACGGTAGGAAACGATTTCCAATTTAATTTTATGAAAAACTATTACGTAATCGCAAATTTAAGTATTGGAAACCTTTTTGATAATTTTGATGATTCTAAATTTTTAAGAATCAACTACTCTTCTCTTGGTCTTACCGCAGGTTATGACTCTCCGTTTGGACAAATAAAAATTAATTACAGCCATTCCTTAAAACAGAAACCGGGCATATTTTCCGTAGTTCTTGGGCATTGGTTCTAGAAAATTATCCTTAATAATAAATCGTTAATTCCAATGATACACTTCTTTTACGAAAATACAGAAGAAAAAATACAAGAAAATCTTAAAATTTGGATAGAAAAAATCATCATTTCCGAAGAAAAAAAGCCCGGAGAAATCAATTACATTTTCTGTGATGACGAATATTTACTCAAAATAAATCAAGATTTTCTAGACCACGATTACTATACAGACATCATCACTTTTGACCAAGTTCGTGGAAAAACAATTTCAGGAGAGATTTTTGTATCTTTGCAGCGAATTAAGGATAATGCAAGTCTTATTTCAAAAAATTACGAAGAAGAGAAAAAAAGAGTAATCGCTCACGGCGTTCTTCACCTTTGTGGTTACAAAGACAAAACCGAAGAACAACAAAAAATAATGCGTGCAAAAGAAGATTTTTATTTGTCATTACCAACAGAATAATTTTCTTTAGAAGCTATTCCCGCTTTCCACTTTTACTCCTCACTCCAAAGCTAAATCCAACGCTTGTTGCGGGGTAACCGTTTCAAAACGAGGAACGAGTTTAGACGACTCAATTAAAAATATATTAATTTGGAGTCAATCGGGGCTAGTTACAATTCGTAATTTTAATAAAATTGATACAATGTTTCACGTGAAACATCCTTTAAAAACTTAAAAATATGTTATTTTTAGAAATAATTTTAGAAAAATCTAAAATTTAAAATCTAAAATCTAAAATTATAGAATATGTTATTTAACGAAATATATGATGTAATCGTAGTAGGAGCTGGTCACGCTGGTTGCGAAGCTGCTGCTGCTGCAGCCAATCTAGGTTCAAAAACCATGCTCATTACGATGAATATGCAAACCATCGGACAAATGTCTTGTAATCCAGCAATGGGAGGAATAGCAAAAGGACAAATTGTAAGAGAAATAGACGCAATGGGCGGTTACAGTGGAATTATAGCTGATAAATCTGCCATACAATTCAAAATGCTCAACCTTTCAAAAGGTCCTGCAATGTGGTCTCCAAGAACACAAAACGATAGAATGAAATTTGCAGAAGAATGGAGATTAGCATTAGAAAACACTCCAAATCTTGATTTTTTTCAAGATATGGTAAAATCATTAATCATAAATAACGGAAAAATAGAAGGTGTTATAACCTCTTTAGGAATTGAAATCAAAGGAAAATCTGTAGTTCTTACGAACGGAACTTTCTTAAATGGCTTAATTCACGTTGGTGATAAGCAATTAGGAGGCGGAAGAATGGGTGAACCAAAAGCTTATGGAATTACCGAACAACTAGTAGATTTAGGCTTTGAAGCAGGCAGAATGAAGACAGGAACACCAGTTCGTGTAGATGGAAGAAGCCTAGATTATTCTAAAATGGAAGAACAAGCTGGTGACGAAAATCCACAAAAATTCAGCTATTTAGATACTCCAAAACTAACAAAACAACGCAGTTGTTTTATTACTTATACCAATGAAACTGTACACGAAATTTTACGAACAGGATTTGATAAATCTCCAATGTTTAATGGTACCATTCAAAGTATAGGACCAAGATATTGTCCAAGTATAGAAGATAAAATAAACAGATTTGCCGAGAGAAATCGTCATCAATTATTTGCAGAACCAGAAGGTTGGAATACTGTAGAAGTATATGTAAATGGTTTTAGTTCTTCACTTCCAGAAGATGTACAATTAAAAGCTTTACACCAAGTTCCAGGCTTTGAAAAAGCAAAAATTTTCAGACCAGGTTATGCTATTGAATATGATTACTTCCCTCCTACTCAATTGAAACATACATTAGAAACAAAGTTGGTAGAAAATCTATATTTTGCAGGACAAATCAACGGAACAACTGGTTATGAAGAAGCAGCTGGACAAGGTTTAATGGCGGGAATTAATGCTCATAATAAAGTCCACGAAAAAGGTGAATTTATCTTAAGCAGAGACGAAGCTTATATAGGTGTATTAATAGATGATTTAATTACCAAAGGAACTGAAGAACCTTATAGAATGTTTACTTCTAGAGCAGAATACAGATTGCTTTTGAGACAAGATAATGCAGATATTAGATTAACTGAAAAAGCATATAAGCTTGGTTTAGCACGTGAAGAAAGACTCCAAAAAATGGAAGAAAAAGTAGCAAAATCTACAGAATTAGAAGAATTTTTAAGAGAAACTTCTTTAAAACCTAGCGTTATTAATCCAATTTTGGAAGCTAACGAAAGTTCTTTGGTAGATCAAGCTTATAGAGCGGCTCAAATTCTTACAAGACCAAACATCACTTTAGATAAACTTTCAGAGATTGATTTTATCAAAGAAAAAGCAGATGAATACAATGAAGAACAAAAAGAACAAGCCGAAATCAATATCAAATACAAAGGTTATATAGAAAAAGAAAGAGATAATGTAGCTAAATTATTAAGATTAGAAACCATCAAAATTCCAGACGATTTTGATTACAGTAAATTAGGTTCTTTATCTATGGAAGCAAGACAAAAACTCAACAAAATTCAACCAAAAACCATTGCTCAAGCAGGAAGAATTTCGGGAGTTTCACCAGCAGATATTAATGTTTTATTAATCTATTTAAAATAATGTTTCACGTGAAACATTCAATTATTTGAAATTAAAAATTTGAGATTTTATATAATTAATTTCAAATTTCAAACTTCAAATATCAAATCAAGTTATGAAAATCAAAGACCATTTTCTTTCAAAAGAAGAATTCGAAATTAGAGAAACTGAAATAGAAGGTATTTTTAAAACCTACCCTATTCCAGAAAATTTAGGTAAATATTATGAGAGCAAAGATTACATTTCTCATCACCAAGATTCTAATTCTTTGAAAGAAAAAATATACAAATTTGCTCAATCTTTTAATCTAAACTATAAAAGAAATATACTTTCTAAAGTAACTTTTGAAAACGCTAAAGTATTAGATTACGGTTGCGGAGCTGGTGAATTTTTAAAACATATAGAAAATGATGTAGAAACTTTCGGTTTTGAACCGAGTGATGCTGCCAGAAATTTTGCCAAACAAAAAACTACAAAAACTAAATTTGTAGAAAATCTAAATGAAATAGAAAATGAAAGTTTAGATGTTATTACACTTTGGCATGTTTTCGAACACATCGAAAATCAGAGTGAAATACTCTCTTTATTTTATCAAAAATTAAAAACCAACGGATATTTGATTATTGCAGTTCCCAATCATACTTCGTATGACGGAAAATTTTACAAGGAATTTTGGGCAGCTTATGATGTACCCCGTCATATTTTTCATTTCTCAAAAAACGGAATGAAAAAATTATTTAACACAGAAAATTGGAAATTAGAAAAAATAAAACCACTCCTACTCGATTCTTATTATATTTCAATTTTGAGTGAAAAATATAAGAAAAATCCACTTTTTTTCATTTTTGGAGGAATTCGTGGGGCGATTTCTAACATAAAAGCATCAAAAACGGGCGAATTTTCGAGTTTGATATACATTATCAAAAAAATATAGAAAATCGATTTTTAAGCTATTTATGAAAGCCAATTTTTAAGCATTCTTATTAAATTTTAAAAATTTTTAGTATTTTATATCTTCAAAATTTTATTTAAAAGAATAGATAAAAAAAATCTTCAGAAAAATTTCTGAAGATTTTTAATTTTATAAAAAATTATTTATTTAATTATTAATTGCTGCAACTCCTGGAAGTTCTAAACCTTCTAAAGATTCTAACATAGCACCTCCTCCTGTTGAAACATAAGAAACTTTATCTGCATATCCGTTTTGTTTTACAAAAGCAACAGAATCTCCACCTCCAACTAAAGAGAAAGCTCCTAATTGTGTAGCTTCGTCTATACTGTCTCCTAAAGCTTTAGTTCCAGCTGAGAAATTTTCCATTTCGAAAACTCCAATCGGTCCGTTCCAAAGGATAGTTCTAGAATTCATAATCACATCGTGGAAGATTTCTCTAGTCTTAGATCCTGCATCCATTCCTTGCCAACCTTCAGGAATATGATAAATATCTACCTCTTGTCTATCTGCATCATTACTAAAATCATCAGCAACAACTACATCTACTGGTAAAAATACTTTTACATTATGCTGTTTTGCTTTTTCTAATATTTCTAAAGCAAGATCCATTTTATCTGCTTCTAATAAAGAATTACCAATATTTCCTCCTAAAGCTTTGATAAAAGTAAAAGACATACCACCACCAATAATCAAATTATCAACTGCTGGTAAAATATTTTCTATAATAGTAATTTTAGTAGAAACTTTAGAACCACCTAAAATTGCAGTAACAGGTCTTTCTCCGCTTCTTAACACTTTATCAATTGCTTGAAGTTCATTAGCCATCAATAAACCGAAAAATTTAGTTGAAGGAAAAAATTTAGCAATAACTGCTGTAGAAGCGTGAGCTCTATGTGCTGTACCAAAAGCATCATTTACATAAACATCTCCTAATTTTGCTAATTTACCAGCAAATTCTTCATCACCAGCTTCTTCTTCATTATAAAATCTAAGATTTTCAAGCAAAAGAATTTCACCTGCTTGCAACTCAGCAGCAGCTTTCTCTGCTACTTCACCAATACAATCAGTAGCGAATTTTACTTCTTTACCTAGAACTTTAGAAACTTCATCTACTATATGAGAAAGAGAAAAATCTGGATTTACTTTTCCTTTTGGTCTCCCAAGATGCGTCATAATAATTACAGAACCACCTTCATTCAGAATTTTATCTATAGTAGGTTTTGCAGCTACAATTCTTGTATTATCTGTTACTTTTTTATTTTCGTCTTGAGGAACGTTAAAATCAACTCTAATGAGCGCCTTTTTTCCTGCGAAATTAAAATCATTAATTGTTTTCATAAACTTTTTGATTATTAAATATTATATTTTCATTCGGTTTACAAATTTAAGATTTCTAAAATGGCAAAAAGAAAAATCCTGAGAAAAATTTCCACAAACTGACGAAAAACATTTTCTAACATTATTTTTCTTTTTAATAAAAAAATAAATGAATACTATTGTTGTAGTTGTGAATGATGTGGAAAAATATTGTTTATTTTTTTCGTAACATTTAGTTGAACTTGAATTCATATATAATTAACATTATAACGTTCTGATTTTTAGTTTAAATTAACACTTATTAACAATTGTTAGTATCTATTAAATTGATAGATTATTTATAATAATTATGAGGAAAACTTCATTATAGTTTAGCCGAAACTTTTCAAAAGAAAATTGTTTACATTCAAATTTAATTTCTCATTACGTATTTAATTTGAAAGAAGAAAGAAGTATTTCTAAAGAGTTTTCCACACCTAAAATAGAAGTTGTTAACAATGATTTTTAATATTCATCATTTCAATTATAATATTTTGAAAATGAATGAATTGTAAAGTTACCACTAACGTTAATAATAAGTTAAAATTCTGATTATCAATCTTATCATTTTATGTTTTTGTAATAATTAATCCACAATTAAAATTAAAAGCCTTAATTTTGTATAAAATAAAAGGTAAAAGATTTAAGTAAAATGAAAAAAATAGCCATTGCTGCAGACCATGCAGGTTTTGAGTACAAAGAATATATCAAAAATCAATTAAAAGACCAATATGAATTAGTAGATTTTGGTACTCATTCTGCTGATTCTGTAGATTACGCAGATTTTGTACATCCTGCTGCCAAGGCTGTAGAAAATGGAGATTGTGAATTTGGAATTCTTTTTTGTGGAAGTGGACAAGGGGTACAACTTACCGCCAACAAACACTTAGGAATAAGATGTGCACTAGCTTGGATGCCAGAAATAGCAGCACTTTCTAGAGGTCATAATAATTGTAATATGGTTGCCATACCAGCCAGATTTATTGCCAAAGAATTGGCGCAAGAAATCATAGAGAAATTTCTCACCACCGATTTCGAAGGAGGAAGACACCAAAATAGAGTAAATAAAATCACTTGTATATAAGCCAATCTCCGACGAAAGTTGGAGATTTTTGTTTATATTAGTAAGAAAATTTAATAATGACCGAATTAGAGTTAAAATCCTTTTTGAAAGA
>ERZ650302.1086-NODE-1086-length-15410-cov-7.292022_pt1 | contig 15410 bp, 12 predicted proteins | sample MGYA00376238_ERZ650302 | MGnify/ENA primary metagenome ERZ650302 (study PRJEB26733, sample SAMN07839298) | wastewater metagenome | biome: urban; feature: wastewater treatment plant; material: waste water | place: USA: North Carolina | collected 2016-04-28 ... | reverse complement strand
AATAGACATTTTCCCGTCCGGTGAGTTCGCCATTAAATCCGGTACCTACTTCCAATAAAGAGGCAATACGTCCTCGGGATTTGATACTCCCCGTGGTAGGTGCGGTTACTTTGGATAAAATCTTTAGCAAAGTCGACTTCCCAGCGCCATTCTTTCCAATAATGCCCAGCACTTCGCCTCGTTGTACCTCAAAATTAATGTCTTGCAAGGCCCAAACATAATCCGACGCTCCTTTCGTTGTTCGGTCATTAGTTTCTCCAATTCTCAGATACGGATCTTCTTTTCCTCTTATCTTGTGCCACCAGCGGTTCAAGTCGTGACTGAGCGTACCCGTCCCAACGGTACCTAAACGGTATTGCTTTGAGATGTTTTCGGCTTTTAGGATAATGTCTTTCATTTTTTGTTGTGGGTTGTGAGTTCTCAGTTGTGTGTTATGGGTTGTGAGTTGTAGGTATCAATTATTCGTTTCTCATAACAGACAACTCACAACTATTTCTACTTCCAATTTTTTTCTACAAAACTCATAAAGTTAAAAATCTTACCTCCCAAATTTTCGTATATCTGAATAAAGGGTTCAAATTCCACTTTCAAATTAGGATACAACACGGTTATTTTATAAAGATGCCAATGGTTTCTAAACAACTCGAATGGGAAAAAACCAAAAAACGAATAAAATCAGCTTTGTACCTCCTCCTGCCATAACCTTCAACGATATTAGAAACAACACTATCAGAAGAACGTCTAAGTTGACTTCCTAATTCATACAATTCATACTTAGGAAGTTGTAATGTTTTTAGATGTACTTTTAAAAATAAATCCAAACTTATTGTGTAAATATCTAAATCTTTATAGCTTTTAAAATCACTCATAACAATGTTTATTTAAGCAAAACTAAACTCATAACTCTTAACTCACAACTGAGAACTGAGAGCTCATAACTCACAACTCACAACCGAGAACTCACAACCCTACACCGTATCAATAAAACTTTTTTCTGTTCGATTAAATATAAGTAGACCTAGAAAAAAAACGAGCATAGTAACTACAAAAGTAAAAAGTAGCCCCTTTACAGACAAGGTTCCTACATTCAATAACATATAACGTGACGTTTCGATGATATAGGCTAATGGATTGTAATGTACCAACCATCCGTACTTGGGTAGTTTCTCTTCAATAAGCGATAGTGGGTACATCACTGCCGATAAATACATCAATAACTGTACTCCAAAACCAATTAGATGCGTAAAATCTCTATATTTAGTAACCAAAGAAGAGATGATCATTCCGAGTCCCAAACCCAAAACTCCCATTAGTAACACTAAGAACGGAAAAAAAACTGCCGTCCAATGGAAACCAACTTCTGCCCCTTGAACATAAAAATAGGCATAAAAGACTAGAAAAATAAAAACCTGAATTCCCAACTTTATTAAATTGGAAACCACGATAGAAATTGGAGTGATAATTCTAGGGAAATACACTTTTCCAAAAATAGCCGCATTGGCTCTAAAGGTATCCGAAGTACCATTCAAGCAAGCCGTAAAATAATTCCAAACCGTAATCCCAGCCATATTGAATAAAAATGGCGGAACGACTCCTGTTTCGATTCCAGCAACAGAATTAAAAATAATGGTAAAAGTAATCGAAGTGAATAAGGGCTGAATCAAATACCACAAAGGTCCTAAAATAGTTTGTTTGTAAACGGTTACAATATCTCGCTTCACAAATAGGAACAACAAATCACGGTACTGCCAGACCTCTTTCAGAGGCAGCGAAAAAAAGGAATTCTTGGGTGTTATTTCAAACAACCAATCTTCGTTTTGGGTAGGTGTGGTATTCATTTTGGGTGCAAAAGCTATAGTTAAAAATCAGTAACAACCGATTTTCACATTTATTTATGACAAAGATAGCTATAATCTTTCAATCTTATACAATAAGAAAGCCTTTCAGTATGCAAGACACTGAAAGGATTTTATTTATCTTAGAAAACTAAAGACGAATATTTAGTGTATATAGCAAAAACTTAGTCGGCTAATTAATAATTTAACCGCAAGGCTCGCAAAGGGTCACGCAATGGAACGCAAAGGTTAAAAACATATAAGTCAATAAAGTTTTGGATTGAAAACAGAAGTGGTTTGAACCATATAAGGCAAATAAGGGCATATAAGTTTTTGGCTTAAAAAATCATAGATAGCATTAGCATTGAAATTTAACCGCAATACCCGCTAAGGATTATGCAAGGAATGCAAAGTAGTCGTAGTAAAAAATAGTCTCGATTTATGTAGAAGTTGCTTTTTCTTTTCCCCAACCCTAAAGGGAGGAAAAAGTAACTAGGACGATACATCGAAGGGCAGGGCGTTTTTGCCCTTTTATTTTGGAACTCAACGTACAGGATGAATTATCTGCTTCTAAACAGTCTCGACTGCGCTCGACTTGACAGTGTTGCAAACCGTAAGTTTTAGGGGCTGAGCGTGCAACTTTCGAATTTGGATTTTTTATTGAAATTTCCCTTAGCGATCATAGTGTAATCCCTAGCGAACCTTGCGGTTAAACTTTTGGAATTAAGATTTTTTATTAAATTTTCACTTGGCGACCTTAGTGCAATCCCTAAGAAACTTTGCGGTTAAACTTTTGGAATTAAGAATTTTTATTGAAATTTTCCTTGGCGAACTTAGCGTAATCCCTTTGCGAACCTTGCGATTAAACTTTTGGAATTTGAAATACAAACTACTACATTTTCACTTTTTTTGTATTCTTTAGAATTGAAAACAAAAAGAAACCCTTTCATAGCACATGACACTGAAAGGGTTGCATTTCTTAAAGATAGTAATAGTGTTTTAGTGAACTTCTTGCCTACTTAGTGCTCTTCTTGGTTAAAACAAAACGCATAACCTATCAACAATTAATCTTTAACCATTTAGCGATAAACTTTAAACAGTTAACTAATTAAACTATAAACGATTAAACTATTAACCCCCACTAATTATCCAAAAACTGAAAGGCAGAATTCATACTTTTAAATTCAGGTACAATTTTTTTCATTTTACCTACAATATCTTCATTACTAAAGAAAGTAGACATACCAATCAATTCTTCAATTTCAAGATGTAAATTTTCAAACTCCTCCTGAATCTCTTCGGCTATCATAATTTTTTCGTGATAGGTTGGAATGGTTTTAGAAGTATCATTTAAAAGTTCTTCATACAATTTCTCACCCGGACGCAAACCAACAATTTTGATTGGAATGTCTTTATCTGGAATAAAACCAGCAAGTTTTATCATCTTTCTTGCCAAATCAATAATTTTCACGGGTTTACCCATATCAAAAATATAGATTTCTCCACCTTTCCCCATAGAACCCGCTTCCAAAACCAACTGACAGGCTTCTGGTATCGTCATAAAGTAACGAATAATATCTTGGTGCGTAATAGTAACAGGACCACCAGCAGCAATTTGCTTACTAAACAAAGGCACTACTGAGCCATTAGACCCCAATACATTGCCGAAACGAGTAGTAATGAATTTGGTTCCTTTGCCATTATTCTCTTTAACACTTCTCAATTGTAACGATTGCACATATTTTTCAGCAATTCGCTTACTTGCTCCCATGACATTACTCGGATTAACCGCTTTGTCAGTAGAAACCATAACAAACTTTTTTACTTTGAATTCACAGGCTAAATCTGCTACGTTCTTGGTACCTTCAACATTAGTTTGTATGGCTTGTGAGGGATTTTCTTCCATTAAAGGAACGTGCTTATATGCGGCTGCATGATACACCACTTGTGGAGAATACGTTCTAAAGACTCTTCTCATGACTTCTTTATTGCGAACATCAGCAATAACACTGTGGATATTCGATTCGGTAACTATAGTTTCTAATTCTAAGGTCAATTGATGCAATGGAGTCTCCCCTTGATCCACTAAAACTATCGAATGCGGCTTGAATTGAACCACTTGACGCACGATTTCACTTCCTATAGAACCAGCAGCTCCAGTGATTAAGATGGTTTTATCTTTTAAATCCTTTGAAATGGTTTTGTTATCCAAAATAATAGGATTACGCTCCAAAAGATCTTCAATTTGAATGTTTTTTACTTTCTCCGAAATCTCCTTTTGATTTTCCCAGTTCGAAATCAAAGGTACGGTATACACCCTATAATTAAATTCCAAACACTTATCTACTATATGCAATTGTTCGTCCTTAGTTAGTGACTTATCCGCTATAATAATAGCCTCAGCACCTACAGATCGCATCAAAGTGGGTAACTTTTTCTTTTGAACAAGAATGGGTAAATCCAACATTCTTTTATTCGAATTCATGTTGTTCTTATCCACAAACCCCACAATCTTAAATCGTGTAGGGGTTTCAAACTTCAGTGCATTGGCTACTGAAATAGCATTAGCATCCGTGCCATAGATAATCGTACGAATTAATTTATTAGTACCTTGATCCGAAAAATACAACTCAAAAGTTTGCTTAACTACTACCCGATACAAAAATAAGCCACAAAATGACAAAACAACATTTATAAACAAAGCTGTATTCAAAATGGCTTTCTCACCATTACTAACTTCATAAAAGAAATTAGCGATTAAAAAAACGACCAATACCGCCATTTGAGAAAACAACAACTTGACAGCATCAATATAAGAAGAATGACGAATAATACCCGAATAGGTACGAAACAACCAAAAGAAAAACACATTAACCCCCATTAACAAACTGATGTACACTAAATAATGTGGCGTAACAATATACTCTAAACCTGTTCCCTTGAAAATCAATACCGTAAAAAAGAATGACACATTAAGCACCATAGTATCCATCAACACAATAATCCATCGAGGTAAATAACTCAAATTATGGATATTGAACTTTAGATTCGCTCTAGAAAAAAAATTTTGTGTAACCGTACTCAAAATGCGATTTTTTTAAAAATTATTGTAAACAAAAATACAAATTACTGGGAAAGTATGGACAAGAAAAATGTTAATATATCCTACCGGTAGTATTTGTTGGTTAACTGGTTAATTGCTTAACTGGTTAATCGTGGAAATGGTTAACTGGTTAATTGTTGTATTTGGCAATTGTTAAGCTAGTTAATCGTTAAAATTCATTAATTGTTGAACTGATTCATTGTTGAATTGAATTTACTATCATTATCCGTTGAGTGCAATTGTTTTTTTACCACATAGGAGAAACATAGAAAATATAGTTTTGTTTAAGAGAAAAAATAGACCTTTTACTGTTCACACAGCTGATCAGTTTCAGAAAGTGCTATTGCTGTTTTTTCTATGTTGACTTGCTTTAATCTATGATTCTAGCAATCACTCAAGGATAAAAATTGTTTACTACTTCTTTTTAATTTGCCCTTCAACCAAAGGGTTATTTCTAGTAAGTAAAAGGATTAACCAATTCTCCTTTAATCGTCAAACCATTAATCAACCTTAAACGATTAAAACATTTAACTAGTTAACCGATTAAATCCTTAAACTTTTAAACAACCTCAAACAATTAACTGATTAAACAATTAAACTCTTAAACCACCTTAAACGATTAAACAATTAACCAGTTAACCGATTACACTTTTTGCTTTAACAGGCCTAACAAATAGTCACCATAACCCGACTTACGCAAAGGTTCCGCTATTGCTTGCAATTGTAGGTCGGTAATAAAACCCTGGCGCCAAGCAATTTCTTCGATACAGCCTACTTTTAGCCCTTGACGTTCTTCAAGAACCTGCACAAACTGACCTGCTTGCATCAAACTGTTAAACGTTCCAGTATCTAACCAAGCAGTCCCTCTACTTAAAATACCAACTTTTAATTTCCCTTGTGCCAAATATACTTTATTCACATCGGTGATTTCATACTCCCCTCTAGCACTAGGTTGAATGCTTTTAGAAATTTCAACCACCGAATTATCATAAAAATATAACCCTGGAACTGCAAAATTAGATTTTGGTTCTAAAGGTTTTTCTTCTATAGAGAGTGCTTTTAGATCTTTATCAAACTCTACTACTCCGTAACGTTCTGGATCAGCCACGTGATACGCAAAAACCACTCCTCCATCAGGATTCGTATTTGATTGCAATAACTTATGCATATTGGCCCCAAAGAAAATATTATCACCCAAAACTAATGCAACCGAATCAGACCCTATAAAATCTTCCCCAATTACAAAAGCCTGTGCCAATCCATTAGGAATCGCTTGTTCAGCATAGCTGAATTTACAACCTATTTGACTCCCATCACCCAATAACTTTTTAAAATTAGGTAAATCGTGCGGCGTAGAAATAATCAAAATCTCATATATTCCCGCCATCATCAAAGTTGATAACGGATAATAAATCATTGGTTTATCATAAACGGGCATCATTTGCTTGCTCATCGCAAGGGTTAACGGATGCAAACGAGTGCCAGAACCTCCGGCAAGTATTATTCCTTTCATTTTTGTTTTAGTATTAAGTACTATGAATTAAGTATTAAGTATTAAGACAACTGATAACCGACAACTGAAAACTATTGCAACAGCCTCATACAACGCTCTAGACTCTCCTTATAATCAGGGACAATGACTCCAAAAGTAGCTTTAATTTTAATTTTATCCAATAACGAATATTGTGGACGTTTCGCTGGAGTCGGATAAGCAGAAGTTGGAATACCACTTACCTTACAATCAAATCCACCAATCTCTTGAATAGCTAAGGCAAATTCATACCAACTGATTTCGCCTTCGTTGGAAAAATGATAGAGCCCGGCTTGCCATTGCGGATGCATGATAATGGTCATAATGGCTCGCGCCAAGTCGGCCGCATAGGTGGGACTCCCGATTTGATCGTTGACCACAGACAAGCTGTCGCGCTCTTGCATCAAGCGTGACATGGTTTTGACGAAATTGGCTCCAAAACTAGAATACACCCAAGACGTTCGGATGATGATACTTTCCGGACAAGCGGCTCTACAAGCCAACTCTCCTGCTAATTTGGTTTGACCGTATACATTGATGGGGCCCGTAGCAGCGGTTTCCGACAAAGGTGTGGCAGCAGTGCCGTCGAACACATAGTCAGTTGATATATGGATGAACTTACAATCGTTTGCAGCACTCCATTTGGCTAGCACCCCAACCGCTTGATGATTCAACAGATCGGACAATTCGCCTTCGGATTCCGCCTTATCCACAGCCGTATGGGCCGCACAGTTAATGATATACTGAGGCTGAATCTTGGATAAGTGGATGGATAAATGCTCTAAATCACACAAATCCAATTCTTGATAATCGGTAAAAACCCAATCAAATTGTGGATAAGTAATGGACAACACCCGCAATTCGGACCCCAATTGTCCATTACCTCCTGTAACTAGTATTTTTTTCATATCTTTTTGTTAGTGAATAGTTAATAGTGAATGGTGAGAAATGAATAGCGATTAGTAATTGGTGATTAGCTTTAACATAGGACTTTGCAAGACACTTACTGAATGTTTTCATCCATTCAAACAACTGCTAGCTATCTTTCAAACTATGAGATCTCACTTACTATTTTAAACTTTTAACCACTCTACACATTTAAAAGCTACTGTTATACATCCCAAAGCAATCCTTGTGTACTTCGCGTAATCCTTTGCGCACTTTGCGGTTAAATCATAACAGCAAAATTCTCCCCATAACCCACAACTGACAACCGAAAACCGAAAACTGATCAATTAAAACTGACTGTTGCACGCTTCAAAACTCGGCAACACCACATCTTTATCTGAAACTATAGCCTCCTTCAAATCCATGCCCCAATCAATAGCCAAAGTCGGGTCGTCGAAACGTATACCCCCTTCGCTGGCTTTGTTATAAAACTGATCGCATTTATAGAGTACCACCGCTGTTTCACTCAAGACCGAAAAACCATGAGCAAACCCTTGAGGCACTAGCAATTGTTTTTTATTTTCGGAACTTAATCTTATAGTAAAATGCTGTCCGTAGGTTGGGGAATCTTTTCGCAAATCGACTGCCACATCCATAATTTCCCCTTGTAGTACACGGACCAACTTGGTTTGCGCATAGGGAGGATTCTGATAATGCAAGCCTCGCAAGGTCCCTCTTTGAGAAAAGGACTGATTGTCTTGTACAAATTCGATGTCGATGCCTAATGCACTTAACTTATTTTTATTGTAGCCTTCAAAAAAATACCCACGCGAGTCTTCAAATACGTCGGGGGTTAGGACTACTAAATCTTGGATAAAGGTGGTTTCTACATTCATGAGACAAAAATATTTTTTTATTATCAGTTGACAAAGATATAAGGCATTTCTTTATTAAAAATTAAATTGCATATTGTGATAGCCTTTGCCTTTGGGTCAAGCCCGAGGAATGGTAAAAGTATGTTCTTAAAAAAGTCAGGTGAATAAATCACTTGAGTCCTATTTTCTTTACTTTAACCCGAGGACTATAGGTAATAAAAAAAAACACGATGCCTTTAACTATTAAACAACTTAACCTTTCAGACAATTTTCCACGTATCTACCGAAAACCGCACGTCATCATGAGCCGTACGTTCAAGAGGTAAGGTGGAAAAGGAAATCAATTTGGAACCAGGTTCCAAGGATTCTATGGCATTGGCGTAGCCTTCTGGTATATGCAAGACTTTGCTTTCGTTAGCAGAAAGCACTACACTTTCTACTACTAAATCCTTCGAAGGGAATTCCCAGTGATCCACTTTAACAAAATGCACCCTGATTACACCTTGCACACAATAAAAATATTTGTTATCTATCTTATGTCCTTGCCAAGCCCTCAACGGTTGCTGCTCTGAATTACTAATAATATAAAATCGAACAATTTCGTCAAATTTCATCCCATTGACAAAAGAAATTTGCCCTCTATGATCGGTATGGATTCCGCCTTCTATTAGTCTAGGTTGTTTTAGATTTGCCTCCATCTTATTTTCTTATCTTTTTTAACTTCTAACTGAACTTCACTGATAAATGTTTAGTGCATTCAACCTTCTAAGCTCCATTGTCACCTCGAGAGCAGTCGAGAGGCTTTTTGTATCAATAAAGCCTTGTTTTCAGCTCTCTTTAGCGCTTAAACAAAACGTAAACTCACATTATCTTACTTCAAAACACACCCCCAGCCCCTCTCAAGAGGGGAGTAATCCTATCAATCGAATCTAGTTTGCATATGGTTTCATATTTTTCCCAGCGTTCTTTGGGTATTCCTTTTCGACCTTCGCGGTTAAATCTTCAACTCTTCAACAACTTTACAAAATTAACCTTTTAAACAACCTAACCGATTAACCAGTTAATCGATTAAACCATTAACCCCTCTAGTAGCCCAATACCTTATCCCCAAATACACTCCACTCATCCCTACTAAAATCAATACAAAAGTAACCAGTGACAAAGCCTGTTGTTGTATCAAATAAACAGTACAATAATTCACCACCAACTGCACTACGGCATATCCCATAGCCACTCCCACATGAGGCAGCTTCTTTTCATTGGCTAAGTATTGATACAAGTGTGAACGATGGGCTTCGAGTATGTTTTCTTTTTTACGTAAGCGATTGACGATGGTCAATACCGCATCAATACCGTAGACCGCAAAGAACAACAAATAGCCAATTTGTTGGGTAGATAGGATTAACTTGACCATATAATATCCCAAAAACAACGCCATGGCCACACTTCCTACATCCCCTGCAAAAGTTTTAGCAAGTTTTCTCAAATTAAAGAAGGCAAATACCAAACAGGCTATCCCCATTAAATCCAACATTGGCACTGCGGCTTCCAAGTCTGGTAAAAAGCGAAAAGAAACCAAAGTCACCAACGCATACAATACGGTAATCCCGTTGATCCCATCCATAAAATTAAAAGCATTGGTCCAACCGATGAGCAAAACAGCTACCACAGGTAACCACCACCAGCCTACAACCACTATTTCCAAATCGTACAATACCAAACCGATGGCTAACACATGTGCCAGTAACCTTGGCAATTGCGACAACGGACGAATATCGTCCACAAAACTTACCACCGCTACTAACACCACCGCTAAAGACAAAGGCCAACCAACATACCCCATCCCAAAACCGAGAAGAACAGCAATAGGAAACAAAATCCCACCACCTCGTAAGGTTATTTGGGTATGCGAGGATCGCAAATTAGGCTTGTCAATAATATTAAACCGATCCGCGATCTTAAAATAAAAAAGCTCTGCCAGAAGCAGAACGATAAAGAAAACTATATACATCATTCTAATAAATATTTTTGATTTATAACGCCACAAAAACTAGACCCTTCAGAAAGCCTGTCCTAAGCTTGTCGAAGGATCAGTTCGAGCGTTTTCTGCGAAATGCGACAGCAATTGTACAGAAAATATATCGAGAACACTACAAATACCCGTCTCCGAATTCCTGTACCATCGTTCCAGCCACTCCCTTAATTTCTTGCTCGCAATTTTTTGGGTAAATCAACAGCACTTTTTCATCATCTACAATAATAAAATCCTCCAGCCCTTTGATGACCGCCGCTTTGCCTTTTGGTAAATGGATGATACAATTGGAAGTCGCTTCTAAATACAGGTGCTCTATACTCTTAGAATTGTTGGCTTCATCTTTTGGTAATACCTCATGTAAGGAAGCCCAAGTCCCCAAATCGCTCCAACCGATATCGGCAGGTATCGTATAGACATTCGTAGCTTTTTCCAGTATGGCGTAGTCTATCGAAATATTCGGACTCTTAGGATAGTTCTCTTGAATAAACGCTACTTCAGCGGGAGTATTGTAAACCGAGTTACCTTGTTCAAATAAGTTCGAAATGTCTGGTGCATGGGTTTGAAAGGCTTTTTGGATGCTTTTAGCACTCCAAATAAAGATTCCAGCATTCCACAAATAATCCCCACTTGCTAGGTATTCCTTAGCTTTTTTAAGTACCGGCTTTTCCATAAAACGATTCACTTCATGTACACCCGCTACTGCTTCCTGTTCAAAATGAATGTACCCGTAACCTGTATCCGGTCGCGTAGGACTAATCCCCAATGTAAGCAAAGCCTCATTTTTGGAAGTATATTCCAACGCTTGAGTAATTTTATCTAGAAACGCCGTTTCTTTCAAAATCAAATGATCCGAAGGCGCCACAACGATATTCGCTTCGGGGTTCTGTTGTAAAATTTTATACGTTGCATACGCGATACAAGGTGCCGTGTTATTACGGCTAGGCTCTAAAAGAATATTGCTTGCTGCAATCCCATCCAATTGGGCCATCACCAACCCTTTATAATCTTGATTACTTAGGATGTAAATATTTTCTTTTGGGCATATTTGTAAAAAACGGGCATAAGTCATTTGTAACAATGACTGCCCTGTTCCTAAAATATCGATAAATTGTTTGGGAAAGTGATTTCTACTCTTAGGCCAAAACCGACTCCCCACACCGCCTGCCATAATCAGGACATAGGTATTATTTTGTTGCATTTTATTTCTTTATTAAAACGTAAATCTACTTCATAAACAACCCTTTCAAAGTTATAAACTCAGAAAGGGCTAATAATTTAAAACTATGAATTAAGAAAAAAGGTGCTCCCAAACCGTTCTCAATACAATTTTCAGAAAAAGTTATCGTACTTTCTGAATCCTGAAAACTTGGAGACGAACTGACGTCTAATTTCTACTAATAACTGACCACTATACCGAGACTTCGGGACTGACCGTTGATCACTCTATCACCACTCCCTATCTTTAATCTCTTCATACACCCGTTGAATTCCTTCTTCCAAAGAAATTTGAGCTTTCCAGCCTAATGCCGTTAATTTAGCAACATCCATTAATTTTCTTGGTGTCCCATCTGGCTTGCTTGGATCGGTTTTGATAATTCCTTCATGCCCTACAATTTTCTGTACCAATTGGGCTAATTCCAAAATAGAAACATCTTCTCCCACCCCAATATTAACCAAGCCTTCGGCATCATAACTTTCCATTAAATAGACACAAGCTGCGGCCAAATCATCAGCATGTAAAAATTCACGCTTTGGACTACCCGTTCCCCACAAGTTTACTGTAGGAGCTCCCGAATTTTTAGCGGTTATAAATTTGCGCAATAAGGCTGGTAACACATGTGAATTGTTCAAATCGTAATTATCATTAGGACCATACAAATTCGTAGGCATCACCGAAATAAAATTACAACCGTATTGCGAACGATACGCATCACACATTTTAATACCTGCAATCTTCGCAATCGCATAAGGCTCGTTAGTCGGTTCCAGAAGACCCGTCAACAAGTACTCTTCTTTCAAAGGTTGTGGTGCCATTTTAGGATAAATACAAGAAGACCCTAAAAATAGCAGTTTTTTCACTTGATGCACATAGGCCTGATGAATCACATTACTCTGAATCATCATGTTCTCATAAATAAAATCAGCTCTATAGGTATTGTTAGCAATAATTCCGCCTACTTTAGCAGCTGCTAAAAAAACATAATCTGGCTTTTCTGCTTCAAAAAAATCAGCCACAGCTTGTTGATTACGTAAATCCAATTCACTTGAAGTGCGTAATACAAAATTGGAGTAGCCTGCCGCTTCTAAATTTCGTAAAATAGCCGACCCCACCATCCCCCGGTGACCAGCAATGTATATTTTATCTTGTTTGTTCATTTTTTTAACTTTATAAGGATATTATCTGGTAGAGAATTTATACACCTATGCGATTACAATAGGCATTAAAATGTATTAGTTATATAGGTGCTTCCTATGTTTTCGATACAATTTTCAAAAAAAGCTAACGCATTTTTAGAAAACCACTCGAACTGACGATTGCAAGAGATAACTGATAACTGATAACCAACAACAGAACTAGTTCTCCACTGAAAACCCAGCTTCTCTCAACATTTTTTTCTTTTGATAATACGCCAAATCGCCTTCCATCATCTCTTTCACCAATCCGGCCAAATCATATTGAGGCACCCATCCTAGTTTGGTTTTAGACTTCGTAGGATCTCCAATTAATAAATCTACTTCTGTAGGACGGAAATATTGCGGATCTACTGCAATTACTTGCTTTCCAATTTCTAATTGATAACTAGGATTCGCACAAGACTTCACATATCCTTTTTCTGCTACTCCTTCGCCTTTGAACTCAATTTCAACACCTACTTCGGCAAATGCCATACGCACAAAATCACGCACATAAGTAGTTTCTCCCATAGCAATTACATAATCCTCAGGTACCTCTTGCTGCAAGATACGCCACATCGCTTCTACATAATCTTTGGCATGTCCCCAATCGCGTTGCGCATCCAAATTCCCTAAATACAAACAGTCTTGTTGTCCCAAAGCAATTGAAGCTGTGGCCATAGTGATTTTTCGCGTTACGAAGGTTTCTCCTCTACGTGGCGATTCATGGTTGAACAAAATACCGTTCGACGCATGCATTTTATAAGCTTCACGATAGTTCACCGTTATCCAATAACCGTAAAGTTTGGCTACGGCATACGGACTTCTCGGATAAAAAGGAGTCGTTTCTTTCTGCGGAACTTCCTGCACCAAACCATAAAGTTCGGATGTAGAAGCTTGATAAATGCGCGTCTTGGGGATCAAATTCAGCAGACGAACTGCTTCTAAGATACGCAAAACTCCCAGACCATCGGCATTAGCCGTATATTCGGGTGTATCAAAACTCACTTTCACATGACTCATAGCCGCCAGATTATAAATTTCATCCGGCTGGATCTCACCGATGATGCGAGTCAGGTTCAAACTGTCGGTCAGGTCACCATAATGTAGGATCAAGTTACGATTTTCCACATGCGGGTCCTGATAAAGATGGTCGATACGATCCGTGTTAAACATCGAAGCGCGGCGCTTTATTCCATGCACCGTATAGCCCGATTTCAATAAATACTCTGCCAGATAGGCACCATCTTGTCCGGTAATACCGGTAATTAAAGCTACTTTGCTCATAATAAATTAAATTCTATTGTTTTCCAATCACCTTTAAAGGGCTCAAGAGGTTGCAAAATAAGCGATTTATTTATAAATAAACGAAAAATACAGTTGTGAATATTCGATTCATCCAATTATAGCCCTACGGAGATAAGCAATTTACTTCGGATTATTAGCTGCTTTCATGTAAGGTATTAGTTGCTTTCATTAATACAAGTATTCGTTCAACAGCTGTCTGCTTTGCGTTCAACAATTCAGGGTAGACGCATTAAAAGTTTTCGGTCTTAAGGAGTCTTGCGAGGTATTCTTCATCCCATCCGGCAATTTTTCTTTTAGCAACCATACTAGCTTTTTTAGTATCCTTTTTAAGTAAAGACAATGCCATTTTACACATAACTGAAACATTTTGAGCTGCATTGTTTGTTTTACGGGTATTATCTTCTCTGAATGTCACATCCAACTGCCAATGCAGATTGTTTTCAATGGACCAATGCGTTCGTACAGATTCTGCTATAAGCTTGGCATCCAAAGGCAGAGAGGATATATAATACCTCACTTCAGTGGAAAATTCACCCTCCCCGGTCTCTTTCCTTCGTGAAGCAATACGGGCTATTGTTTGTATGCCTTCCCATTCAGGAAACGTGTTGCCGATAAGCCCATTATTATATGCAATACATTGGCGTTCCTCTTGCCTTCCATGTCCTTTTTCGCTGCTGGTGTAAACTGAGTATCGCTTGGCATAATAAGGAGTGGTTACATCAATTTGATCCGCTTGATTAAACTGCTCCTCAATGGTTTTTAATAAATTCTTTTGGTTCTTTTTTACACAAAGTACATAATCCGCCTTGGCTTCTATAATTGCCTTGGCTATTGTCTTTTGGCACCCCATGGCATCAATGGTTATAATACAATTTACTAAATCAAGGGCCTTTATTAATTCGGGGATAGCTGTTATCTCATTGGACTTTTCATTGACTCGAACCTGCCCCAGACTGATACCATTGTCTGCCGCCCAAGCACTGACCATATGCAGTTTGAACCGAGATTTCCTGTCTGCTTCCAGAGGGGTTTTATCATCTCCACGACTTGCCCCACGGATGGTTTTTCCATCAATAGCCACAACTCCTTCATATTTACCACATAATTCTCTAACCCAAAATCGGAATTCCCTTTCAAAATAAGCCGGATCTATGCTGGAGAAAAAACGATTGAATGTATCATGGGAAGGTATACCATTGAAAGAGGGTATCTGTCTGGCAAAAAAGTCTTTCTTGCAAATACCGAATGCTTCAATCTCGCCCCAACTTTCTGCTCCGCAGATGACAGCCGCCATGGCAATATATACAATTGTTTCAACGGAATGTTCTTTTCTTCTATCAATGCGATGGTCTAAAATATGTTTAGAAAAGCTAATTATATCCATTTTAATGTTAGTTTATGTAAACTTATTATGATATAAAGATACACATAAAAAACCACA
>ERZ650302.1084-NODE-1084-length-15424-cov-5.051662_pt1 | contig 15424 bp, 17 predicted proteins | sample MGYA00376238_ERZ650302 | MGnify/ENA primary metagenome ERZ650302 (study PRJEB26733, sample SAMN07839298) | wastewater metagenome | biome: urban; feature: wastewater treatment plant; material: waste water | place: USA: North Carolina | collected 2016-04-28 ... | reverse complement strand
CGTCTTGCATTCGTTTATCCAATCTCTATACTTCTTATATATTACCTTTGTTTGCCATACTGTGCGACCTCGATATGTTAGAAGAATTACAGCGTCTGCAAGCGCATCTCAGCGTTTTAAAAACGAAACTTGCGCATTATGAAAGTAAAAACGCTTCGCTTGCAGAAGATCAGGATTCTGCAAATGAACAGCATCATGCGCAAATTGTGCATAAAAACGGCATCATCACAAAAAAACAAGAAGAAATTGAGACGCTGACAGAGCAGCTGACTGAGTCGCGCGCGCAGTTTCAGCATTTGAATCATGACGCCACTTCGCTGGCTGACCGCTACAGCCGGCTGGAAAAAAGCTGCACTGACCTGAAGAACCGCTTTCAGGAAATTCTGGCGGAGCGCAATGAGCTGCGCGTGGTCAAAGAAAAAATGCAGAATGAGCAGCGCCATGCGCAGCAGGAAATTCAAGCGCTGCAGCAGGAACGCGAGCGCCTGCTGCAGAAAAATGAGCATGCCAAAGCCAAAGTGGAAGCCATTATTCATCGTCTTGCAATTTTAGGTACAGCTCAAGATCATCATGCGCAAGAAATTCAACAACTTGCCCACCCTGCTGAAGTGAGTGAGGAAGGCTAATATGTCAGTTCAAATTCCAATTGATTTACGTGTTTTAGGACATAGTTTCCGTTTAGCCACAACTGAAGAGAAAAAAGAAGACTTAGAACGTGCAGCACAATTATTGAATGAACGCTATGATGAGTTTCGTCGTAAAGCGCCCAATATGGAACCGAGCAAACTGATTATTGTGGTGGCTTTAGAGTTGATGCAAGAGGTTCTTTCTATGAATAAATCTTTGCAGCATTATGCGCATTGTGAGCGTTTACTCAACACTATTTTGCAAGAAGTCGAAGCCCTCACTTAATTTTGTTTTTTTATTGAAGTTTGCATAAAGGCTATGCAAATGAGCCTAATCTTTATAGTTAATTCGTGAACATGAGTTGCCAAGCAACTGAGATGGGTTATACTAATTCTAACTCTGAGGTGTTCGCCAGCGAGTCTATATCCCTGCCGATACTTAAATCTTAGGATTGTGTTCTGCATATTTAGAGCGTATACCCATCTCGTATGGGAAACCCAGCAAGTATGCGTCGCGTCCGCCTTGAACTTTTTCGGGTTCAGGGTAACGACATGCAGCGGCATCTTCGGAGCTATTTATTTTTAAATATCTAAAAATAAAATGTCTAAAAAATATAAAATCGTTTAGAAAAATGTATCAGCAGAAACCTTAAACCGCTCAGACAGCGCTTTAATATGACGAATATTCAACTGGCGTTTGCCGCTTAAAATCTCCGAAATCACAGATTGAGTTGCAACCTCTGCCAAGTCAGATTGACCTAATCCATGTTGCGCCATCAAAAAAGCTAAAGCAGCACGACCATCTCCATGAGGAATAGGCAGGTGTTCATTTTCATAAACAGAAACCAAGTCACCGAGTTGATGAATCAGCCCCATTAAAGGATGCGTTTCATCATCACCAACAATATCTAAAAGCTCATCTAAAGCCTCGACAAGTGCATGAAAATCTTTTTCATTTTCTGGTTTACTCAGCAAAGGAGCAACATAGTGCCAGTGATCTACAGCCTGTTTAAGCATTGCGTTCATACTAATCCTCCTTCCAATGACCTTTGTCATATTCTTTATGGGATAACACATGACGAATATACACACGCTTTGCCTGATACATCACAACAGCAATAAGTCGAATCTTATTCCCACCAATATCGAATACATGAAACTTTCCAACTTTATCAACTGCTGGAAATAACTGCTTCATTTCGGCAAAGTCTTTCGGATCATTTGCCTTAATAATTCGATACCAACCATCGAGTGCTGTTTCAGCCTGTGGCCACTTGTGCATTGCCTCTATAATTCTAGCGTGGGTGATCACATGCATAATATTTTATCGCATTTTGCTATAAATCAAGTATAAACTGATTATCGCATATTGCAATATTTTATAGCGAATTAAACAAACTCAGTTTCACCAACTTGATGATAGTGACGATTAAAATAAACCAACGCCTGATCTTGTTGATTTTTTTGAATGGCAACTATTGGGCAAATAAAAATAGTATGCGTCCCCACTTCTTGAATTTGCGAAATTTCACAATCAAAGCTGACCAATGCATTTTTTAATATAGGAGCGCCCGTTTCCAAAGCAGCCCATTCAGCCTGCTTAAAACGCTCATCGGAACTCAATTTTGATGAGGCAAATGCATTGGAAAGATGTTCTTGTTCTGCATTTAGCACATTCACACACAGCACTTTATTCTCTAAAAAACTGAGATGTGAACGCGATGATTTATTCATACAGACCAATAATGTTGGCGGTGTATCTGTCACGCTACATACCGCAGATGCAGTAAAACCATGACGTCCCGCATCTCCCATCGTCGTCACCACATTGACCGCACTTGACAAGAAAGACATTGCATTTTTAAAGTCTGTCGCTTTAACCATCACCGTATTCCAACACTCAACTTTTATAAAAAGTTTAAAGGATGCTTTTTGCCTAAAAAAGCATCCCCCGATTCACTTAACTTGAATTCACTTTGCCTGATCAAACCTTTAATTCGACAATTCTTGACGAATAATCTTCGTACCAGCGGCCAAAGCCTGTAACTTGCCTCGTGCAACCTGACGACTCAACGGCGCCATTCCACAGTTGGTCGAGGGATAAAGCTTATCAGCATCGACAAACTGCAATGCTTTGCGCAATGTATTTGCGACTTCATCTGCTGTTTCAATCGTATTCGTTGCGACATCAATCGCCCCCACCATCACCTTTTTACCGCGGATAAGCTCAAGCAAATCCATCGGAACACGTGAGTTGTGACATTCCAGTGAGATAATATCTAAATTTGACTGCTGTAATTTTGGGAAAACAGCTTCGTATTGACGCCATTCTGAGCCGAGTGTTTTTTTCCAATCAGTATTGGCTTTAATGCCATAGCCATAGCAAATATGCACGGCCGTTTCACATTTCAAACCTTCTAAAGCACGCTCTAATGTTGCCACACCCCAGTCATTCACCTCATCAAAAAACACGTTAAACGCAGGTTCATCAAATTGAATGATGTCTACTCCTGCAGCTTCAAGTTCACGCGCTTCCTGATTCAGGATTTTGGCAAATTCCCACGCCAGTTTTTCACGGCTCTTGTAGTGTGCATCGTATAAAGTATCAATCATGGTCATAGGGCCAGGCAGCGCCCATTTAATGGGTTGATCTGTCAGTGAACGTAGGAATTTGGCATCTTCCACAAAGACTGGTTTTTGCCGAGAAACTGCACCCACTACCGAAGGGACACTGGCATCATAACGATCACGAATTTTAACTGTTTCACGTTTCTCAAAATCGACACCTTCAAGGTGTTCAATGAAAGTGGTAACAAAATGCTGGCGGGTTTGCTCCCCATCACTCACAATATCAATCCCTGCTTGCTGTTGTTCATGCAGTGATAGACGTAGCGCATCTTGTTTTGCATCCAGTAATTCTTGCCCTGTTAATTTCCAAGCTGACCAAAGCTTTTCAGGTTCTGCCAGCCACGAAGGTTTAGGTAAACTGCCAGCCGTTGAGGTCGGTAATAAAATAGCCATTTTGAATCTTCTATCTGTATTTTAAGTTAAGCAACACGTTCTTGTTTGGCAGCATACGCCGGCACAAATTTGGCAGCCCATTGTTCAAGAATGTCTTGATAAGGCTTGATAAAGTTTTCTTCAGTCCATTTGCCCTGCTTGACTGCCAACTGAGCACGCTCAACTCGGTCATACACAACTTGGGTCAATGAATAATCCTGATAATTCAAACTTGGCTGATAGACCTCGCCTGCAGGTGAGTTGGTGTTATAAATTTCAGGACGATAAATTTTCTGGAAACTTTCCATGGTACTGATAGCACTGATCAGCTCAAAATCTGTGTAATCACGCAGTAAATCACCAGAAAAATAGAACGCAAGCGGTGCATTGCTATTTTCCGGTTTGAAGTAACGCACGGTTAAACCCATTTTTTCAAAGTAGTCATCGGTACGTGAATATTCATCATTTTTATATTCTGTACCTAAGACAGGATGTACATTGGTCGTACGATAATAAGTTTTTGAGGTTGATACGCTCAGGCAAATCACAGGTTGTTTTTGGAACTCGGCTTGAAACACTGCCGAACCGACCAAATGCTGATAAAGCTTACCGTGTAAATCACCAAAACTTTCAGGCTTTTCATTGACTTTGCAGCCTAATGCTGGCAATACCACACTAAAGTCATAATCACGAACATAAGAAGAAAAACTGTTGCCAATCATGCCTTCAATGCGTTCATTTGTTTGATGATCTATGATCGTGCTTTTTAGCATTTCAATGAATGGGAAAGTTTTGCCATTTCCTTCAATATCAATTTCTGCAGAAATGATGTCAATTTCAAGCGAATAACGATCACCTTTCGGGTTATCGCAAGACGCCAGCGAGTTAAAACGATTATTGATCATCGCTAAAGTTCTGCGTAAATTTTCCTGACGGCTTTCACCACGCGCCAAATTTGCAAAATTGGTGGTTAAACGCGTGTTGTTAGCAGGTTCATAGTTTTCGTCAAAACGAATACGTTTAATTGAACAGGTGAATGGCTTTGTCATGATGATCTACTACCCAAATTTAAAAAGTTAAAATTTCTGAATGAGGATATTTATACTAGAACGACAAAGTGAATAAAAATGATTTAACCTCAACCTAAAGTGAATTTCATTCACCTTTATAAGAAAATGCAGCAATATATCTAAAAATAATGATGCTTCTGCTATAAGCAAAATTTTAAAATTTAAATAAATATTTTAATAACAATGATTTAAACAAAAATATATTTTTATTATGAAAAATATTGAGGAGTAGATTTTAGTTGATAGCCCATTACCCATTCAGCAAATTTCAGCCCTGAATGAATGAAACTCAGCTTGAAGTTAGAAAATCTCAGCTTCTGATTGGCATGGTTGAGCATCTTCTTGATAAAACGTATTGATTGAATCACATTAAAGTCACTAGACAAAAAAATAGGTCAATCGTCAGTTGACCAATTGACCTTAGCTATAAGCTCACACCTTGGGGCTTATAGATGATGCAATTTTATTGAACTTGTGCAGGAAAACCATCTTCAGCCAATGCAGCGGTAATTTGATCTACTGTTGCAGTGCTTTCCACAGTCACAATTTTAGTCGCTAAATCGACTTCAACTTTTGCTGTAGGATCAACATCTTGAATCGTTGCAGTGACGCCACGTGCACAACCGCCACAAGTCATATTTTCAATCAATAGTTTCATTGGGAACTCCACATTTCTGCATTTGTTGAACTGTAGTTTAAAGCTTAACATGCTGGTAAGGTCAAGCTTATTCTGAGCAAGAATTTACTTGACCTTACCATCATGTCAATCTATATGCTAAGCACATCATCCCCCAAATTATAGAGACAACTATGGACGCAAAACACCCAAATGCCTCTCCCTATCATGAAACCTTGTCTATAGAAGGCATGACCTGTGCCTCATGTGTTGGGCGTGTGGAAAAAGCTTTAAAAAAAGTCGATGGTGTAGAAAAAGCTGAAGTGAATCTTGCAACTGAAAAAGCACTAATTCTCGCATCGCAACCTTTAGACCGCGCACTGCTCATTAAGGCGGTGCAACGTGCAGGTTTTGATGTGCCAGCCATTCAACCGATAGAACTGTCTATTGATGGCATGACCTGTGCCTCGTGTGTGGCACGTGTCGAAAAAGCTTTAAAAAAAGTGCCTGGTGTAGAACAAGCCAATGTCAATTTGGCGACTGAACGCGCGTGGATTCAGCCGAATGCCGCAATTTCTAGCCAAGATTTAATTCAAGCGATCCAAAAAGCAGGTTATGACGCCAAACTGCTGCAACACGACTCTAACGAACAACACGATAAAAAGAATCTGGAACAGCAACAACTGAAACGTGATTTAGTGATTTCACTCATTTTAGCCTTGCCTGTATTTATTCTGGAAATGGGATCACACATGATTCCTGCCTTTCACATGTGGGTGATGCACAATATTGGACAACAACAAAGCTGGTTAATTCAATTTGCTTTAACCACATTGGTACTGCTTTTACCTGGACGCCGTTTTTATCAAAAAGGGATTCCTGCGCTGTTACGTTTTGCGCCTGATATGAATTCTTTAGTGGCTGTGGGAACTTTAGCTGCTTACAGTTTTTCATTGGTGGCGACATTTATGCCACAGCTTTTACCCGAAGGCACAGTGCATGTTTATTATGAAGCTGCGGCAGTGATTGTCAGTTTAATTTTGCTGGGTCGCTATTTTGAAGCCAAAGCCAAAGGGCGCACATCTCAAGCCATTCAGCATTTAATTGGCATGCAAGCCAAAACTGCGCGTATTCATCGGAATGGTCAAATTATTGAAGTACCTGTGGCAGAAGTGAGTTCCAATACCATTGTAGAAATCCGTCCAGGTGAGCGCATTCCTGTAGATGGTGAAGTAGTCGAAGGTTATAGCTATATAGATGAATCGATGATTACGGGTGAACCTGTTCCTGTAGCCAAACAAGTCGGCCATCAAGTTGTGGGCGGCACCATCAACCAAAATGGCACACTGAATATTCGTGCCACCGCGATTGGTGAAGCTTCGGTGTTGGCACAAATTATTCGCATGGTCGAACAAGCACAAGGTTCTAAATTACCCATTCAAGCATTGGTGGATAAAGTGACCATGTGGTTTGTACCTGCTGTGATGTTATTGGCTGCCCTTACTTTTATGATCTGGTTTATTTTTGGGCCAGAACCTGCCCTGACCTTTGGTTTAGTCAATGCCGTAGCAGTTCTGATTATTGCCTGCCCATGTGCAATGGGTTTAGCCACCCCTACTTCAATTATGGTGGGAACAGGTCGTGGCGCAGAAATGGGGGTGCTGTTTCGTAAAGGTGAAGCTTTGCAGCTGTTGCAAGAGGTTAAAGTGGTCGCGGTGGATAAAACAGGAACGCTCACCGAAGGCAAACCGACATTGACCGATTTTCATGTGCAATCGGGTTTTGATGCAGATCGAGTTTTTACACTTTTGGCATCAGTTGAAGCAAAGTCTGAGCATCCCATTGCATTGGCGATTGTGCAAGCTGCAACAGAAAAGCAAGTCAGTTTACTGCCTGTGACCGAGTTTGACAGCATCACAGGTTCTGGTATTGAAGCACGAGTGGATGCTCAGCGTATTCAGATTGGTGCAGACCGTTATATGCAACAAATTGGGCTAGATGTTAGCGCTTTTAATGCAGAAGCTGCACGTTTAGGACAAGAAGGCAAAACACCAATTTATATGGCGATTGATCAACAACTGGCAGCCATTGTTGCCGTTGCAGACCCAATTAAAGACACGACTTTTGCTGCAATTGCAGCGTTGCATCAACTGGGTTTAAAAGTGGCGATGATTACGGGAGATAACCGACATACGGCTCAGGCAATTGCTGCCCGTTTACAGATTGATCATGTGGTAGCCGAAGTTTTACCTGAAGGTAAGGTTGATGTTGTACGTGAATTACAACAGCAATTTGGACGTGTGGCTTTTGTGGGCGATGGCATTAATGATGCCCCTGCTTTGGCACAAGCCGATGTCGGAATTGCGATTGGTACAGGCACAGATGTTGCGATTGAAGCAGCCGAAGTGGTGTTGATGTCGGGCAATTTACAAGGTGTGCCCAATGCAATTGCTTTGAGTAAAGCCACCATCCGCAATATTCGTCAAAATCTATTTTGGGCATTTATTTATAATATTGCCTTGATTCCAATTGCTGCGGGCGTGCTGTATCCGTTTGCAGGTATTTTGCTCTCGCCTATCTTTGCTGCGGGTGCGATGGCGTTATCTTCAGTGTTTGTGTTGGGTAATGCGCTCCGCTTAAAATATTTCCAAGCAGCACAGGTTTAAATATAACATACAAAGGGTTTAGAAGATTGTTCTATGCCCTTTTATGAGAGAAGTCACATGAATATTGGTCAAGCCTCTAAGCTATCGGGTATTTCCAGCAAAATGATTCGTTATTATGAGCAAATTGGTTTGCTAGATACCGCCAAACGCTCTGCTTCGGGTTATCGAATTTATTCTGAGCAAGACTTAAAAACGTTGTCTTTTATTAAACATGCGCGAGATTTGGGTTTTTCTTCTGAGCAAATGAAAGAATTACTAGGTTTATGGAAAAATGCTGACCGACAAAGTGCAGAGGTGAAGCAGCTCACGCTTAAACATATTGAAACTTTAAAACAAAAGATTGCACAATTGCAGGAAATGGCGAATTGGCTACAAAGTTCTGCAGATCATTGCTCTGGCGATGAGCAAGCCGATTGTGTTATTTTGAAGAATATTGAGTTGGGGAAGTGAGAATTCAACTCAACATTTAATTTTTAAATGGCTTTGTTGCACAAAACTATCTCTAAGGCTTATTCCACAATATAATTTTCAAATGCATAAGCCTGCACCTAAAATTTATCCTACAACCCATTGGTCTTCATATAACCGAGCTCTCATTCATCGGGGAAATATTGCCATTTGTTTCGATCCTGCTACGCAATGGTATGCTCCATCAAAAGGCAAACAAGGGAGAAATCAAACCTACTCTGACGCAGTTCTCCAATGCTGCCTCATGATTAAATCCTTATTCCGTCTGTCTTTACCTATGGTCACTGGCTTTGTGCAAATCATCTTTTTTATGAAATAAAGCATCTATTTAAACGATAATTTTTTTAGAATGATTTATGCTATATCGCACATCAATAAATGAAAATTGAATAACAAGAGAATTTGATCTATGCCTCATTCTTACCACCTCGAAAAACATTATATTGCACGATCTGGATGGTTACGTGCTGCAGTATTGGGGGCGAACGATGGGATCATTTCTGTGACCAGTTTGGTCGTTGGGATGGCAGCTAGTGGTGCATCTTCTCAAACCTTGTTGATTGCCTGTATTGCGGGTTTAATTTCGGGCGCTGCTTCTATGGCAGCGGGTGAATATATTTCGGTCAAATCTCAACAAGACATTGAAAAAAATGACCTTGCGATGGAAGCTCGTGAATTAAAACTCAACCCAGAGCATGAGCTAAAAGAGCTCACCAATATTTATATGATTCGCGGTTTAGATGCCAAATTGGCAGAACAAGTGGCCATACAACTGACTGCACACAATGCTTTAGATGCCCATGCCCGTGATGAAATTGGTATTTTAGAACACACCGCAGCGCGACCATTTACCGCAGCATTTTCTTCGGCATTGGCATTTACCATAGGTTCATTATTCCCGTTGGTGTCTATTTTACTGTTACCTGAACATCTGTTAGATAAAGGCGTGATGCTGGTCGGTGTAATCAGTCTAGGCATTATGGGTGCGCTTGCCAGCTATGTGGGTGGTGCAAGTATGTGCAAAGGCGCTTTGCGCGTCATGATTTGGGGTATTGTTGCCATGATATTCAGTGCGTGGATTGGTTCCATGTTCCATGTTGCAGTGGCTTAAAACCTAGAAAATTCAGTATAAATCTCTGCCCTGTCTTTGAATAAAGATATATTCAGAGATAGGGCAAGCTTCAGAAATAGCATGAATGGGCAGGTTGTCCATGCAAAGTTGATATTTCTAAAATTTCTATCTTCCACAAATAAACACTACAACAGATTCAGCCACAATTTTAAGTCAGTTTTAAGTTTCAAGTTTTAGGCTAAAACATCTTAAAGTCTTTTGAACCATTGACGATGTCTAAGCATCCCAAATCTTCACTTGTTCCGTCTTTCTTTGTCCGACTGCACGTTTGGCAAAAACCGATTTCTTTATTCTATTTCAATCTATTGCTTGCCCTATGGTTAGGCTTGGTATTGAACTATGGATTTTTTGAAAAAATTCAACAATTCACACCTTATCAGGGAATTAAAGCTACTAGTTTATTGATCGCAACTGTGATCGTAATTGTGTCGGCGTATCATCTGTTGCTGCAATGGCTGAACTGGCGTTGGAATGCCAAAATATTGGCGAGCATTTTGATTGTCGTCGGTGGATTCAGCGCTTATTTTGTCAATAGTTTAGGCGTAGTGATTACCGCAGACCAAATTCAAAATATGCTACAAACCGATGTACGTGAAGTACGTGATCTTTGGTCAGTGCGCTTGGTGATTTGGAGTGTGCTGTTTGTGCTACTGCCATTGGTTTTAGTGTGGTCTGTTAAAATTCAGCCGACTCATTTTGCTCGACAATTACTGCAAAAGACCTTAGGAAGTGTAGTTTCTATTGTGCTGATTTTGGGTTTATTGTTCTGTTTTTATGTCGATTATGCTGCAATCTTCCGTGAACATCGTGATTTAAAAGGCATGCTTTCGCCACAAAATGTGTTTGCCTCTAGCCTGTCGTATTATAAAAAGAAAGCACCCAAACAGAATTTGCCACTGCTGCGCTATGGTGAAGATGCGCATTTAATTCAACCTGCACAAGCAGGCACAGCACCCAAAATTATGCTGTTGGTGGTCGGTGAAACTGCACGTGCCGAAAGCTTCTCGCTGAATGGCTACGCAAAAAATACTAATCCAGAACTGTCTAAACTGCCTGTGATTAATTTCAGTCAAGTCAGCTCTTGTGGTACTGCCACGGCTGTTTCTGTGCCTTGCATGTTCTCGGGGATGCCACGCCAAAATTATGATGAACAACTGGCAAGTCACCGCGAAGGTTTACTGGATATTGCCCAGCGTGCAGGTTATCAAGTCACTTGGATTGATAACAATTCAGGCTGTAAAGGTGCCTGTGATCGGGTGCAGCAATATCAAATTCCTGCAGCACTAAAACAAAAATGGTGTGATGCTAGCGGTGAATGTTTAGATGAAATTTTAGTCGACAGTTTACAGGCTTATCTTGCTCAGCTTGACCCCAAAGACACGCGCTCACATTTAATTGTATTGCACCAAATGGGCAGTCATGGACCTGCTTATTTCAAACGCTCAACCGCAGCTTATCACCCCTTCCAACCGACGTGTAACAGCAATGCGATTCAGGGGTGCAGTGCCGATGCCTTACGCAATACCTATGACAACTCGATTGTCTATACCGACCATGTTTTAAGTCAGTTGATTCAAACTTTAGAGCAACAAAAAAACTATCAAACCGGTTTTTGGTACTTGTCTGACCATGGTGAGTCGACAGGTGAACATGGTTTATATTTGCACGGTGCACCATATTCCATGGCGCCTACTCAACAAACCCATGTACCTATGCTGATGTGGTTTTCAGAAACTTGGCAACAACAAAATTCTGCGCAAGTGAATTGCTTAAAAGCACAACGCCAAGCAACATTGAGTCAGGACAATCTTTTCCCAAGTTTATTGAGCTTGCTGGATGTAAACAGCAAAGTGATTGATCCGAAAAATGATATGCTGAATCAATGTTCTGCCCCATATACCACCCAACCGCAGCACGAGTCATCACATGCCTAAAATATTAATCATCGAAGATGATTTTATGATTGCCGAATCGACCCAAACCTTGCTCAAGTTACAGCAATTTGATGTTACTTGGGTGAACAACGGGATTGATGGCTTAAAGCAATTAGAGCAGCAAGATATCCAGTTGGTGTTGCTGGACTTAGGCTTACCCATGATGGACGGCATGCAGGTATTAAAAAATATTCGCCAGTTACATCCACAATTGCCCGTGCTGATTATTTCTGCGCGTGATCAATTGCAACAACGGGTTGATGGTTTAAATCAGGGCGCAGATGATTATTTAATTAAGCCCTATGAGTTTGATGAATTACTGGCGCGAATTTATGCCCTACTCAGACGCAGCGGCACACAAAATCCAGTGAATAATACTGCGCATATTTTAAGTTATGGCGATTTAGTCTTAGATAACGAACAACATTTGGCAAAATTCAAAGGTGAATATATTGAATTGTCGAATCGTGAATGGGCAATTTTAATGGCTTTGCTCAGCCACCCTAATAAAATTTTCTCTAAAAGTAATTTAGAAGATAAATTATACGATTTTGACAGTGAAGTCAGCAGCAACACCATTGAAGTCTATATTCACCATTTGCGCACCAAACTTGGCAAAGACTTTATTCGTACCATTCGTGGTTTGGGCTACCGTTTAGGGCAAATTTAATGCAATCCTACTCTTTGCAAAAACGTCTGATTGTTTATGTTTCTATTTTTAGTGTCATGTTGGGCTGCGTTTTGGTATTTGCAGCGTATCGAATTGCCCTAGAAGAAATCAATGAAATATTAGATGCACAAATGCAAAGTTTGGCAGAACGCATTGCAGAGAACCACCCTGAACCTACTCGAAGCCAAATCAATTTAAATCAGAAATATAGCGAAGAAGACTTATTTGTCGATATTTGGTCGTATGCTGATGCAACACCACAATTACACCCTCAAGGTGTGTTGCTACTACAACCTGTAGAAAAACCGGGTTTTTATAGTCATCAAACTGAATCTGGATTGTGGCATACCTATATTTTGCCGCAGGAAAATCTGCAAATTCAAATTAGCCAGCAAAACTCTGTACGCCAATATTTAGCGTTAGAGTTAGCGGCAAATATGTTTATTCCCTATGCACTATTTTTGCCCTTTGCTCTTTTGGCTTTGGGTTGGCTCATTCGTCATAATTTCCAACCGCTCAATGACTTTAAAAGTGAATTGGCACGTCGTAAAGCACAGGATCTCAACCCAATTCGCATGCTGGATTATCCTGTTGAGCTTGCACCCACTATTCAGGAAATGAATCAATTATTTACGCGAATTTCTGCCGCACAGCAGGATCAGCGCCAGTTCGTTGCCGATGCTGCACATGAATTACGTACCCCACTCACCGCACTTAATTTACAGGTACAAATTTTATTGCAGGAATTTCCACATAGTGATGCCCTAAATAATTTAAGCCAAGGGGTTTTACGATTGCAACATTTGGTCAATCAGTTATTAAGCTTAGCCAAACAAGATGCCTTAGATAGTCTAATTGAAAGCGATCAAACCCTATCTTTAAATCAAATGACCATTGCCTGTGTGGAACAGCTCATTCAATTAGCATTGCAAAAAGATATTGATTTAGGTGTCGAACAACGCCAAGAGTTGAATATCCACGGACAAAGTTCTACTTTACATTCCATTATTTATAATTTAATTGATAATGCGATTAAATATACCCCTCAACAAGGCGTGATTAATGTGACTATTTTTCAGCAAGCGCCGCATGCAATTTTGCAAATTGAAGACAGTGGTACAGGCATTGACCCCGCTCTATTCAACCAAATTCGACAGCGTTTTTACCGTATTCATAACCATGCAGAAATTGGCAGCGGCTTAGGTTTATCTATTGTAGATAAAGCCACGCAACGCTTAGGTGCAAGTCTAGATTTTTCTAAAAGTACCAGTTTAGGTGGTTTATGTGTGCAGGTTAAATTTCCGATGCGTTAAAATCAGGTTTTGAGTGTGGCAATTTATGCGCCAAGAACGCATAAGCAACCACGTTCAAACACCAAGTCACCCAGCCTGTCCAAAGGTTATGACTAAAAAAATGTGCACCGCGCATCATTTGCGCCCAGCCCATCCCCATACCCAAAATACATGCCGCAATCAAGAAAAAATAAGCACGTTTAGGTTGAGTAACTCGATAAATAAAATATCCTACCAATAAAGCAAAGCCACTAGAAGCATGCCCACCAGGAAAACAATGCCCTGCCGTTGCACTTAAATCCCACCAAACTCCACGCGCTGTGGCTATACCCATATCCCACGGGCAAGCATGTGCCGACTGTGATTTAAGTACGGCAATCACACTAGTCGTTATCACCACCATCCAAAAGAAATAGCCTAACTCCCAACGACGGGTGCGTAATTTATGCAATCTAAAAGACAACAACCAAGCCAGCAAATAACTCAGATATACCGCAATGAGGATATATTTGACATAACGGTGATTTAATTCAGCTAAAGCCCAGTCTTGTCGAAGTGGAAATTCTGCATGCGCATCTACGAAGGGTTGAATGAGCTGTAAATCTAGCCTGCCTGCAACACTAAAAAAATTAAGCAAGATCAGCAAACTCAGAATAAGTAAAATTGTTTGAAAAAGTAAAAATTTTGAATGTTGATGCCGCATGAGGAATACTCAACTCAGGTTATTTTAACGTCTGTTTTATACTTGCTTTAGAAAGATCAAGCAGGAATCAGGCATGCCCCCCAAGTTAACGCGATAATTGCCAAGGCAACAAATTGTGCTGCACTTCCCATATCTTTGGCATTTTTGGACAAGGGGTGTTGCGCCATCGAAACACGATCGACCACAGCTTCAATAGCAGAATTAATCAGTTCGACAATGATGGCAAGTAAACACACCACAATCATGAGCACTTGTTCGACACGGCTGACAGGCATGAAAAAACTGAGTGGAATCAGCAGTGCATTAATCAGGATGATTTGCCGAAATGCCGCTTCATTTTGAAAGGCAGCTTTAAAGCCTGCCAAAGAATAGCTTGTAGCATTCAGAATTCGCTGTACACCAGAAGTGCCTTTATAAGGAGAGCGTGGAAGCATAGTAGGTCTGATTTGAAATAAATCGGATGTTAAGTCACTTAGCTTAAAATTGGCTTAACTATAACCTTTTGAGACTATTAAATTAAATCTGTGTAACATGTAACATTATGAGTGCGCCTTTGAATAATAAGAAACCACCAGTAAAGAGACTGTAAATTAAATTGAACTTTGTTGCAGGAAAATTCTTCAAGATACTGATTTTTGGGATTTTTTTTAAATTTCAATCCAAAAATAAATAAACAAAATCATACCCTTAGATATTTATGCAACAAAGCCTAGGCAAAGCGCAAATTTAAGTTTGCTGCTCTGCCGTAGAACGCGTGCAATTACGCCCACTATGTTTTGCTTCATAAAGTTTATTATCTGCTATTTTTAGCACTTCGTTCACATCTGCTGCATCTTTAGGCCAAAATGCAATACCAATAGAGATGGTGATTTGCCTCATCTGATTAATAGTAGTTTCCTGCATGGTTTTTCTAAGTCGCTCTGCAGCTTTATACGCCACATCTGCATCTGCAGTCGTCATTAAAACCAGAAATTCTTCACCGCCACTACGACAGCAAATATCATGTTCCCTAAAATTAGTTTGCATTATTTGCGCGAGCGTTTTTAGTACCACGTCACCTTGATCATGCCCATACTGATCATTAATTTTCTTAAAAAAATCAATATCAATGGCTAATACTGCAAATTCCGTACGAGTCTCTAGCAGTTCATTTAAAAATAATTGCATACCACGACGGTTATATAAACCTGTCCTCTGTACACGACAAAAATAGATAACTCATTGAAATAATGTCACAATAATTGTTT
>ERZ650302.1080-NODE-1080-length-15442-cov-5.979853_pt1 | contig 15442 bp, 19 predicted proteins | sample MGYA00376238_ERZ650302 | MGnify/ENA primary metagenome ERZ650302 (study PRJEB26733, sample SAMN07839298) | wastewater metagenome | biome: urban; feature: wastewater treatment plant; material: waste water | place: USA: North Carolina | collected 2016-04-28 ... | reverse complement strand
GGCGGGATGTTGCGCAGCATTTGCAGGGTGGTGTCGAACAGCGCCTCGCCCAGCCAACAAAAGGACACCCACTTTGTTTGACAGGCCGGCGGTCCCCTACTAGAGTTAAGCCATGACCCGCCCCCGCTCAACCCTCGTTTCGCTCTCCGACACGCCGTGGTATCACGTGGTGAACCGTTGCGTGCGGCGCGCCTTCCTGTGCGGCAAGGATGACCATTCCGGTGTCAGCTACGACCACCGCCGCGGCTGGATTGTTGATCGGGTCAAGCAACTCGCCGGTGTTTTTGCCATCGATGTGGCCGCTTATGCGGTGATGAGCAATCACTATCACCTGGTGCTTCGCATTGATGACGATCGGGCAAAGGGCTGGAGCAAGGAAGAGGTGCTGCGCCGCTGGACGCAGTTGTTCGACGGGCCGAAGCTGGTGCAAACCCGGCTTTCGGATCAGGCCGAAACGCTGGATGACGCTTCTCTGGCACGGGTCGATGAATGGGCCGAGACCTATCGCGCCCGGCTGATGGATATTTCCTGGTTCATGCGCGTGCTGAACGAAACCATCGCCCGCCAGGCCAATGCCGAGGATAAGGTGACGGGGCGTTTCTGGGAAGGCCGGTTCAAGAGCCAGGCGCTGCTGGACGAGCAGGCAATCCTGACGGCGATGGCCTATGTCGATCTCAACCCGATCCGGGCGAAGATGGCGGAGACGCTGGAAGCATCCAACCATACCTCGGTGGCTGAGCGCATGGCGGATTTGAAGCCGGCAGGCAAGGCATCTGCCCGCCAGGCCCGCCGGGGCCGCCCGGATGAAAATGCGGCCAAAATGCTGGTCGACCGTGAAAAACCCGCAGCAGCGCCCAGCGTGACGTCCCTCCTGACCCTGCGCCGGGAAACGCATCTGGCGCAATTGCCATTGCAGCCGCTGATGCCGTTCGACGCGACAAACCGCCTGCGGGCAGCGATACCCTTTGCATTTGACGATTATCTGGAGTTGGTCGAAACCACCGGCCGCAGCCTGCATCCGGGCAAACGCGGCCTGATCCATGAGCGGGTGCCGGCCTTGCGGCGCGAACAAAAGGACACCCACTTTGTTTTGACATTCGCATCCCCGTTGTCTAGTCTTATGTCATGACGCGAGCCCGTTCCTCTCTCGTTTCCCTTTCCGACACGCTGTGGTATCACGTCGTCTGCCGCTGTGTGCGCCGCGCTTTTCTGTGCGGTGAAGACCGTCTCACCGGCCAGAACTTCGAGCACCGGCGCGGCTGGATCGTGGATCGGGTGAAACAGCTGGCCGGGGTGTTTGCCATCGACGGAACAATAGGGGACAGACCACGGTTTTTCTACTGTGTTTAACGTAACGCCCGAAATACGCGCAGTGGCCATTTTCTGAGTGGTTAGCTGCTGGTGTGGCGATGGCGGGGAGGAATGTGGTGCTCGTGGGGTGAGCACGGCATTTGCACGTTATTCGCCTTAAAGCTAATATGGCAGTATGCACGAGATCATTCACTACCTCGACGAAGCCGAACATGACCTCTACCAATCGTGGCTTGAATCGCTACGTGACCGGGTGGCCAAGGTGGCGATCATCAAGCGCGTTGCCCGTATGGAAGTTGGGCTGTTTGGTGATTGCAAATCCCTGCGCGAGGGTGTTTGGGAACTCAGGGTTGATGTTGGTGCTGGGTATCGCGTTTATTATGCCCACATTGGTAATCGGGTGATCCTGCTGACCAGCGGCGGCGATAAGAAGTCGCAGCGCCGTGACATCGAGCGTGCCGTGAACTTGTTGAAAGACTGGGAGAAGCGAAATGGCCAGGACACATCGAACCCATGAAGATGCAACAGTCGAGATGTTCCGTCAGGATCCAGAGTTGGCTGCTGACTATCTCAACTCTGTGCTGGAAGATGGCGACGAAACGGATTTGATGCTGGCACTGCGCACCCTAAGCAAGGCTTTCGGGGGTGTTCAGGAGGTTGCACGTCAGGCAGATGTCAATGCTCATACCTTATATCGCACGCTGTCGGAAAAGGGCAATCCTGAACTGAAGACCCTATCGGCAATTCTGAAAGCGATGGGTATGCGCCTGGCAATTCAGCCGTTGAGCCATCAAGGGCAACATCACGTTCATGCTTGATATTGCACGCCGCCATCGCAGCCGAATCCATCGGCTGGTTGCCGCTGGGCGAGGGGGCTTATCTGCACGCCGGCAAGCCGGACGACGAGGAAGTGATCATCTCGGCGGTTGGTGTGCCTGAGATTGGGATGGCGGGGATCAATGTGCTGCTGGTGGGGTAATGACGTCAAATAAATTAGATCCATCACTGGTCGCCATCTTGGTTAACCGCGAGCACAGCCGCCTGTCCAACCAGATCAAGGCCCTGGAGAAAGTGCTGCGCGCGCCCTATTCCGACAAGGAGCACCAGCGCTTGCTCACGCTGGCGGCCCAATTAAAGGGGTCAGGGTCATTAAATTCTGCTAAAATGGCTGCTTCAAATTCATGGAGCGCTACTCATGCCCACGATCAGCATGTTCTAGGGAATTCTGGTGGCGATGTACGTTTTGGATACGGACAAGCATTATCATCCACATATCCATATCCGTTATAACGAGTTCAAGGCGGTATTGAAGATACCCGCAGGCGAGGTGCTGGAAGGCGATTTCCCCAGCCGACAAATGAAACTGGTGCAAGCCTGGATTGAGCTGCATCAAGATGACTTGATGGCCGATTGGCATCTGGCAAGTACGGGCCAAACGCCATTCAAGATTGAGCCCTTGCGTTGAGGTGATGGACATGACTCCAGACGTTATCAAGGTTTTGGCGACGCCAGACTATTCCATCGAGGCCGAGTTCGAGACGGGCGAAGTGCGCCGTTTTGATATGCGCCCCTATCTGGACTTTCCTGCTTTTGCACCACTCAGGGAGCCTGGCTTGTTCATGCGTGCGCATGTCGCGCATGGGACGGTGGTGTGGACTGAGGAAATCGATTTATCTCCAGACACGCTTTATCTGCGCGGGCAGGCGGGTTGAGTCATGCCCCGCCGCCCGCGCATTCATCTTCCCGGTTTGCCCATTCATCTGGTGCAGCGCGGTCATAACCGCGAGGCCTGTTTCTTCTCGGACGAGGATTTCCTGGCCTATCGCGAGTGGCTGGGCGAGGCGCTGAAGAAATCCGGCTGCGCCTTGCACGCCTATGTGTTGATGACCAACCACGTGCATTTGCTGCTGACGCCGCCGAGCAGTCAGGCGGTGTCACAACTGGTGATGTCGTTAGGGCGGCGCTATGTGCAATACATCAACAGGACATACAAACGCACCGGCACTCTGTGGGACAGCCGCTATAAATCCTCGCTGGTGCATGCGGATGACTACTTGCTATTGTGCCAGCGCTATATCGAGTTAAACCCGGTGCGTGCCGGCATGGTGGATGATCCGGCGCAGTATCGCTGGAGCAGTTACCGGGCAAATGGGCTGGGACAGTCAGAAGATCTGCTGACACCGCATGCGGTGTATCTGGGCATTGATCGGAATAATGAGAAACGGCAGGCCGCTTACCGCGCGCTGTTTCGTTCTGAACTGGAACACGAGGCACTGGCGGATATTCGCCTGGCGCTGAATCAGGAACAGCCGCTGGGCAGTGGGCGCTTTCTGGATCAGGTGGAGCGCATGGTCGGACGCCGTTGCGAAGTGCGTCCGCGCGGCAGGCCGCGTAAATTGGAAACGCTGATCAACACAACAGCAGTGAAACAATAGGAGGCAGACCAGAATTAGCAATTAAAGGGGTCAGGGTCATTTGCGTCGGGCGCCAATCGGGTTGTAGAGACGTTTGTTGATACTTTGAAAAGAATCGCCTACACTATATCCGTATCTACATTTGTTTCTACGGAGGTTCTCATGGCGCTTCAACTCGTAAAAAAATGGGGCAATAGCCCAGCGGTTCGGTTACCGGCTGCTGTCATGGAGGCAGCTCAGCTGTCGCTGGAGCAGGCGGTCGAAGTTCGCGCCGAGAACGGTCGCATCGTTATCGAGCCAGCCGCCCCGACCTACAACCTGGACGAGTTGCTGGCCGGAATCACCGCCAATAATCTGCACGACGAACAGGACTTCGGGCTTTCCCAAGGTAAGGAATTGCTCTGATGGCGATATACGTTCCAGACGAGGGCGATATCGCCTGGTTGAACTTCACGCCACAAAGCGGCCATGAGCAGGCCGGTCGGCGACCCGCAGTCGTCTTGAGCCCCAAGGCCTACAATCAGCGCTCAGGCTTGCTCGTCTGCGTCCCGATTACCAACCAGATCAAGGGCTACCCTTTCGAGGTCGTGCTCAGTGGCAGTGGCGCTACCGGTGCAGCCTTGGCTGACCAGGTCAAGAGTCTCGACTGGAAATCCCGCCAGGCTGAGCGCAAGGGAGTGACTACACCCGTAGAACTGGCCGAGATCAAGGCTAAGATCAAGACGCTGCTGAAACTCTGAATCAAAAATCAAAGGGGTGAGGCGTACTAAGGACGCGCTGATTTATGCAGAAAAATCGTGCTTGCCAAAATCAAAACCCAGCAAAATCAACAGCCTGGATTCCCTCCTTCGCGGGAGTGACGATTTTTTCAGCGTATCTGAGGGGGCAGGCCATGTTTAACTGGTTAACTTCATAAGCCCCCAGCTCGCCGGGGGTGGCCACAAACCTCGAACCCCATCCCGTCACAAGCGGGGTGGGTTTTTCATGGGCGGGTTCAGCAGGTCAGTGCAACGACAGGAGCTAACGGGGTCAGGATCATTGAACGGCGTCTGCCCTCTGTGTTTTCCTTGGCCCGGCACTGCGCTATGATGAGATCGCATACTATGAAATCAAGGAGATAGCCATGGCCGATGCGGCAAGCCACATCAGTTGGGACGAACTCAAAGCGATGATCTTTGGGTTGGCGGAGCAGTCTAAAGACACGGATCGCAAGATGCAGGAGACCGACCGCCTGATTCGCGATTTGCGTGAGTCTGGGCAGGAGACTGACCGCAGAATGCAGGAAACCGACCGTAAGATGCAGGAAACCGACCGCGAGCTGCGGGAGACTGGTCGATATATTAAAGAGTTGAGCAAAAAAATCGAGGGCATCGGCGACAAGTTCGGCTATTTCACCGAGGGCATGGCTTTGCCGTCGATGGAGCGGATGTTGAACGAGCGCTTTGCCATGGAGAATATTTCGCCACGCCACCGGGTGCGCCGCGCCGGGCGCGAGCAGGAATACGATGTGCTGGCCTGGGCAAATGGTTCGGTGAGTCTGGCCATTGTGGTGGAAGTCAAAAGCCGGGTGAGGCGCGAAGCCATCGCCCAGTTGGAAAGCCAGCTGAACACGCTGCCAGAGATGTTGCCGGAAATCGCCAGTAAATCGCGCATTGGCATACTGGCCGGGGTGGATTGGGATGCCGGCGTGCGCGAAGAGGCGCAAGCGGCGGGGTTGTACACGGCTAGCATCCACGATGAGATATTTGCACTGACCACGCCGGAGGGGTTTGCGCCCAGGCGTTGGTGACTGGGCGGAATTGTGGCCACAAACCTTGAACCCTATCCCGTCACAAGCGGGGTGGGGTTTTCTACGTCTACGGCGCCGCCTCGCCAGCGCCGACTTATTTTTCAGCGCAGCCTTACACCACGGCACAGCCCTGCGCTTGTGCAGGCTTGAGCGGCTGAGGTCTATCGGGGTGTTCAAAAGACTTGACCTCGATAGATGTGCGCCACATCACGAAAGCAGGAACTTTACAAGACAGAGGCCAACACTCAGATTAAAATCAGTAAAAGCTGCCCGTTGAACCATTAAGCGTCGCTGATCAAACTCAGCGAAGTCGCCTTGGCAAGTCGCCCGTCACCATGTCTGAACCGACTGGCTGGCGCTTGGGGCGCTTTCGGCATGAGCTTCACCTGAGGCGTCGTTCCCAGGCGGGAACCCCGGCCGCGCCAGAGGCTGAAATCGCGCAAGCACTTGATTTTAAAGGTTGGATAGAATAGCCCTCCTGGTTTGATTTTATCAAAATACTTGGCAGGCAAAGGTGTCAGAGATGAGCAGATTGCATAAGATATTGGCCAGTAGTCTTTTGGTTGGTCTGGCAAGCGTTGTGTGGGCAGGAGAGGCTGGCGAGGTGGTGTATGTCGCAGGCAGTGTTGCTGGCGGCGTTGACGCTCGCACTCCATTGGCCATTGGCGCTAAGGTAGCCGAAGGTGATGTGCTCAAGACCGGCGCAGATGGGTATGTGTATGTGCGCACATCAGATAATGGTGTGCTTATTTTGCGCCCTGGCAGTGAAATTAAAATCCAAGTATATCAATACAATGCCAATCACCCGGCAGACACCCAGATTAAGTTTCAGTTGGTTAAGGGGGTGGTGCGCAGTATCTCTGGGCAGGGCGCACAAGCAGCGCGCGATAAGTATCGATTTAATACTCCCGTGGCGGCAATTGGCATTCGTGGCACAGATTTTAGTGTGTATGCAGACACAAAGGTCACTCGTGCCTCTGTGCGCCATGGCGGCATTGTAATGAGCCCATTTGATGCAAATTGTAGTGCCGCTGGCGCGGGGCCATGTGAGGGCGAGTCAGCCATGGAGTTGTTTGCCGGAAAACAAAACTTGCTGTTGCAAGTGCAACCTGGCGCTCGCAAACCAGAATTGTTGGATAGCCGCGATTTGGCTCCAGATCGAAGCAGCCCAGCCCCAGCAAACGAAGAACGACAGTTGAAAGAGCAGGGATTGGCACAAAAAACCTCTGAGCGCGTAGAACAAGCAAGCGGGGTTAAATTGGGAGGAAGCAGTTACGCTAAAGATATCGAGTGGGGCCGTTGGCGGGATGCCGCTAATTTACCTGCGGCTACGACCATCAAGGCATTGTTGAGTAATGAGCATGAGTTAGTGGGGCTTAATACCTCTGCCATGGCAATGGTGCGAAAGAATTCAGACGCCATGACGATGCCAAATAGCGGCGTGGCTTCGTTTTCTTTACAAAGTCATGAAAGCTATATTCATGATCTGAGCACGAATATCTTGAATCCAGCAAAGATGGAGGAAGCGACTTTTTCTGTGAATTTTTCCAGCAGAACCTTTCAGACAAAATTTAACGTGGTGAGTGACTCGCTGAGCACAGTGGTGGACTCTCGGGGTGAGATCTTGCCCGATGGAAAATTGATTACAAGCCAGATCTTGCCATCTGCGAAAATTGAAGGCGCTTTAGCAGGGAAAAACGCAAATCAAGCTGGGTTTATTTATGAGAAAACGATTGATGCCAGAACCGTTGCTCAAGGCGCTACTTACTGGACTCGATAACGAGTGCGATTTTTATTGACTCATACACATAGTGTGTGGCGTTTTTTTGTTTTAGCCAGCCTATGGGTTGTTCCTATTGTGCTTGTGTATGATATTTATCGGCCTGGGTTTTATTTTCCACTGGAGGAGCAACTAAACGACTGGCGCAGCCGCCAGCAAGTCAGTCAAGAAGCAGAAAAAAGAGTGACGATTGTCGATATCGATGAAACCAGCCTGGAGGCGATTGGCCCTTGGCCTTGGTCACGCGCCCGTTTGGCCGAACTGGTGGAAACGCTACTCTTAGATTATCAAGCTCGGGCGGTTGCTTTGGATATGGTGCTGCCTGAACCTGCCGATTCAGAGGGAGATCAGCGCCTCGCTGCGTTAGCACAATATGCGCCATTGGTGCTGGCCACGGCTTTTGACTTTGCCCCAAGAACATCGCCAATTCAATCGGGTTCACCTGGCATGGGGTGGTCATTTATCAATCCACCACAAGCAGAGCCTGCCACAGGTTATGTCGGCCCACATGCAAAATTAGCACAAAGCGCGCGGTGCATCGGAAATATTGGCATCTATCCTGATGCCGATGGACGGTTGCGGCATCTGGCGCCATGGGTTATTTGGCAGCAAGGTTATTATCCCACGCTCTCGTTAGCATTGCTGGCTTGTGCACAGCAATATAGCTACCAAAAAGAACCCGCCGCTTCAGGGGGGGATGTTTTATTCTCTCAATGGCAATTTACCGTCAAAGAAAAAGCACATTGGAAAATTCCATACACCAGAAGCCCGACTGCATATAACGTGATTCCTGCCAAGGAAATTCTCTCAGGAAAAACGCCCGCCACTTTATTGAAGCACAATTATGTATTGGTCGGTTCGTCTTCACTCGGGTTATCCGATAGGCTTTCTACGCCAATTGCCCCCTTGCTTACTGGCGTGATGGTGCATGCGGAAGCAGCCAGTGCGCTATTAGATCAGCAAGATGGGCGGGAGGCATCAGCCCTGCCGCAAGTAAGTTCAGGCATGACAGTTGTTTTTAGCTTGTTGAGCGCCACCGGGATTGCTTGGCTCACAATGCGCATGCATGTGCGCTGGGCGCTCGCGGCATTGATGAGTGGCAGCCTTTTCTGGCTGCTTTTGTGGTTCTACTGGCCGGAGCCAAGCTACCCACCTTCCCCTCTTGTCCCGATTATCAGTTATACTGTTCTGCTTTTTTTCTTGATACCTTTTGAATGGCTGCTTGCTCATCGGGAGGCTCAGAAAATCTACCTCAAGTTCCGTGACTATGTGCCTGAAGAGGTGCTTGACGCTTTGCTACGTCAAGATAGTCAAGATGTGCTGGCGGTGCGAAGGCGTGAAATCACAGTTCTTTTTGCGGATATTCAAGGGTTTACCACCTTGGCAACTATCATGCCCGCTGAAAACGTGGCAGAACTGACACGAAACCTCTTGGAAAAATTGACACGTTGCGTCTTGGATACGCAAGGCACGTTAGATAAATATATGGGCGATGCACTCATGGCTTTTTGGGGAGCCCCGTTGGCTCGGGAGGATCATGCAGATTGCGCTGTCGAGGCCGCTATTGCGATGCAAACCGAAGTACAATTGTTTAACTTGCAGCGCCAGTCACTTGACTTGCCGCCTTTGCGTGTTCGGATTGGCATCGAGAGCGGCCAAGCCGTCGTCGGTGATCTTGGCACTCGTTTCCGTAGCGCCTATACCGCGATAGGTGATGTTGTCAATGTGGCAGAGCGGCTGCAAGAGGCTGTGCGTAATCAGCCCTGCCATATCGCAATGGGAGTGGGGGCTGCAAGTAGGCTAACCCGCCATACGGCACATGCACTGGGTTCGATCCCCCTGCGAGGCCGCCCTGGGCGTGAGCCTATTTATACAGTTGCACAGCATATCGCATGATTGGCTATTATTTTTTCCGCTGGCTAGTCGGAGCAACAATCTGGCTATGCAGTTTTACCGCATTGGCGCACAGCACTTCTAGGGAGTTATACGAGGATGCTGTTCGCGCCATTGAAACCAATCAACTTGACGAAGCGGTAGCCCAGCTTGAAGCGGTTTTAGTGCAACAACCTGAACATGCCGGAGCATGGCTCGATCTTGCTTTAGTGCTGTGCCAGCAAGGCGACGCGATGCGAGCGGAGCGGCTATTTCAGCATATCGAGATGAACTTTTCGCCGCCACCCGTATTAAGAGAGCTTATCTCAAAATATCGAGAGAGTGGTTGCCAGCGCCCTAGAGCTGCAATGAAATGGCGCTTGGCCGCCCAGACGGGGTATGACAATAACGTTAACATGGGTGCCCGGCAATCTAGTATTCAAGTTGGAAGCGGCGAGAATGCTATTAATTTAGAGCTACATCGTGACTACCTGCCCCACGCCGATCATTTTTCGGGGGTAGAGTTTGATCTGAATTACCCCATAGAATCCAGTGGAGACAGTTTTTCTTTTTATGCGCAAAACCGAAGCTATCATCGGTTGCACGAGTATAGCTCCAATATTGCGGCCATCGGTTATGTTCGCACAGCAAATATCGCCAGATGGGAGATTCAAGGGGGGGGGGTCATTGGCTATCTTAGCTTGGGCGGAAAAACATATCAAACCAGCGCGGGTGTACAATGGCTTATCCAGGCCCCCTCATTGCTTCCTGATAAGAACTTTACTTTGTCATGGGCCGGTGATGCAACCCGATTTGCCTTTCCATCCCAGTCTTCTTATAACATGATGCGTGGGGACAGTCATGTTATTGCAAGCTGGCAACCGGCGGCTCAGATGCTATGGAAAGGAAAACTTGGCGTCATTCTTGATCAGACGCTGGGTAATCGCCCAGGAGGTAATCGAACGGGGTGGAGTTGGCAAACTGAAATTTACTACAAGCCTCACCCCGCGTGGCAAGTCGAAGCCAACTTTCGCCGACAGCGTTTGCATGATAGCCAGCCATATTTACCTGGGTTATTTGATCAGGTGCGAAATCAACGGCAGCAACAAATTATGTTGGCAGTGAGCTGGAGCTTAAATAAAGCACATCGCCTGCGTGCAGAATGGCGTGCGTTAAATAATAACGACAATATTGCACTCTATCGCTATCGCGGGCAAAGTTATTCCCTAAATTGGATCTGGGAGGGGCAGCACTGATACCTGTACGCCATGGTATCTGCTCTTTACATCATGGCACATACACGATTGACGCTTGATACGCTACGTCGGCTTTCTTTGCTCGCCAGCTTACCAGATGAGACGCTGGGTGAGTTATGCACTCATATGCAACTTACTCGCTACTCTAAAAGAGATATCGTGATACAAAAAGGGTCGCATGGGTATGATTTGTTGTTTCTCTTAAACGGCCGATTGCAAGTGGTTGATGTGACTGACGATGGCCGAGAAGTGGGGTTGAGCTTTATTTTACCTGGCAGTTTTTTTGGGGAGCTTTCTATTATTGACAATCTCCCGCGCTCAGCCTCCGTGCTGGCGCTGACCACCGCAGATGTAATATCTCTCCCTAAAGAAATCGCATTACGCTTGTTTTATCATACGCCGGTCATCGCAGAAATGATCGTAAAGCATTTGGCAAAAGTGATTCGGCAGGCTTCGGCTTATCGAGCACTCTTGAGCATTGGGAATGCATTTCAACGGGTTTGTGCCCTGCTATGCTTGGTTAAACAAGTCATGCCTAGTGGGCTGCATGTTGTTGAACAATTGCCAACCCAACAAGAAATTGCCATCATGATCAATACAAGTAGAGAAACCGTTTCTCGGGCATTGAATGAACTCAGCGATCAAGGCGTAATTGAAAAGGATCAGCGTCGATTGCTTATCCGTCAACCTGAGGAGCTTGATCGCATGGCGAGTATGGATGTGGCGGCGCCATAAGGCATTATTGTGTTTAGCCCTGTCAACGAATTTATGTATATGTGTTCTCTCATAAATCCCAGGTAAAATGCAGATAGCCTGACATCTATCATTGTGTGCTTATACTGCGCATCTTTACACGGGCTTCACCACTCAATTTTCTTAAGGGCGTGCGGATTTATTCAGAAAGAGCATGTTTTTCACAATCAAAATCCAGCAAAGTCAAGGCCCTGGCTTCCCGCCTTCGCGGGGATGACGATTTTTCAGCGTATTCTTAGGGCTGCTAGCAAGGCCCAATGTGGCGGTTGGCTCGGCGCACAACAGGCGGGGCAATAACGCCAAGAGGGTGATGTTGGCCACTCTTATTAACTTTAGCTTTCGGTTGCCATCTAATGCAAGTCATTCTCAGCGTTCAATCTATCCATCCTCCACTGACGGGCATAGGGCGGTATGCCTATGAACTTGCTTCGCGCTTATCTACTGCGTCTGAGATTAGTGATCTGAGATTTGTGAACGGCGCCCGCCAAGTTCCACATCCCGACGATCAACTCAATCGCCCGTCCATGTTGAGACAGCTTGGCCGGTGGGTGCCCTTCAAGCTACATGCGAGACGCGCCTACCATGCAGCCTGTAATTATTACGCCGAATATCAATTTCGAAAACTGGCCCCGCATTATGTTTATCATGAGCCAAATTATATTTTGGGTGAGTATTCTGGGCCAAGCATTGCTACAATTCACGATCTGTCCCATATCCATTACCCAGAGTTTCACCCATCAGATCGAATTGACTTTTTGAATCGAGAGCTGCCAAAAACGCTTGACAAGGCACAGCATCTGATTACTGTTTCTGAGTTTGTTCGACAGGAAATGATCTCTCTACTTGGCATTCCCCCCCACCGGGTCACGGCGATCCATAACGGGGTTGATTCCCGCTTTTGTCCTATGACTGAAGAGCAGACATTGCCTGTTAGGCAAAAATATGGCCTTGCGGATGCCCGCTATTTACTGGTTGTGGCAACGCTGGAGCCCAGAAAAAATCTATCTAGGCTACTAGATGCCTATATGATGTTAAGCTCACGTATCCGTCAACGCCATCCATTAGTATTAGTTGGCGCAAAGGGGTGGCAGGATAGCGAATTGAACCAACGTCTACATGCGTTGCTTGCCAATGGCATGGTTCGTAAATTAGGCTATGTTGATGACATTGACTTGCCTGCCCTTTATGCTGGTGCGCATGCATTTGCATTTCCATCTCTTTATGAAGGCTTTGGTTTGCCTGTTCTAGAGGCGATTGCATCCGGCATTCCAACTCTCACTAGCCATTGCTCCTCTTTGCCTGAGGTGGTGGGCAATTCTGGCGTAACAATTAACCCGCTAGATGTCGATGCTCTCCGGGAGGGCTTGGTGGAGTTGCTGGAAAATACGTCGTGGCGAGAGTTTGCATCTCAGGCAGGGCCACTGCATGCAAAGCAATTTAGCTGGGAGCAATGTGTTCAACGCACAGTGGATGTGTATGGCCATGTAGCAAGGCTTTGATTTATCACCCAGTGGCGCTCATGCATAAAACTGGGCTTCCTTGTGAGTTTTACAAGAACACGGACACTTAACCCTACTCGCCATATCACCATGAATATTATTGTCACGGCAAATCTCACCCCTTTTATTCAGGGTGGCGCAGATTATCATATCAAAGGGCTCATTGATGCGCTGCGCGACCATGGACATCGCGTGGAGTCAGTGCGCCTTCCATTTAATGCGCAGTCTTATTCTGCCATTGAAGATTTGATGGAATACTGTCGCAGGTTAAATTTTTCCCAGAGCAACAATATCAGTATTGACAAAGTAATTAGCTTACAGTTTCCTGGTTATGGAATTCAGCACCACGATCATGTAGTGTGGATTATGCATCAACATAGGGCCGTTTATGAACTTTATCCTTCCGAGCCCCCTCCCTCTCTCGTATTAACGCATCTGAGGGATGCCATTCTACAGTATGACCAGGCCGCTTTGAGCAGGGCAAATAAACTCTTCGCCAACTCTAAACGGGTGGCAGAGCGGCTCAAGCAGCACAATCAACTTAAGGCCGAGCCATTATATCATCCCCCAGGGATGGCAGAAAAATTCTACTGCGCGCCACCCATGCCATATATTTTCTGTCCCAGCAGGCTAGAGAAGCTCAAGCGACAGAATCTCTTGATTGAAGCAGCTAAATATATGAGAACGCCGTTGGTCGTATTGATTGCAGGAGAAGGGCCGCAGCGAGATGAGTATGCTAGAACCATTGAAAAATACCAGCTCAAGCATAAGGTTCGGTTGCTTGGCAGAGTTTCTGAAGCAGAAAAGTTGTCACTTTACGCAAACTCAACAGCGGTGTTTTTTGCTCCATATGATGAAGATTATGGCTATATCACATTGGAAGCTATGTTGGCTGAAAAGCCTGTGCTCACTACAGTCGATGCGGGGGGGCCTCTTGAGTTCGTCGAGCACGGTAAAACTGGCTGGGTGTGTCAGCCAGAACCGAAGGAAATTGCAGGGTTTCTAGACTCTGCATATGCACACCAAGCAAGATCCTTGGAAATGGGTAAGGCTGGGCGAGCGCGGCTAGAAGAACAGAATATCCGATGGGAAACTGTTGTGCAGAAACTCCTAGGGACGCACTGATGTATTGACCCAGCAGTTCCTGCACAGCTCAGGCCGCTAATGCATAAGCCTCAGCGGGAGTCTTCATATTCAGCGCCTGATGAGGGCGCCGGTGGTTGTACCAGCCGATCCAATCTGCAATCACCCGGCTGGCATGTTGCAAGGTTTCGAATCGGTGACGATGCACGCATTGCTCCTTGAGCGTGCGGATCACGCGCTCGACCATCCCGTTCTGCTCCGGGCTGTAGGGCGTGATGAACTCTTGTTGCAGGCCGTAGCTTTTGACCAGGGCCGTGTAGCTGCGACTGGTAAATACCAGGCCGTTATCGGACCTTAATAGAAACGGATGCTTGACCTTGCCCAGGTGCCCATAACGCGCGATCAGGGCTTGCTCCAGCGCGGATTCAGCCGTCTTGGAGCGGCCGCTGCGGCTCAGGTGCCAACCCAGCAACTCACGGCTGTAGCAGTCAATCACCAGAGCCAGTGAGGCCCACCCATCGCGCCCCGTCCACACCCGGCACAGATCTGTCGCCCAGCGTTGATCTGGGGCCTTGGCCACCGACGGCAGAGCCTGAATGCGAGGCCTAAAGCCCACCGGGCGCTTGCGCACCTGCCAGCCTTTGATCTGGAAGATGCGCTGCACGGTGTTCTTGTTGAAGCCAAGCAAATGCGCCACCGTTCGATAACCAAAGGACGGGTTCTCTTCAATCATGGCCTTGATGGGCTGAACCAAGTGCTCCTGAACCTTGGGCGGCGATTTGGTGCTGCGGTAGTACACCGTGCGTCGCGGAATCTGGAACCACTGGCAAAGCTTGACCAGGCTGACCGCAATCCCGTCTTCAGCCAATCCCTGCTGAAGGCTGAGGATCATTTCTCGTCCTCGTTGCCCAGCAGGGAGGCCAGCTTTTTTCGAGCGCGCAGCTCCAACATCGCTTCGCCGTAAGCTTGCTGCAGCTCACTGAGCTGGCGTTCGTACTGCTCTTTGATCTCCAGGGGTTTGCTGCGCAGGGCGTTCTCCATGCCGCGCTTGCCTTCATCGACCCACTGTTCAACCTCGGATGGATTGAGGTCGTAAGCCCGGCTGGCCTCTGAGACTGTGGTCTTGCCTTGAATGATCTCCAGGACCAGAGCCGTCTTTCTCTTGGCCGTCCAACGCTTGATGTCGTCTTCCATCAGGGGGCTCATCTGTGTTTCCTTTCAACGATAATACCTGAGCAGGAAATCACTGGGTCAATACATTGTGCTGTATCGCTTTGCCCGTTCTGGCCACAGCCACCGCGCCGAGTTGTTTTTGTCCCTGCTGGGCCTGCCGGTGACGCCGGTGGATGTGGATCTGGCCGGCGGCCAGCACAAAACCCCGGAATACCTGGCGATGAACTGCTTTGGCCAGGTGCCGGTGATTCGCGATGGCGACGTCACCGTGGCCGATTCCAACGCCATTCTGTGCTATCTGGCCAGCCGCTATGGCGCCGAGCACTGGTTGCCGCGTGAGCCGGCGCAGGCGGCGCAGGTGCAGCGCTGGTTGTCGGTGGCGGCCGGGCAATTGGCTTACGGCCCGTGCGCGGCGCGCTTGATCACCGTGTTTGGCGCCAAGTTCAACCCGGAAGAAGTCATCGCCCGCGCCCATGCGCTGTTTGTCATTCTGGACGCCGAGCTGGCGCAGC